>Ga0307945_1002323_pt1 | contig 15351 bp, 20 predicted proteins | sample OrgLakmetagen228_FD_201818 | JGI IMG/M metagenome (GOLD analysis project Ga0307945, IMG submission 201818) | Saline water microbial communities from Organic Lake, Antarctica - #228 | ecosystem: Environmental > Aquatic > Non-marine Saline and Alkaline > Saline | place: Antarctica: Organic Lake...
CTTTAAGGGGTTTGAGAGGGAGAAAGTCGAAGGGGGGTTTGAGGGGGGGGGGTCATTAGGGGGGGATAAGGAGATAGAAGCCCGGACGCAGATGCAAGCGAGGTCTGCACTGTGGCCTGCCCTGAAGTGCATTGGGGGTGAGTGCTCTGCTTTGGTTGCAACGTGAAGTGTGCATTGGGGGTGAGTGCTCTGCTGTGGTTGCAGCGTTGAGTGGCAGTGAGTTGTTCATGACTAGACCTCGATTTGAGCAATGGTGCTTGGATGCCCGAAATTTGTGAATCAGAGGGGATGCGAGGGGATGAGGAGGATGTGTGTTGTAGACACGTTGCAAGGGAATGCAAGAGATGCGTTGTGTGTTGCAGACACGTTGTGTGTTGCACACACGTTGTTGCTCCACAAGCTCATTCAAACACGCGCTAATCAGCTGTCTTGAGGTCTAGCCAGAATGAAATACGGGTTCCTGGATCAGCGTGAGGTGATGGTTTTATTCGGTCTGTTTCAGCAGCCACGCCTTATGTGTTCCCAGCATTCCAAAACCGCATGCGAGGCCTGTGTCTTGCTCACTGTGCTCACTGTGCTCACTGTGCTCACTGTGCCCACTGTGCCCACTGTGCTCACCGTGCTCACTGTGCCGACTGTGCCCACTGTGCCCACTGTGCCCACTGTGCCCACTGTGTGCTCACTGTGCCCACTGTCTGCCCACTGCGCTCACTGTGCCCACTGCGCTCACTGTGCCCACTGTGTGCCCACTGCGCTCACTGTGCCCACTGTGTGCTCACTGTGCCCACTGTGCTCATTATGCCCACTGTGCTCATTGTGTCCACTGTGCCCACTGTGCTCACCGTGCTCACTGTTCTCACTGTACCCATTGTGTCCACTGTGCCAACTATGCCCACTGTGCCCTCTGTGCTCACTGTGCCCACTGTGCTCACTGTGCTCACTGTGCTCACTGTGCTCACTGTGCTCACTGTGCTCACTGTGCTCACTGTGCCCACTGTGCCCACTGTGACCTTCCACTGCAATGCCTCCCAAGACCATCGCATAAATTCTGGCAGTTGTATGATGTCTGTGCACCGCCTCTTCCTTTGACCATGCTAATGGTACATAGCTATAACCAGGTTTATCGAAACTTCTCTCTCTACTATTTGCAAGTCAGGGTAGGGGCGGTTGTGTTGCAGAGGGTGCTGCTGCTGCTCTGGGCTGTGGATAAAGTACTTGCATATTGCATAACACAAATCAATTTTCTCTCCTCTTGTGTGCAGGTTGGGCTGTGGCAGATGTGCTGCTATGGGTGCTGCTGCTCTGGGCAGAAGCCCACACTGGACCAGTGTCCCGGCGGCTTTGCAACCTGGCTTTCATAGTGTGGGTGTGTGCCTTCTGCGGGGCATTGCTCCTCCCTCTCCTGATGGCACAGGTAAGATGGGGGAAGTGCGATTTGTTCTACTTTTATTGACGGCTGTGCATCCTGGCTTTCATAGTGTGGGTGTGTGCCTTTAACGGGCACTACTCCTCCCTCTTCTACTGCTGGCACCGGTCTTACAACCTCTGTTTTGTTTTATGTAGTTACAAGTGCAACGTAGCTGTCATAGTGTGTGAGTTTGTGCCTTATTTTGCGGGTCGTCCCTTGCTCTATGAGTGAGTGTTGTGTGTGTGTGTGTGTGTGAATGTGTGTGTGTCATGCTGGGCCAAAGGCCTGCAAGTTATGTGCACAGTATACAATAAAAGCTTTTTCGTTTGTGCTTGTGTGTTTTATTTAAACGTATTATTTCCCCTGATTACATCTTTCTCCAACTTCACGCGCAATCCACGTAGCGTCCAGTCCAGCACAATTGTTCCTGAATAGGCAGCCTTCAATGAATCTCGCTCTCTCGCTCTCTCTCTCTCTCTCTATATATATATATATCCTCCTCTCCTGCACATGCACATACACACACGCATGCTCGTATTATTGCTGCATTTGCTTCATGTCCCTTGCAGGCTCTACTCCCAAAAGGACTCCAATCTTGGCTGCCAGCTGCTTTCAATCGCAACATGTTGCCCCTTTTCCTGCTAGCAAACCTGGTCACTGGAGCGATCAACTTGGGCACTTACACACTGAATGTGCCGGACAACGTAGCCAGGGGGATTGTTGGTTCTTACGCCACTGTAATATGTGGTGTAGCTGCTGTTTTAGATGCATATAATATTTGTGTTAATTCAAGGAAGGTGACACCCCTCCTATCGCTTTTTTGGGCGTTTGTTTCAAAAAGGGTGTGCGGGAAGAGATAAACTGGATTGAAGTGTCATTTATAACGTGCTTGCAATTATGGGGATCTCCTTGACTGAAGGCCTTTTATAACCTTACAATTGCATAATAGGTAGCACTTAACACGGTATAAAGAGCGCAAGCAAGTTTTGCTATCCACTGGTCAATTGTAGAAATCAATTGCAGCAGATATGTCCAACTTTATACCCTACTAGGGTTATATAAGGTTATAAAAGGCCTTCAGTCAAGGAATGCGACTGCTAGCCTGCTCATGAAAAGCAATTAGTTTCTTATGGAGCAAAAATAATTGATGGCATTCTTAAAAAACACGAAGAAGGGCAAGACACAAAATCAGGTATATATCACCTTGCTTGCGTATCCCATTACGTGAACTCAAGAGGCGTAGGTATAACCAATGTCATCTCACATGCAGAGCTAGCAGCTATAGCAGCCTCAATTATTCACGGCTGCTCCCATATGCCACACCAAAATTTAAAGCAGCTCTCACACCCAAACTTATGAGTTCAGTGTGAAACACTCGAACTCAGGTTCTTGAAGTGTAGCATAAAGTGATGTTCTCACTTTCTGGTTTTCTCCGGTTTCTGCTTCCCTTCTCCATTCTTTTTATTCCTTGGAGAACACAACTCTCTCTCTTTAGCATACTTCCCCCCCTCCTTCACCTCTTTTTTATATTGTAGTCTTTAGTTTTCTCCCGTTTCTCTGAGTTGTTGTGTTCTCCTTGGTAATAATGACAGAGCCCTATGCATCTCATGCATGATGCAAGCGAAATAGAACCTCCATCGCCACCACATCCATGGATATGTCGCTCCTCCAATCCATTGCCAAAGCAATCCACCAGTCACCATTGCCCATTGCCCATTCATTTCCACAAAGTCAAATTCCACGCAGGCAAAAAATTTGCTGACGCTCTTGCTATAAAACCAATCACGACCTATTTTGACGTTGCGGATACCTCCATCAAAACAGCTGGCCCTGAGGAAAATCCCTTTTACAATGTATACTGGCTTGCACAAGAATATGAAGAACACCTTATCATTCAAAAGCACCCAAGCACAGCCAAGTTACCTACCTCAAGGCTCTGGTATTTATCCAATTACCATGATGCCTTGCAAGCACACATGCACTCCCTCCAAAAACTAAGAATATCAATACCATGAATACCACCAGACCCTTATCAAGAATGGCACTGTCGCCATGGAGCCTATGTCCCTGCTAAAACCAAGTGCATCATTATGAAATACAGAACAGGAATCTGTACAATTAAAAGCGCGCAGTATGGTTTAAGCACTCCATTAGCCTAACTTGCCGCCCCCCTCTACCCTTAACTAGACAGTGCCCTGCACATCCTTTCTGGAGCGATGCCAACACACGCAAATAAATAAGAAACATGATCACTGAGAGACACAGCTTAGCATGCAGCATGATCTTCAAAGCCAATAGCAAGACAGGCTCCCTAGGATCCTGCTTTGTCTGCATGGAATAGGTAGCAGCGAACGGTTGGCTACATACTGGCTATGCGAAAGTTGTAGATTCCCGATACAGCTGAAACTATAACTATACCAAAGTGGCCCTTTCCACCCGGCTCCCAGACAGAAATAGGTTAACCTCCAGCCGTCCAGATGCTGTATTGGATGTGCCCATCTCCATGAGAACAAAAAATCAACAGGGCAGCAATGAAGGGCGGGGGGTGGGTTCTTGGGAGTGGCAGGGGGCCCTGAATGAAACTTTTCTTTCGCATTCAAGCCAGATGACTTGACGAAATGAGTTGAATAAGCATTGGTTATAGAAGTGGCAAAATGCTGAAAGTAGCCGATGGTAGGTCTGTACAAAGAGTTGTAGCACAACCCCCCTTGCTAGGCAAGAGCCTAAGCAAAGTAAATGACAGCCGACAACGATACCTGGCATATGACAAGCTTCTATAATGAAACTTTGCTTTCGCATTCAAGCCAGTGGTGGGGGCAACTGAGGGACACCAGGAGCACCTCAGCAACGCCGGCAGCCATTAGCGGATCCAGCACCTTGCCCAGACAACGCCGACCCAAATATCTCAGCATTCTTCAACGTCACATTCACCACATCGAGATCAAGTACTGGATCAAGTATTGGATCAAGTACTGGATCAAGTGCTGCGTAGTTTTTTCTTTTTTCTTTACTTTACTGCCAGCTGAGCCCCGTGCAGGAACAGCACAATTTTGTTGTCTCTGCTTCATCCCTAAGGTGCCTTCATTACCCTCCTCACCATCCTTTTGGGAGTGGGTGGCACCATCTACAACAATCACACGCTGGAGCCTTTTCAGGAGCTGGGTCTTGATTCTCAAAGAGTTAAGAAACTTGCCTACAAGCTTCACGTTCATTATGTTAATTACGCTGCCAAACTTGTCCACACCAGATCATGTACCCATTACCATTATTAACTCTCATCAGGAGACGGTTTCAGGTCAAGCCGGCAGCCCCCCTGATCCCCATTTATCCTTTGCTTAATCTAGGAGGAGCTTTACGGTACTTTGTAACAAGTGGCTCCTTTTCCTTAATTATTGCGGGAGTGGTTTTTGCTGCCTGCGTATTTTGCCCTGTAAGTTGAGCAGCAACGCCAGGCTGGAGGCCTTTGTGATCCAAATTAAACTTTTTCTTCCGTATTGAGCAACAAAGCATTTTGTGGCACGTAGACCAGCAGTAACTGATGGCTTAACTTGTAAACCTTGTAGACCAGTAACTCCAAGGCTACAGGTATCTTTATGTTCGTGGAATTTCCTATTACGGATCCGATCCTCTTACATAATCTCTCAAAAGTTCAGGAAAAAAAGAAAAAGCATGAGGCGGAGTGGATTCTTTGTGAGGCTACTGTAATTGATGCCTGTTGCTCCCAGTAGGATAGTGTGGAGGGTTTTGCGGTACCCTAGTGAGCGAGGCATTAGCAGCTTATGTAGTTGTGTGCCTTCTCTGCTTGTTGGGTAGGAGTACTGCCCACAGTGTTTGATGTCAGTTAGAAAGAAAAAAAAGCCAATGTCGAACAACAAAAAACAAAACAATAATTCAATTGCTAATGGGTGGTTTAAATTCCCCTTTTGCAGACTAAGAAGACCTCAATGCTCCTTCTCTTGATCTTAATATGGCCACATGATACAATCACTGAGATCCCAAAATCAATACCTTGAAACAAGGTCCCAAATGCATTTCACGGAAACATTGTGGATCACGCAAACTGTTCCTGCAAATAAAGAATGGCTTAGTTTCCTGCAGATAAGAATAGCTTAATATTCCTGCGTGCTACCTCTCAGGAAACTTGGGGTGACGTAGTACTTGAGAGCCATAAGCAGCGGTGGTTGAGCATAAAAAGTGCAGGATCTCAGCTCAATTTGCCTATCTGAAGCTTCTGCTTAATCAAGCGTTCTCCAGCAAAGAACATGGCGTCCAATATGCCGGCCACTGTGAAAACTCCTCCAACGATGGCACAAACTGAAGTCAGGAAATGGAGAAATGACGACCTGCAGCCACGAAGCAGGAGCTCGTCGTCGTGTGTGTGTGAGTGAGTGTGTGTGTGTGTGTGTTTGTGTGTGTGTGTGTGTGTGTGTGTGTGTGTGTGTGTGTGTGTGTGTGTGTGTGTGTGTAATGACAATAAAGCGACCTGCGTTTGTGCTAGCTTCATGGAGTCGCACAGACAGAGTAGCTATGGTACAGATCGCGCAAATTTCTAGATGAATCCATCTTTATGACTGAGATAGCCAGACAGAACTAGTTAGTTCTCTAAAAAGAATTGCAGTCAAGAAGTACTTTCTAGTGGAGCTAAATGTTAGCAAAGCTTCAGAGATGAATTCGTAATGCACGCCAACCCTTGCCATGTGCAGACAAAGTTAGTTTAGACCCTCCTATGCTGTACCTGTAGGGTTGGCCAGAACCGTATATATTAGTTTATATACACCATATATTTGGTGATTTCCAAGCCAAACGTACCGTATGTACACCGTATATAAATGGTTCTGGCCAACCCTTTGTACCTGGTCTGCAAGATGTGGACTTTGGTGGGCGAAGGCTCATAACCCTCCTATGATGTATTGCATTGATGGCATTGCATTGATGGCATTGCATTTGATGGGCGAAGGCTCATAACCCTCCTATGATGTACCTGGTCTGCAAGATGTGGACTTTGATGGGCGAAGGCTCATAAAAGAAGAAGAGGCCAGGCAGCATACGCTCTGCCTGCCGGTAGTTGGTCGTCACAGAAAACTGGTTTGTGGAGATGACACTTCGGTTCCTTAGGCCGGTGAACTTGGTCGGCACAACCTGTGGACAAATGCAATGCATGACGATGGAAAAAACGCCGATCAAATAATTCAGTTGGCACCTGCATATATATTTAAAAAAAAATTATGTATGTCAATGTTCACGGCACTTCGGGCCAATGTGCCTCTGTTTCCTTAATTGATGCAGGGAGTGTTTTGCTGCCTGCGTAGTATTTCTTTTCTTTTTCTTTTCTTTACTTTTCTAGTTTTTCAGAGTGTTTTGCTGCCTGCGTAGTATTTCTTTTCTTTTTCTTTTCTTTACTTTTCTAGTTTTTCTATTATATTCTCTTCTTTTCTATATATATAAATAATATATAATCATTGCCACCGCTCTACAAATGTGGCAGATGAGCACTTTTTTATTCCGTGCCTTACTCCCCCTAATTTATTTTATTTTATTCCGTGCCCTGTTCCTAGTTTATTTCCAGCCTGGGCGGAAAGCATGAACATGATAATGTGACACATTTGCATTTTGTTTGAACGACAGCTGGACGTAAGCGTGTCATATCATATGTGATGTTTCATCCATACAATCATGATTTATTGTGCACAACCTGGGCATCATTGCCTATGACATGACGCACATTTAATTTGGTTGGTGCAACCTACCACAGGCTGGAAAGGTTCAAATAAGGAAGGCAACAGAGTCAAGGTGCGTGCCTTTTGTGAGCAAGTGGATCAGGCTGAGTCAAAACCTATCTAAGGCACCTATCTGCTCCTTTATTTTGTTCGTTATTGAAGCACCCAAATGCTAAAACCTGTGCAGTTGCTTATCAGCCCCAGTTTATTTCAAGCGGTAGTTTCAAGGTCCTGCCGTGGACATGATGGAATTGCATTAAAAAAACTAAGCGAAACAACAGCTGCCATGTTCTGTTACACGCAATAGAGGGTGTGAAAAGCTGCGTGTGTTAACAACTTCATGTGTGCTTGCTTTGTATCATTTCAGGCACACTACGATCAACACATGTAATGACAGGAATTTTAACACAGTTAACACACATGCACACATACACACGTGCGTGCACATACATAAATATACACTCAAACACACACAGCACACGTACGAGCATGCACCTTGAGAAAGTACTGGAACATGCCGTGTTCTCCGCTTTTTTCTGACATGACGGGCTGCTGGGCCTGAGTACCATCCTGGGCAAAAATTTCCAGTTTAGGAAGCAAAAGAAAGCGCGGTTGTTTACAGTCAATATTGTTCGAGTAACAACAATTTGATGATATGAGGATGAACAATTTCCTTTAGGAAGCGTTGGCGCGGTTGTTGACAGTTGTAATCGTTTGAGTGTATAAGCAATCGATGATCTTAAAGTGGTGACGCTTGGTTCAGACGCTGGTTTGACCTGACAGCGTGCATCTACATTTCATCCAGGCTGTCGCATGCAGACGTGTCACACACTTATACCACGCAAATCATCCAGGCTGTTGCATGCAGACGTGTCACACTTATAACACGCGAACCATCCAGGCTGTCGCATGCAGACGTGTCACACACTTAAGTCAGGCAACACAAACCAGTGTTGGTCACTGAGCGATGTTGGTTACAAACTAATTTACAGCCAGCACCCGTCCGTTTTGACGTAAGCACAATCTGAGATTCTCTACAACTCTTTTACATGAGGCATGCTCACACGTGGTGTGCATGTCCAGGTGCACATAAAAACGAAATGCACTTTTACGGTGTGAGCACCTTATGATAGGGGGAGCAGGCACTCAGCCAACTGTAGGTGCTGCTCTTACTCAACAAAATGGTGTGTGTGTGTGTGTGTGTGTGTGTGTGTGTTAGCAATGTCCCGTGTGTGTGAGCAGCCATTCAACCAACAGTAGGTGCTGCTCATGCAGGGTGCATGCAAGGATAGGCACAATAACTAGAAAGCCCCTTGACACCTAGCTGCTACCTGTCAAGAGTGAATGCAGTGAACACCATTGATCATAGAGAGTGCGCAAGAGAGAGTGTGTGTGTGAGATGGTGTGCGTAAATTAGTACTTTGATAGAGTAAAGCTAATTGGCAGCGAGACCACTCACCAAGGGGTTCTGCATTCCAGGGTAGGGTTTACCAAAGCTGAGCTGGTGGATGATATGGGTAAAGTCCATCTTTGCGTTTTGGCCAAAAGGTGCAATATCTGTGTGTGTGTGTGAATGTGTGCAAGTGCGCATGTGTGCTTGTACGTGTGTAGTTTCAAACCATGACTTGCATAAGACTACCTTTGCGTTATGGCTTATGGGAGCAACGTCTATATGTATGCGTGCCTGGCGTATGTGAACACGCGTGTTTATGAAAGAGTGTTGCATGGTAAAATAGACAAGGCTGCAGTCCTTTCTTTGCTCTCCTTACATCAACATCTATCTCAGGCTTTAAAAAGAAACAAGACTACGCAGGCAGTGAAAACCACAACCCACATCTATGGAGGAGAGGGAAACACTTTGGTACCGAGAACCGTAAAACAGCTTCATCACAGTGAACAACAAAAGGCCCCGTCTGAGAAGTTGGATTAATAGAGTACCAGTAGGAGAGAAGAAGTCAGAAAATGAAGCATCAATTATCAAACAAGAAGAAAAGCGTCAAGCACAGAAACTATAGGCTAAGGGTCTAATAGGCCACTGAAAAAGAAGTTTGGAGATAAGTCAAAATTATTGTGTTCAAAGTTAGGACATCTTGTTTCAACATAAGAGAGTAAGATAATCAGGCAAAAATTCCTGCATAGAAGGTTGTGGATCGATAAATGCTTTCCTTCATTTTGTAGTGACCTAGGTGAATCTCACCCCAGCAAATGATGTGAACATTCACCAACACATGCGATGAACCAAAAGGAAATAATGTATTATATGTATGTTTTAAAGCCGTTGCAGTGAAAATGTCTGATTTTCAATTGATTAAGAAAGAATATTAGAGCATCTTAAGGAAAGGAGGCTCAATTGCTTCAGACTAAGAAGCTGCACTTTGCTGGAATAAAGTGTGGCTGAACAACACATTTGATGCTGTATCAGTACACTTTTGATTGCAGTAAGAAGAAAGCTTGCGGCAAAGCATTTAAGCAAGCCATCGTGCTTGCTTTATAGATGGAAAAGTGGAACAGGGCACAAACAGAGTTGGCTTGTTGTCAAACACGTGGCAGCTGGTGCACAAGAAGCGCGAGCACAGTCAAGAGTGTGAAATTCAAATAATGGGGGGTCCGAATAATGGGCGAAATGGGGGGTCCAAATACAGATCCTATGCCAATCAGCAGCTGACGACGCACCACACAACCGCACCGCACCGCACAAACGCACACCGCACACCGCACCAGCACAACCGCACCACCGCACCACTCCGCACAACCGCACACCGCACAACACCGCACCACACTGCACAACCGCACACCGCACAACCGCACCGCACAACTGCTTGTGCAGCTGGTGCACAAGAGGCGCGAGCACATTCAGGAGTGTGAAATCTCCACCCCAAATGTTCAAATTGGGCGATAATGGGGGTTCCAAATACAAGTCCTATGCCAACCAGCAGCTGGAAATGCATGAAGGTTCATGCGTTGAAGCTTTAAAAACACATTTTGAACGCTTTTGTTGCAATACTCGAGCGGGTGTGCAGGCATACAGCAGAGCTATAGGTTTTGAAAAGCAGCCACACCCACTTAAAACAGACAGCTCAAGATCACCCACCGTGGACGTGCATGCTGCCTTGCTGGAAGCTCAGGCATACAGCAGAGCTATAGGCTTTGAAAAGCAGCCACACGCAGTTTGAACAGACAGCTCAAGACCACCCACCGTGGACGTGCATGCTGCCTTGCTGGAAGCTCCGACCGGGGGCAAAATGGAAATTGCCAGCCTGCATGGAAATTGCCAGCCAGATGTTGTGTGCGTGAAAATTGCCAGCCTGCAATTTTTGCTGCGATGTGTGCGTGAAAATTGCGTTGTGTGCGTGAAAATTGCCAGCCTGCATGGAAATTGCCAGTCAGAGTTCGTGCGCTTGAATAATAAAAGATGCATGCGTTGTTTTGCATTATAAGTTAAGCTTCCATTTCATATACACAATGATGGTTCTAACCAACGACCAAAGTTCACCTGCGCTATTTACAATTTACTGTCTTACGTATAGATCAAATGCATTTATGTTTGTATGTAAGTGAATAGAAAGATGTGTCAGGGACACACACATGTTCTTACTGTAAGGTCTGTTCTTACTGTAAGGTCGAGAGAGATGCTCCAAGGTCGAGAGAGATGCTCTATTCTTACTTATAAGGTCTGTTCTTACTTGTAAGGTCTGATCTTACTGTAAGGTCGAGAGAGATGCTCCAAATTTGGACCTGAAATATGGACAATGAAGATCACCCTCCCGTGGTTTGTTTGTCCAACAAGTGATGTTTAGGTTGCATTACTGTCTTAACTGGTTCAGATACTCAAAATCATATCTTCCATGGTGTTGGTTTACAGTGCAACTCACGTACCCTTTCCCTTTTAAATTAACTCTCTGTGAACGAAAGGAGTTTTCAATGGTGCTGGTATACAGTGCAACTAAATGCTCCCCTCTTAGAAAATCCCTGTGTACGCAATGGTGTACGCAAAGAAAAGTGCACATCGTCCATGCAGCTCCTATTTCCTGCCTGACAAATGCACAAAGCACGCAACGAAAACAACTCTTCCTCACCACTTTATTGACTTGCAGGTGGCCGTACATTCTGCAGCCCTCCCCCTTCTGCTGCTCGATTGTCTCTTGGTAATGGTCGTCCTTGCACTGCTCTACGTAGGCTGCCATCACTAAACCCCACCCCTTTTTGCGGTAGGCTTCACGAACCTGTCGACAGGCAGGCAGGCACGTAATGGATGATTGGTGTGTGGTGGAACAAAGGTAGTATGTCCTTCTCTATATGCTAAGAGTTTGTGGCATCGTGCGTTGAGTATCTCTTACTCATGCCTCCCACAGTGAAACACACCTTCCACAGTGAATATCTCTTACTCATGCCTTCCACAGTGAAACACACCTTCCACAGTGAAACACACCTTCCACAGTGAAACACACCTTCCACAGTGAATATCTCTTACTCATGCCTTCCACAGTGAACACACCTTCCACAGTGAAACACACCTTCCACAATGAATATCTCTTACTCATGCCTTCCACAGTGAACACACCTTACACAGTGAAACACACCTTCCACAATGAAACACACATTCCACAGTGAAACACACCTTCCACAATGAATATCTCTTACTCATGCCTTCCACAGTGAAACACAGTTTTGCGTCCTCTGCCACGGAATTGGAAAAAGGGGACAAAGGCATTAACGGCGCTTCCCATTTCAATCAAGAAAGGAAAAGCCACTTTTCTGGGTACCATGAAACCACTCCGTTGCACGAGGAAAATGGGGAAAGGTAAAGAGGAATGTGGGGACCAGGCAGGTAACAGAATGGCCTACATAAATCTCCTGGCAAATTTCAAGTGAGAGCGCTGTTAGTGTATGAAAAGGGAGCGTCTGTGGTGCATTACTAAAAAAAGACCGTCCGTGTTTGGAACAATCTTGGCCACAAGTTCTGCAAACTATCCTGTGGTCGGAACAATCTTGGCTACGCATTTTGCAAACTGCCCTATGGTGAGAACAATCTTGGCTGCAGGTTACACATGCTACACACATGCTATACACACACCTGCCATCCAAACACTTGTAGCATTGCACTCCTGAACACCGTCTCTACTCCCAATACAACTCCCCAACAATAGCAAATCTCACCCTCCGTCTCAAATACGGTGTATGGTACACGGTTTGAAGATCCTCCTTTAAGCCTCTTGATTGCATGTGTGTTTCAGACACCACCTCTTGACCAACTCCGCTCGCTCACGACAAAGTCCACACGACGGCACACACACGCTCACCCCAACCGTCTCCCTGTTCTGGAGAACTGCTCAGTTGAGTGTGTAATACCTGAACTCCAGTTTGTGGAGTGAAGCAAAGTGATATCGCTCATCTATTTATTTACAAGTTGATAATCCACTGCCATCCCACAATGCAAACGTGATGCAACTAAAACCCACCTCATCGCAAGTATTGCAACACCGCCCCTTGGTTAGCTCAGCTCCGTAACAACTCCCACATGATGGTTTTGCCACGGCAGTGTCGTTTGCTTTTTTGGTCAACTGCACATCGTGCTTCTCAGCTTCTTGGAGCTTCAGCCCTGTTTTGCTTAGCCGCTGCTTGTAGATGTCGTGCATCTGTTTGACAGGGTTTGTGCGTAGGATCGTTGTGTGTCTGTGCAGCACATCTTTGCTGTGCAGGTGTCGTGCATCTGTTTGGCAGGATTTGTGCGTAGGATCGTCGTGTATCTGTGCAGCACATCTTTGCTGTGCAGGTGTCGTGCATCTGTTTGGCAGGGTTTGTGTGCAGAACCGCCGTGTATCTGATCAGCATATCTTTGTTGTGCAGGTGTCGTGTGTGCATCTGCTTGGCAGACCTTTGTCCGCACAGATGTGCAAGTGTGTTGTGTGAAAACGTCGTGCATCCGTCTGGTAGCTTTTGTGTGTTTGGAGGTACAGGTGTCTGTGTGCTCTGTCGTGCATCTGTTTGGCAGACCTTTGTCCGCACAGATGTGCAGGTGTGTTGTGTGAAAACGTCGTGCTTCTGTCTAGCAGCTTTTGTGTGTTTGGATGTACAGGTGTTTGTGTGCTCTGCCGTGCATCTGTTTGGCAGATCTTTGCACGCACAGATGTGCAGGTTTTTTGTAAAAACGTCGTGCGTCTGTTTGGCAGGTTTCGTGCATGCAACCGTGCATCAAATTAAAGGGGAATGACTATTTCTTGCTTCTACTCTGCCAACCCTGTGTGTGCGTGTCATAGAACAAGTGCATATGCACACATAAAAAGAACAATACAAGTGTGCGGTGATCGTAATACATGCCCAAGTTTCGAAAAGACCAGTTCAAAAGAGACTGCTGTTTTACTTTCATTACAAGATTACAAGGCCATCCATTCCAAGGCCATCCATTACAAGGCCAGAGTCAAAACACATGCCACCACTCACCACGTCCAAGTGCAGGTCCCCGCTAACATCCATTGTGTCTAAGCTGAGCCACGAGCAGGGCATCAACGGAAAAGTAATGTCAACCTGGGCAGCCGAGAGGTAGTGGTGACTTTTCATTGAGAAGGCATCAACGTAATAGAAATGCTGACTTGGCCCCCCCCCCTCTCTCCCCACCCCCCCGCAGGGACAGTGATGATACGACACTCGCACGCGAGGAAGAAAATGAATGGAGGCAACTAGCAAGGTGCTGCACATGCGTGGGGGTGGTTGGTAGGTGCTAAGAATGTGCACGTTGAAAAGATGGAGCAAGATGGCACGCGTTTCCCGGTTTAAAGGCCCTCAGATGCACATACACATACACATGCACACATACACATGCACACTTGATTATCACTGCCGCACGCTTTGCGTTCTTCTCTGCACCACACACACACACACACACACACACATGTAGGGTTGGCCAGAACCGTATATATGCACCATATGTGATTGTATATTTGGTAATTTGCCAGCCAAAATACCATATACACCGTATATATTTGATTCTGGCCAATCCTATGACATACGTCATGTCATTGCATGTACAGTAATCCTATGAGCTCCCCTCTGTTTTGGCCCCTCTCCTGTGGACTGACCTGCCCCTATCTTTGCTCATCTGTGTATTGGCTGACGTGCCCCTATCTTTGCTCATCTGTGGACCTACTGACCTGCCTTTTCTTACCCACCTGTGTACCTCCTCGAGGGTGGGCCTAACACACACACACACACACATACACACACATACACACACACCTAGGTATACATGGTGCGTAGTACATACATACATATTTGAAGGAGAAATGGTGTGTATGTGGTGTTCTTAGCAGGGAATTACCATACATACGACTGTATACGGCGCATATTTATGGTATGGTATACATATAGGGTTGGCCAGAACCGTATATATACACCGTATATGGCCGTATATTCGGTGATTTACCTGCCAAAAATACCGTATATACACCGTATATATATGGTTCTAGCCAAACCTATATACATACCTAAATGTATACCTGGTATACCCAAATCTATCATGTGTATATCTATGACCTTGCCCCTATTTTTGCCCCTCACCTGTATATCTATGACCTCGCCCCTACCGGTGTCCACCCCCAATTCATGCACAGTGCTGGTCCTTAAGAACAGGCCTGCAATTTGTTGTACATCCACAGGGTTAAAAATTGGGGAAACGGAACGCATAATGACAGTGCTAAGCACCAGACATGTACATCCATACATTCATACATACGCAAACACATCCCTTCACACATTTATGAAGAGCACGGCATTCACACACACATACACACACAGAGACACACACACTCTCACACACATAAATACACAAAGCCATGACGAACAGAGAACATACTCACGTAGCTCATTGCAGAACAAGACAGCCATGATGAGACTGGACACAACGGTAATGACACCTCCGACCCTCGTCTTAGTTTGAAAGTCGTCATTCAGCTGTAAGAAAAAAGTGTTTGTTTTGTGCATACGTGTTGAAATAGATGCGTGTGTCGGCATTGCTATATATGATGCACGCTCATACATGCCCACGTGTGTGTATATGTGTGGATGCATGTGCTTGTGTGTTTGTGCAATGTGTGTGTGTATACGCGCGAGCGTGCGTGCGTGCGTGTGTGTTTATGAGTGTGTGTCGTGTATGTATGTGTGTGTGTGTGTGTGTGCGTGTATGTGTGTGTACGTGTGTGTGCGTGTGTGTGTGTGTGTGTGTGCGTGTGC
>Ga0307945_1002324_pt1 | contig 15350 bp, 16 predicted proteins | sample OrgLakmetagen228_FD_201818 | JGI IMG/M metagenome (GOLD analysis project Ga0307945, IMG submission 201818) | Saline water microbial communities from Organic Lake, Antarctica - #228 | ecosystem: Environmental > Aquatic > Non-marine Saline and Alkaline > Saline | place: Antarctica: Organic Lake...
CACTTCGTCAGTAGGCAAGAGAGCGGCAGCAGATCCCACCGTGGTTGCTTCCTCACCTGAAGCATAAGTTACAAAAGACCACTATAGTGCGATAGTGCGATACATAAGTGAGCAAACTAGAGAAAACATGCAATGTAATGTTTGAAAGGTGGGGAAGCGTGTGGAATAGAAGCAAAGTAATAAGGTGATATAAAATAGACAAAGCAGAGATGTGCGTGGTGTCTTGTAGAGAGCGACTTTACCCAATACCTTTGTCATAGCTTCATGCATTTTCAAGGCTTGACTATCATCCAGCCTTCCTTGCAACAGGCCCTTGCTCGTGTCATCCAAGAGCTCCTTCCCTTCCGTATCCAGTGTGCGCCTGCCTTATACTAGTTCCGCCTGCTGCTTTGCTTCTGGTTTCTAGAGCTAGTTTGATTTTCGGCATGCCTCTGTCATGCTCTGGCACTGCTTCCTTCATGTCTCTGTTTTCAGACCAAAGTTTCTGCTGGTCCTTATGTTATACTTCTCGCCTTTTTCCCCAAACTTTCCTTTTATCATTCCTGTCTCTTGTTCTCTTGACGTTTTGACGTTTTCCCCCTTTCACGTATACATATGCAGCCTAGCAGTCGCACGTTTTGACTGATGGCTTTGATTGTTAACATTGTATATCTTATGACGTTTCCCCTTTTGTCTAGCTAGTGGTTCCAGACTTTTCAAGCTTCCACTCAGATGCCCCCGGAGGCATATAGAGCGTGTAACCTTACCTTATCTAAGGCAAGGCAAGCGTATACAGTAGCGAAAGTAATCGGAAATTACATTTGCTGCATGTGTAGAAATCTGTGGAAGACAGAAAATGGAACAATTTAAACAGCTCAGCAGTTGCCGTTGCTTGCTTTTCACAGAGCAAAGAGGTATGCACACCGACTCAATTAAGTTCACAAGATAACTGGTCTTTGACTCAAAGAGAAGATAATCAAAATAAATAAGCCCTGTAATCAGGAGGGAGCAACTGTGCAGGAGCCTGTGCCAGACAACCCAATCCAAATAAAACTGCACTCATAGTAAAGAAGACGGAAAGGCCATACCCCAGATGTCAATTGAAGAGCAATGCTCATGGCAAATCTGGTTAGTAGGGCTTAATGAATTGCATACAGGCTTCAACACGTAGCTGGCAAAGATGCCTCTCAGAGCTCTCTGGCCCACTTTGGCGCTTGAAGGCACAACTGAGGGATAATAAAGCCAGGAATGAGGATGTGGCACTGATACGTGTCCTATGTCATCAAGGGATCTCCCCATGACTGTTAGGAGATCAGCCTAGCTGAGTTCTGAAAACCAATAAAAAAAGGCATATGCAAAACAGCTCTTGTGAAAAATGCAGTGCGTTCAATACACAAAGCAGGGACGCTGCAATTGGCAAGGGTGAACTAAACAAACAGTAAGACACGCGCAATGGGCAGCAAAATGGAACTCGGCCAAACATTCGACTTTTAGACCGCGTAAATCCTAGCAGTCACACTTTTTGACAGATGACTTAAACTGTAATCTCAGTAACCTCTAAGACCACTAAAATAAAAGGAATGCAACTCAGTTACAGGCGAGCAGAAGCACTGCTTGCCTGCGGCAGAAAAACACTAGATGGGAAAAGAACAGACAAACAAACACACGTTACTAGTAACTAGCTTCTCCTCTCTCCTCTCAAAACAAGCCCACAGACAGACTGGTGACACACTCCTACTCAAGAGCAACAACATCTGCACCTTCCAACTTACCTGACATTATACAAGCAATGTGTAAGTACCCGCTCACACACCAACTCCAAAAGGGTCAAGCAGTCGCTCAAGGTCTTCGTTCTTCTGGCTTGCTGATCGATAAAAGAAAAACACACTCGCCTTCTACCCCTTCAGATGCACAACTTCAGGCAATTGGCCTTTGTCCGCTGTGAGTAATCCGTGGGGCTGTGGCACAACATTTAGTCGCTGGAGTATGAGATGCAAGCCGGTACGACACAGGTCATTGCAGCCCACAACCGTCGCTCTCTGCCCATAAACCTCACCACAACCTCGTTCTGTGCCCACTACCCTCCCCACAACAATTGCTCTCTGCCCATAAACACAGTGTCCATCACACGCATGCTGTCCTCTCTCTTCTTTAAAAGATTTCTAACACTAAACTGTCATTAAGTACTTGTAGGCCCTTACCTTAACCCTCACAAACACGAGGAATGGAAGTCAACTTTGCTGGGCACAGCAAAGACCCTTCTTACGACCCCTTTTGCCATTTGACAGTCTAGCAAGCCTTGCTATGATGCCATCCTCCCAGCCGTTTCAACACCATAACTTCGCCTGCTGATGTGCTGCTGCACAAGCAATTGTATAGCTGCCCTCTCTTCATTTCCTGTTCTATTTATTCACTCTGTGGTCAATGGCAAGGGCTCGTGTTTTGGCCCTGATGCGTTTGGGACCAAATCTGACAGTACCGGTGAGGGTTTAAACGTTAGGCCACGTGCCTGTGTGTGTATTTGAGTATGTGTGTATGTGTATGTGCGTGTGTTTTTGCAAGGGAAGGGTTAGTCGTCAATTTAAACTACAAGTACAGTAGAAATGATGTAGCATTTTATATTTGCAGGTCAGATCTTGTCTGTGTGACCACTGCATAAACACCCGACTTCTCGGTTCTCCCAGCGCCCCTGTTGATAAAGACTATTGAATCTCGCTGGACATAGGTTCCACGTAATACAAAGGGTTTTGGAATGCGTCCACCTGTCTTATAAGGAACCTTGGCTGTCAGCACAACACTACCCTCTTTCACCCCTGTTTTTGGCCTGCACACTTCAGCTGCATTGGCCATACTTCACAGTGGATCGCAGCAACATCACAGCATTGTGCTCACCTCTGGCTAACGGGCCCACAGGCACCCGTGTGTTCAAGGTGGCTGAGTGACAGCTGTGGCCAAAGCACCACATGGAGTGGGTCCAGCGTGAGGTGGTTGAGCAGCGGCTGTGAATGCCAGGGCGCTGTCTTTCCTCAGTGCCTCGCTGGTTAGTTGAGCAGGAAGCGATCGGGGTGCGAGTGATGGATGGTCCCATTGGGGGATTGACAGTGGCGATGCTCGGCCAGGAGTTGCTGTTGGTGGCAGGGCACAAGCGCTCAAGTCTTTTCCTGAGTTATTGGCACCCTCTGGCTCTTTACACGTGCCTCCATGCACACTGGTTTCGGTGCTGGAGCTAATAGGTTCAGCCTTTTGATGTATTACTTCTGGGAGGTGCTGCCAAAGCTGCTGCTGCTGGCGCTGCTGCTGTTGCTGCTGCTGCTGTTGCTGCTCCAAAAAAGGTTGCTGCTGCATGCGCTCTTGCTGGAGCAAGTGGTTTTGTAGGGACTGTTGGTCTGGGAAAACACCTGACCCGGCCAGCATAGCAGCGGCAGAAAAATCCGAATGGGAGCCATCGTCAAGGACAGACTGCATAGAAGTTGTATGTTCAGAAGCATGCATGTCAGCAGTTGGCTTTGAGGCAGGCAAGGTCCTGTACATGCGTGCTTGCATGAGCCACTTGTGCGTGTGCGCATGTGTATGCTCAGAAGGTGCCAGCCTCTCGCACATTTCAACATCACTTGACAAAGCCTTGCAAGGCAAAACGTTTTCTAGCATTAATCCATAGTAATGGGGGTGATGTGCAAGACAAATGCTTAAGATTTTGAGTGAATGCAATTGGGAGAGACCCTTCAGCCTGTCAGCCAGTCTACAGCGGAGACATTACTTCCACTGATACATTTTCAAGGCAGCCTCAGTGACAGAAGCAGAAGGGCAACAGCTGGGGTGGGCTTGCGTATCAGAGGTGCTGTTGCGTATCAGAGGTGCTGTTGGCCTTGCCCGCAAGCCCGCAAGCAGGCATCAGCTAGCTACTATGATCATTGCAACCGTGACTCAGCATGCTAAAGGAAGAGGCACAGGCAGCAGTAGTCCAAGCAGCAGCAGTGGGGTTTAGTTAGCAGGAGGGGCGGCAATGGGCAGTACGCAGCACTTAAGGGTAGGTTGTGACTTCACCAATATCTTCTTGGCTGCCACATTCATTTTTCCAACCCGGTCTCATTGCTAATAACTAGTACCTATTACAAATAACGCCATAGTTGGCTTAAATTGTGAAAGCTTGAAAGTGACTTCTAATTGCAATGCACCAACAAGGGTCCCTATCTACGAGCCTGGCCCTCACCCTCGTGGCAAAGCACACTATTTTTACCCATGCCTATAGTATTTGGGTGCATGTGTGTGTGCACATGTATATTTTTAACTGTGTATGTACATAAGGTGAGTGTGTGCGTGCTTGCATTTATGTGGGTCTCTGTACATATGTGCAAGTGCTTGTGGTTAGGCCCACAACAACAATTGTTTGGCAGGGTGCATAAAAGTGACTCTAGCTTTTGTTAACCGTGAAAAGGGCCCTCAGAGACTGGGGGGGGGGAGATTTACAAAATTAATATATGTAGGGGGTGCTGTATTTTGGAATTGCATATTTTCCAGGGAGAATGATGCGAACTGTGATAAGACTCGCCTTCGCACACAATTTATGGGCCAGCTGTGGTAACAACCTGTTTGCAACTCCACGGGTAACACAGACACACAACACACAAACAAAAACACACACACATGCACACACACGCGCACGGGCAAATATTCGCACACACCTACGTCACTTGTCACTCATGCGCTTAGCAGCACACCCTAGTATTTCTGCACCAGTTTGTGCCCCCTCAGTCTCACCTGCAACATTGCATTTACCTGCACCAATGCAACGCACTTACCTGCACCATTGCATTCACTCACCTGCACCATTTGCATTGCATTCACCTGCACCATTGCATTGCATTTATCTGCACCACTGCATTGCATTTACCTGCACCATTGCATTGCATTCACCTGCACCTTTGCATTCACTCACCTGCACCATTGCATTCAGGGACTGGTACATCTTGGCTTTGCGCCGCCGCGACGCGCCGCTGCGTTTGTTGCCCTCCTTCTTTTCTGGAAAGGGTCCCCCCATGCCCAGCACCGATGCATCCCCCCACTGACGAACTCCAGCAGAGTCATGTGGAGCAGCTAAGCCATAGCCATTCACCACCCTGTTGTTGGCCGCCTGGCCGTTCTCGTCAAGGCCTCCTCTTCCCAACTGCAGGTTAACAACATGTGAGATCGACAAATAAAGGGGTGACATGAGATCAAGGAATCTTCATCAGAACAGTAGTTTTTTAGGTGTGCACAGAGCTTTGAGGTAGTATGAGCGGCTTTCTGCTCTTATCTTCGGTGCTTTTGCTCTGAGACGGACTTCCCCCAAGCCACATTGAGTGTCATGATGTTTCATTCTACTTTCTGCATGAATGAGCCCTTTCAGGTCATCTATTTGAGCACTATGATGCATGCCAGGTTTGCTAGGGAAGAACAGGAAGGCAGACAACTGTATCTAAGGACTGTATCTATGGACAACTGGTATCTATGGACTGTATCTATGGACTGCTTCTTACAAGCATTGCTTTGCAATACGACTCTCTTGCTTCCCCAGCACCTTACCACCTTGACAAATAACTTCCGTACCTTTTCTATTTTAGCCCGGGTGAACAACCTTTTTTGCCCTCCAGAATGATTCCGATATTGTTTATCATATACAGGCATGGATAACTAGGGTGTATGATTTTGCCAGCGAGGCTCGACGAGCGTCGTCTAGGGCGAGGCTCGTCGACCTTAGTTGGTGCATTACGGTTAGAAAATCACTTTCTGAAACTTGCGCGGATTGAGCCGAAACTTTTTCTAGAGTTTACTTATTACTGATAAATAACTATCGTGAAGAGAACGGACTGAAAAGAGCTGCAGGAAGTGCTTGGGGAATTTCTCATAATGCATTGCCTGGACAGGCATACGCACATCAAATTGGCCGGGAATAAGTTCCATATATTCTGTAATAATATTAAGAAAACAATGTAAAAATTTACTGCCCATTTGGGGCGTCGAGAAATGAAAGTCATACACCTTCCTGAACAAGACTGTGACATCATGATGTGCCATTTTTCGCGTTTACATTACACTAAAATATCATGCTAATATATGTTATATTACTTAACAAAAAATGCGGTCGATTTTCCCGATTTTTAGGAATTTCCTGGGAATTTCCCCTGATTTCCCCCAAAAAATGGACACCCTAGTTGCCGTCTAGGCTTTGACAGCAGTGACGTCAAGGCTCGACGAGGCTGGCACACCCTTAATCATATATTAATTTTGAGGCTCTGGGGTTGCCCGGGATTGCCAAAAACAATGTTTTATATGTCTTTGAACAGAGAGGAGAGTGGCTCTTCCGCCGTCCCTCCCCCCCCTTCCAATCCAGTCGGAGCTCCAGCTGCCCCTGCTGCCATGACTCATGCACACACATGCACACTCAAGCAATACAGGCAACCACGTGCACGCACTGGCATACAGGCACATACAGGAACGCACACATGCACAAGCTGCTTGAATGCGCAACTGCAAGCGCGAGTCCACAAGCACGCATGCACTACACACGTATGCAAACACACATCAACACACACTCTTACATACACACACACACACTTACACACATGTAAATAAACACATGTATATGTGCGCACACGCTCATACTAACGCATATACTTACACAGACGTGCAAGCGCTGGGCTAACTCCCCACCAGGATTGGTGCGGGAATGGCATACATGTTTTTCAAGGGTCCGGGGTTACCAGGGGTTACTTTTCATATTATGAGTTTGGGTTCCGGGGTGAGTATGGTAAGGTACGGTATTTGCTCTTGAAAAAGCGTCTTACACAAAGCATTTGCTGATGCAGCTTACGAGCACAGGTGAGATGCACAATGGGAACACCGGAGTGGAAAAACATCAAAACAGATGAGGAAAGGCAATGACCAAATATACCCCACCCCAGAGCTGTCCAGTTCGTTTTTTGGATCAAGAGTTCAATAAAGTTTATGAACTTTGCAGTAAGCAAAGCCACTGTGCAGTTTTGGGAAATGGGCCCCTGGGCTCTCTCAATTACCATCCAACTGGGACCCTCAACCCAGTCCTGATGGAGCCCAGTTACCATTAAACTGGGACCCATTTGACTAATATGTTCATGAATCACGAATGGGGAGGAAATAGAAGGGGCCTGACCGGGAACATATCGTCATCAAAGAGCAAAAGTCCTTCTCATGAATGCCAGTGAGGGTGCAGTGCAACAAGTATGGCCTTGGTGCCAAGGAAATCTCCTCGCCAGAAAACAAATTATTTTAATACACCAATCTTGATAAATGTGTGGGTTTTACTGTAAGAGAAGAGCAGGACAAGATTTGGAGTGAACAGGGGGGGGCCTGGTACAAATTACACCAACCCATAGACTTGGTATTTTTGTTACTGCAAGAAAAGCTGGGACAAGATTTAATCGAACAGGGGGGAGCAGTGCCTTCCTTTAAATCCTAGTACATAAAGCGGCTTTAATGTTAAAGAACTTTTAAGATGGCATAAACCCAGAACTGAAAAGCCCTGCCCCACCCCCACCTCTACCCATATTTCCCCCTTGCACACCTGCGTACTGCCCGGTATGAAGGTCATGATTGGGGCAGGGACATTGTTTGAGAGGCCTGTTGCACTCAAAACAGGCTGCGTCGAGTCATCACCGTGGCTCAGCGCGTGTTGGGCCAAGGGAAGCCTGCAAGAAATGGGGGAAACAGATTCTGACCCCGCCTCTGAGCATATGGCTCTCTTTAAAATTGGTACTGCTTTATTTTTTGCCGAGGAAACTAGATGGCAAGCGTACGATTCCTTTCCTAGTAAACGTATAGTCCTTCAGACGTTTACCGCGCTTTCCTAGCAAGGGTCTAGAGGGTACACCATGACAAAAGGTTGTGCTCTGTCAGACAGCAAGCTAATGTTTTGCTTTTAAATATACCTGAACAGCACGCAAGACACAAACAATCCAGTAGTTCCCTAGTTGTGTGTGATGGAGTCAATCAGCACCATTATGAACTTTACAAGTCCTCTGTCAACCTTCACTCAGCCGTCAACCAAACAGGTCCATCCTCATTCCCCGCACCTGGCACTACCTTGCTGTCCTGGCTGCAAGCTCTGCTGCAGCTGCCCAGGCATGCTGAGCTGCTGCTGCTGCCAGGCCAGCTGGCTTAACAGCAGCAGCTGCTGCTGTTGCTGCTGTGAGAAGGCAGGGGTGCCTGGGACGTTGGGCTGCTGCTGCTGCTGCTGCTGTGGAAAAGGGGGGCTGCTCAGAATGGGGGAGCTCCTGGCATGCTGTTGTTGCTGCTGCTGCTGCTGCTGCTGCTGCTGCTGCTGCTGCTGCTGCTGTTGCTGCTGTGGTGGAAAAAGGGGGCTGCTCAGAGAGGGGGATCGCTTGGTATGCTGCTGCTGCTGCTGCTGCTGCTGGCGATGGGAGGCTTCCCCTATGTCTCCTGATCCAACATGGCCCAGAGGCCACAAACCCTGGCCTGCACTCATCACGCCCTGCTGCTGGCCTCGCCAATAAGGCAAGCTACTATGAACCCTCCTGGGCTGGGGGTGCTTATGTGGCTGGAGCAGTTGTGGCACAGATGCAGTGGACTGGGCGTGAGCGAAGGTGTGGCGCTGCAGAAAGAGTGGGGGGGGGTCTTCAGAGCTTGTACCTGTGGACTCCGGCAGACAAGTGTCCAGAGAGAGAGTTTGCATCATCTCTGGGTCAAGTCCTGATAAGCCAGACATGCTGCTGCCGCTGCCGCTGGTGTTGTGGATGAGGGAAGAGCCTTGGTGGGCCCCGGAGCGGAAGGGGGGCAACGCACCCTGGAAGGAAGAAGTGGAGGAGCCTCTGCTAGGAGGAAGATGCCTGTTCCGATGTTGCACATGCTGCTGCTGCTGCTGCTGCTGCTGCTGCTGCTGCTGGACTTGGGCTAAGGCAGCGAGAGAGGTGGCCAACCGAGAAGTGCAGTTATATGGGGATCCAGATTCCCCCCCTCCGCCGACCTGTTCCTGCTGTCCCTGTCCTGTGAGAGAAGAGGAGCTGAAGACTCTGTTGGGAGGAAACCTGTTTTTGTGGGGGTAGATTTGCAGGCCTCGGTCTTGGTTTAGGTCGAGCTTTGACGATTCCTCTGAGTGGGTGCGAGAGTTGAATGAGCTGATGGGGGAGGAGCGGGACGGGAGAAATACTGCATGGGGTATGCTGGTGCCTTGCCCGAGTTGTGCTGGGGCTTCACCTAAATGTTTCGGTGGTGGAAGCAGCCTGTCAACTGGCGGGCTACTTCCTGCAGGACTGACCCCTGAGCAGGTTAACACAAATAAGAATGTTTTTGCGACAGCACCACAATGTCGACAGTGATATGTGACCAATAATTACGCTGCAATCTTTTACAATATGTGTGTGTCAGTAAACTTCATCCCGTGCGGGCGCCGCGCTTTTAAAGCAAATTTGAAAGGCCGATTCCATCCTAACAGGAGAAGGGACTTCGCATTAATTATTACTTCCAGACTGCCCGAGGAAAATGTGATATTAATGGAGAGATGCCCGGGATTCCGGGGTTTGGGGTGGGGGAGGAGACGCAGCGGAGGCCTCCCCTGTGCCCCAGGGAGGAGCCCAAGAGCAGCAGCAGGGAGTGCAGGGAGTAGAGTAGCAGGGAGAGCAAGTCCCTGCTATGTGAAGCTTGTTGCTGGGCACCTAGAGACATGTGGCTGGCATGCGCTCTGCGTGTGTGCGGGACTTCTGTATACTACGGCATCACCGGGAATTCAGTAAGCATGTGCATACTTGCGTATGAAAACATGGATGGTGCCCTCCACCGCCTGCATGCATGCGTGTGCATGGCATATGTGTACGTGCGAGTGCGTGCATGGTGCATACACGGCTGCACATACTCATGTATGTGTGTGCGATTGTATGTGTACATGTGTACATGTGTATGCTTGATGGTTTTAAGTTATGCTGCATGTGCAGGTGCGGACTTACGCATATTGTACTTGCAATGTGCGTGTCTGCACTATGCTACAACGGCTGCACATGTGTGTGTGCGTGTGTGTGCATGGCATTTAGCATATGTTTACTTAAGCCTGTTTTGTGCCTGTAATATGTGCATGTGCAAGCAGACGCACAGGTGCGTGCATTTCAGTGCGCTGAAAGTGACTACAAATGGTGGAAAATTGTTGAAAATTTGTCTGTGAAACATTGCCTGTGGCCTGTGGCGCATGTGCATGCGCACATGGATGCACGCATAAATTGACATTGCTGTGACTGCTTCCTATAAGCCCAGAGGCCTGGGCTGCGGTCCAGGCAAAGTTATTCGAAAGAACGTTACCCCTTACTTACAAGCACAGTTCTTCACTTAGGGGGAAACCAGCTGAGGGCGTCCCGCAAAAAAAAAAATGGAAATAAAAAAACCGAATGTTTTTTAAACCCTCTGAAGTTCCCTGGTGTGTGTGTATTTGTGTGTGCGTGTGCGTGTGTGTGTATGTGTGTGCGTGTGTGCGTGTGCGTGTGCGTGTGTGTGTGTGTATGTGTGTGTGTGTGAGTAGGTGTGTATATGTGGTGGCATGTTTGTGATTTTAATCGTCATGCATTGCCCCATGGCGCTTCTTCAGGAATATTTGAAGTGACTAGTGATCTACATTTTTACAATTATGAACAAGGAGCAAGCGATAGGCAGACCTTGAGATATGCGACGGTGATATGAAGCAGGTCAGTAGTGGCATTATAAACACACGCGCACACACACACACACACATGCAAGTACGTACGTACGTACACACACATACACATGCACACACTCTCTCACACAGACACGCGTGCTCACACACAGACATACACACACCCGCACTCATACACACAGACGTACACACACCTGCAGGAGAAGTCTCCCTGCCAGTCTCCCTGCTAGTGCCAAACTGCTGGAGCAGCAGTCCCTCCACAGCCTCAAACTGGTCAACCTGTGTGAGGAGTGCCTCCTTAGCGCGTGTCACAGCCTAGATGCAAGACAGTGTAGAAGGGTCTTGTACTTTGTGTAGGTTCAATGGATCGCGCACGTGCATAGGCAGACGAGCCTTTGTGTATGTGTGTGTGTGTGTGTGCATGTGTGTGCGTGTGTGTGTGTGCGTGTGCGTGCGCGTGTGTACGCGTGTGTGTATGTGTGCGTGTGTTTGTTTGCGTGCGTGCGTGTGCGTGAGTGTGCGTCTGTCTGTGTATGTTTGTGTGTGTGTCTATGTGTCTGTTTGTATTTGTCTGTGTGTGCGTGTGTGTTGTGTGTGTGCGTGTGTGTGTGCGCGTGTGTGTGCGTGTGTGCGTGAGTGTGTGTGCGTGTGTGTGCGGGTGTGTGTGTGGTGTGGTGTGTGTGTGTTCGTGTGTGTGTGTGTGTGTGTGTGTGGTGTGTGTGTGTGCGTGTGTGCGTGTGTGTGTTTGTGTGTGTACGCGTGTGTGTATGTGTGTGTGTTTGTTCACGCCTGTGTGCCTGCGTGAGTGTGTGTGTGTGCGTGTGTGTGTATGTGTGTGTGTGTGTGCACGTGCGTGCGTGCGTGCGTGCGTGCGTGCGTGCGTGTGTGTGTGTGTGTGTGTGTGTTGATTGGCTTGCATCTTGTCCCTACCCCCAAGATGTTTTCTGGGCTCCATCCAGTTCCCTGGGGAAGCTCGAACAGGCGGGGTTGGGCCTGCGAGCAGGATAGCGAAGGACGTGGAGGAATTTTCATGTGCGTGGATGTGTGTGTATTTTGAGACCCACGCGAGCGCCACGGGGCAAAACATATTCCTTTTACTAGGCTGGAAACCTGGTAAGGCTGCTTGTGGACGACAAAATACCTGGTGGAGAGCGATTAAGCTCAGACGCAGCAACTCTTCGTCCATGGGGTGCCAATGTCACAAGGATATGCTTGATAGAGCCATAACTTAATTTGTGGTTCTTTCCTCGTCGAATCAAGGAACTTGTTGTGTGCTTCACTCCCCTGGACTGACAGAGGTTGATCAAGGCAGAAAGTTCCGAATTTCAGAAAACCTGTTTGAAAAGATGAAAAGGGTAGAAAAAGCTCAATGGGAGGGGGTTAACGTTGTAAACGAATTGTGATCAGAATCTTGATATGGTTCCATTGCTGATGGGAGTCAGTGACAATTCTGTAAAAAATTAAAACGTCATTGAAAATTGTCATTAAATCCTTGATGTCTCGGGTGGCACCACGGTAGCGGAAAACATCAAGTCGCGTCTACATACACTACAATGTTTGTCAGATTATTGATAAGTAGAACATACAACAGCGCCAGCAGAGCCGTAGCCGCCGCTGCGGCAGTGCAGTCACAGTTCACAACATCACTGTCAGTGACAAATGGGAGCCAGCCGCCGATCCCCACGTTTAGGTGCGCGCAGTGCGTGCAGGCATACATAGCAGCCTGCTGGTAGACAGCAAAATGTGGCGGCCAATAAATACCGGGTAGGTCATACGATCAATATGGCTGCCAAAGAAACAAATGAAGCCGCCAGCAGGAAGGTTTCCATGTATGGCCGCCATTAGTCAGTTAGTCGATTATTATGGTGTACGTATTAACAGGCTGGCGTGCACTGCGCTGCGCTGCGCTGAGTAGTGGCATCGGTCTTAAATGGTTTGTTTGTAGAGGAACTCCTCGTAAACAAGATGCAGCTATAATCCTCCTAACATTTATAATAGTGTCGTCTATCTGTGGTGAGCGCCGCCCAGCAGACGGGAAAAAAAGGGAAAGAGTAACGTTTTTGTAACGGCAACGGTCATGTACTGATGATGGGGAAGACACCCTTTCCATCAGCTTTCTTTCACCTGACCATTAACTTGCGCACTGACAGCCGCCATCCACTGTCACACCATCCATGCGTGATGTTTTGATAACCAGGACACTGGACACGGAAGGGAAGGAGCTCTTGGATGGCACGAGCAAGGGCCTGTTGCAAGGAAGGCTGGATGATAGTCAAGCCTTAAAAATGCATGAAGCTATGACAAAGGTATTGGGTAAAGTCGTTCTCTACAAGACACCACGCGCATCTCTGCTTTGTCTGTTTTTTGTCTACTTAATTATTTGCTTCTATCCCGCACGCTTCCCCCCCTTTCAAACATTGCATTTCATGTTTTCTCTAGTTTGCTCACTTACATGTGTATCGCACTATACCTTCCAGACCCAAATTTTGGATGATATCTGCTATTCTGCACAGCGTCAAGGACGCTTCTCGTTCTATTTGACCTCAACAGGTATGCAGGTCCAACATCTGACTACGATTTGACAAGTTCTGCCCTAGGTCTGTGCCGTATTACAAAGTGGTCTTTTGTAACTTATGCTTCAGGTGAGGAAGCAACCACGGTGGGATCTGCTGCCGCTCTCTTGCCTACTGACGAAGTGAGTGTCATAGAGTGGCATTTTGAGCCGTGTTTTGCTGCATTGACACTTTCACATGCTCACAGTAGCAAGGGCCAAAATCGGATGCATATTGCAAAGTTCTGTCACACCAAGCAATCCAATTTCTGGTTGACCACGCACAGGTCTTTGCTCAGGTAAGTTTTTTCTACAATTAGCGGAGGCTTGTTCTTCAGTCTTGTCGCGATGTTGTTGCCCTTTACAATTCGAATGTTTAACGGCGATGCGTCTACGACAAGGCTCATTGCTTGTGGTGCTGTGAAGGTCTAGCTCATCATTGTGTTTTTTTGTTTTGCGCACACCATCAACTCAATATTTAATGTAATGCCTATACCACCTCTAGTATCGGGAGCAAGGTGTGCTGATGTGGAGGGGGTTCACATTCTCCTCATTTGCCCACCAGCTTTATGGGACCTGCCGGGAAAGCGGTAAGGTGAGTGTTGTAAGGGGTCTTGTGGACTGTTTCAAGTCCGTTTCAAGTCTGCGGATATGTCCCACCCTTTCCCTTGTAATCAAGACCTGTCCTTCATTTTACTTGCTCTTACATGCGCTGGCTGCCTTTTTGCCTGCAACAGGGACGACAAATGCCGATTCACTACGGTGAGCCAAAAAGTTGTACAGCTCTTATGAATGATGGTGTTCAACACCTACATAGTCCAACGCCTACATAGTATAACGCCCACATAGTTCAATGCCTGCGTAGTTGTTTTCTTTTCTAACATTGCTTCACCAACTGCCTTTAGAGCAATGTAAGCGTTATTCTCTTCCCAGGGACAACTGAGCTCCATTTCCAGACAATTTCATCGCCTTTGGCCACACAAATGCCACATGCTGTCGGGGCTGCTTACGCTCTCAAGGCAGGTCTTTGCGTCACCTGAGATTTCAATTCTTTGTAACTCTGTGGATACATACAGCTTGGTTCAATTTTAAAGGAAGCCCAGTTGTCTTGCAGATGGAGCGATCTTCCTCTATAAGCGTGTGCTATTTTGGGGAGGTAAGAGAGTATGTTTGGCCAAATCCTCTAATTGTATTTTAAGAAGTTACAATTTTTGCAACGGATTTGGCTGATCTGGGGCTTTAGGCTCTTCAATGCTTTGTGCCTTATTTACGTCATTTTTGTTTTGTTGCCTGGACATCAGGGTGCTTCCAGTGAGGGAGATGCCTCGGCTGCTCTGAACTTTGCAGCTGTCCTTGGTGCACCAGTTCTGTTTATCTGTCGCAACAACCAATGGGCAATCAGGTTTGCGTAATTGTAACATTTGAGCAGCTAGCATGGTATTTTTGTAACATTTATGTCTGTGGAGGTCAGGGGGGGCGGATCATCATTATATGAACAAAGCATGGGTAAATGGGTAAATCTTTTGCCACGATCTTATTAACAGTCTATCCTTCGAGACTTTGAGTAGTGTTAATACCACCCTGGTCTTTGTGTTATTCAATGCACTTAAAATAATCCTGCTGTCACGTGTTTCTACGTTGCAGCACTCCCACGCATGAGCAGTACAGAGGTGAGAATTTGATGGACAGCAGGTTATTGCCGTGAACTCTTTCATTTAATGTGGATGGAATCTGTTGATGCAACAAGTAGTGTCGAATGTTTCCTTTGCCCTGTCTTTATGCTGCCTTCCATCTGCTCTCAAGTCCATGATGTTGCAAACCGTTTGAAGGTGATGGAGTCTGCGCACGTGCTCTAGCAAATGGAGTGCCAGCTCTGCGTGTGGATGGTGGGGATGCACGTGCGGTGTACCTTGCAACTGCTGAGGCAAGACGGATAGTGACCTTGGTGAGTGCGTTGCAACGTGATTTCCATGTTTTTAATACATTTGAGCACCTCGCAGCAAGCATTTGGTACGTCCACTATCAGCTTATCGAAATGGTCAAGTTCAGGCTCACGTGACCACTACTGCTTGCACTATTTGTAGGACCAGATGAACTGTTGTCAGTTTGCTAAACTACTTTCTTTGCCTGTTTCTTGTGAAAGCAGGGCAA
>Ga0307945_1002326_pt1:2500-5000 | contig 15349 bp, 18 predicted proteins | sample OrgLakmetagen228_FD_201818 | JGI IMG/M metagenome (GOLD analysis project Ga0307945, IMG submission 201818) | Saline water microbial communities from Organic Lake, Antarctica - #228 | ecosystem: Environmental > Aquatic > Non-marine Saline and Alkaline > Saline | place: Antarctica...
GCCTCCTGGTTCCGGCTACAAAAATTACTCAAATTTATCGGTATCAGTATATCAGTATCAGTATTCAAAAATGCGGTTTAAAAACTCAGGTTTTTACTTGAAGTTATTGGGCCTGTAGATGCACAAGAAACAAACGGTACAGACAGACGGTCCGAATCAAACGTGCACATCGCTGCCTGACCGCGTAAGAAGACATCCAAGAAACCATCGTCAATCCATTGAGTACGAGTACCCACGCAGCAGGTTGCACCTGCGCAGTTGCATTCAACTGCTCTTGCTCAGCCGAGGTCCTTGTGTATCTCAATAAATGCAGTTTTAATCATGTACATACTCGTGTATAGATATGTCATGTATGAATAGCTGTATGATGCACACAATCACACATATTCACATCTTTGCTGGACCCTGAACGACTAAGGATGTATCGCAATGGATTTATAGTAGTTAAACTGAATACCCTTACCTTAGCTTACTGTAGTGTATGCTGCAGATCAGCTGGGCTTCAATGTATTTTAGTTTGGATCATTGTATTTGTCCACTTTTTTTTGCAGGTCATCGAGACCTTGGCCCTGGTTTCTTATGAGCTGCAAATGTTCCAGAGGCAGTTCGCCCCAAGGTTAGAGAGGGTGGGAACTTGTCGTGGGCAGGTTCTAAGTCCACTGACAGACACAGAGGTTAGGAGAGGGTGGAAACTTGTCGTGGATAGGTTCTAGGTCCACTGACAGACACGGAGGTAGGAGAGGGTGGAACCCTCTAGCCGGTAATGTTAGACAGTAGTGTTAATTTAATGTGGGGAGCGTGCAAATGAAGTGAGCCAGAAGTATGTGCCAGAGGTATGTGCAGCATGGTAGCAGAAGCGCTTTGATCGAAGGGAGGAGCACATTATTACGTTCAAATGTAAGGAATCTTATTTGTTGCTGGTTTTAAGCGTGGAACTATTGTGTGCGTGTGTGTGTGTGCGTGTGTGTGTGTGTGTGTGTGTGTGTGTGTGTGTGTGTTTGTGTGTGTGTGTGTTTGTGTGTGTGTTTGTGTGGGTGTGTGTGTGTGTGTGTGTGTGTGTGTGTGTGTGTGTGTGTGTGTGTGTGTGTGTGTGTGTGTGTGTGTGTGTGTGTGTGTGTGTGTGTGTGTGGTGCAGCTGTGAAACGAAATTGCGCGGCCAGTTTCTTTTCTCAACACCTAGTGTTGTGCCCCTTTTTCTTGTCGACATCCCCTACCTCTCTTTGCTTAATATAAAATAAGTGTGTTGCTTCTAACGATGTGGTAAGCCTTGTTGTTCAGCACCACAAAATTTGATAAACACGGCCCCTCCTATTCCATCCCCAGAATAGATTGTTGCTGACAATGGCGCCTTTGGTTTGTTTCATCCGGCACCTTGGTTGTCTGTTTGCGTCATCTCCTCTCTTGTAGGCCCCTTGGAAAGAGTGCCTCCAAAAGTAAGTCAGAGCAGCAGCTGTGGGGAGTGGACTTGCATAAGGTGTGTTTGCGTGTGTGTGCGTGAATGTTTATGTAACGTGTGTGATTATATTATTGTAACGGGTATGTGTGTGCGTGTGAGTGAATGTTTATGTAACGTGTATGTGTGCGTGCATGTAACATGCAAGACATCGCATAGTTCTTGCTGTGATCAATGTTCTATACTAGTAGTGTCCCTTGGCATTATGTGCTCTTTCCTTGGCCCCTCCGTCTGGCGTTTTACAGCTGCTGCTGCTGCTGCTGCTGCTGATGATGATGATGATGATTGTAGTGATGCTGCTGATGCTCCTGTTGCTGCCTCTGTCACCTGATTTCATTGATCTGACTCTGAAACGTTTAATTCTGGCACGACCTGACCTGACAGTAATATCAGTGCGCCTGTTTTTCCCGTGCACCATGATGCCGTCACGATGCTTGCTTAGGGCTGTACTTGCCCTGATAATAATATCAGTGCGCCTGTTTTTCCCGTACACCATGATTCAGTCACGATGCTTGCTCAGGGCTGTACTTGCCCTGATAATAATATCAGTGCGCCTGTTTTTCCCGTGCACCATGATGCCGTCACGATGCTTGCTTAGGGCTGTACTTGCCCTGATAATAATATCAGTGCGCCTGTTTTTCCCGTGCACCATGATGCAGTCACGATGCTTGCTTAAGGCTGTACAATGGCCTGATAATGATATCAATGCGCCTGCTTTCCCCGTGCACCATGATGCAGTCACGATGCTTGCTTAAGGCTGTACGATGACCTGATAGTAATATCAGTGCGCCTGTTTTTCCCGTGCACCATGATGCAGTCACGATGCTTGCTTAAGGCTGTACGTCGACCTGATAATAATTCAGTGCGCCTGTTTTCCCCGTGCACCATGATGCAGTCACGATGCTTGCTCAAGGTGGTGATTTGACTTGATAGTAATTTGAGTGCACCTGTTTTCCCCGTGCACCATGATGCAGTTACGCGACGTGAAGAAGCCAAAGCAGCGTATCCTGGGGCTGAGGATCTCCAAGGCCCTAATTCCTTCATTGA
>Ga0307945_1002326_pt1:10000-15349 | contig 15349 bp, 18 predicted proteins | sample OrgLakmetagen228_FD_201818 | JGI IMG/M metagenome (GOLD analysis project Ga0307945, IMG submission 201818) | Saline water microbial communities from Organic Lake, Antarctica - #228 | ecosystem: Environmental > Aquatic > Non-marine Saline and Alkaline > Saline | place: Antarctica...
GTATTTAAGCTCAAAAGTGTGTTTGTAGGTCCAAGGATGTATGCAATCACAGCGCACACCACTGAGAGCCGTGCACACATCATCTGCCGCAAATGCTGCCACAAATAGGGTTGGGGTTGAACGTGTTTAGATCTTTGTGTGCTGGAAAGTTACCCATGCACAGTTGAAAACGTGTGCACTTCAGTATCCACGGTCATTCCATGCGCTTCCACTTTTCTTGGCATGCTTTACAAATGACAAGTTCCGCTTTCTTGCGTTTGTGCGAGAAGAAATTGCGTACGGTCTTTGTTGCAGCAACATTACATAAATACATACATAGAGGGTGCACACATATACACACACATTAACAGAACACACACATTAACAGAGATACGACGCACACTCGCAGGGACTTGGACACAATGACAGCACTTCTCCCTCAGGTGCTTTTACTTTCAGACAGCACTTGAGCTCCGGGCAGTTAGAGCAGAAAGGGCGGGAACATCAGGAACGCAAATTGCAGGATAAGCTGCAGCTGGACCAACTGAGGTGTGTGTGCACATATGTTTGTGTGTGTGTGTGTGTGTTTGCGCGCATTTGTGCTGGCATGTGTGTGCTGGCACGTGTGTGTGTGTGTTTGTGTGTGTGTGTGTGTGTGTGTGTGTGTGTGTTTGTTTGTGTGTGTGTGTGATGTGTGTGTGTGTGTGTGTGTGTTGTGTGTGCATATGCGTGTGGTTAGCGCTTCTGTTATATTATATGTATATGATATATGATACATATAAGGAAAAACAAAATGCGACGAAGTAAATCCTTACCCTCTGTTATCAAGGTGTTAAAAACCCCAAACATATAATAATAATAATAACTATACATAAAGTGGTACAAGTTAGACAATTTGTTACATATAAATATGTAATTTAATTTGTATTTCACGTTATACGTTATCTCATTCTTGCATATCAACTTGTCACAGAAGTTGCAGCAACAGGAGCCCGCACGCCATTGAGAATGTGCACGCCATTGAGGATGCGCACGCCATTGAGAATGCCTGCCACAGCATTGTGTTTCGCAATTGCGATGCGGCATGCAGATGTTGATTGCAATTGCTCACGCACACTCACACAGTCATGATCCAGAATGAGGGGGGTCACACACAGTTGTGAATAACGATAAGGTCTCACACAGTCGTGAATAACGATAAGGTCACACACAGTCGTGAATAACGATAAAGTCACACACAGTCGTGAATAACGATAAGGTCTCACACAGTCGTGAATAACGATAAGGTCACACACAGTTGTATGAGAAGTATGAGATTTTACAGAGGATGTGCAGCATGGAGCTGGCGCTAGCAAAAACATAAGAACAAGGAAGCGTGTGCATGATTAGCCGATCGATATCTTATAATAAAAACAGCAGATATTATAAGATATATCTCACTTGAGTCCCTTTTACTTACAGGATCCCTGCCCATCCCTTTCACTAAAAATGCCCATCCCTTTTACTGTCCATCCCTTTTACTAAAAGTAACAGCCCCATACGCCCGTACGCATATGTGTGTCGCACCTTGGTGAAAATGTAGGAAGGAGCAGGAGCAGATACTGGCACAAGAAGAACAAGAGAAGCAGGAGCGCATGCGGCGAGAGTGTGATTTAGAGCGGGCCATCAGCACGTCACAACTTGAGCCCACCAGGTCTTCCCATCTCAGGAATGTCGGTAGAACCACTGTGTCAGGCAAGTGTGGTTGGTCATGCGCATGCGTTAATGTGTTGACATTAGCTGGTAGCGCTAGCAGACTCCAACCCATCTCTGGTCTTCCTGCCTCAAAGGAGACAGTTGCCAGCAGTGCTGGAAGACTTTAACCCACCAGGTCTCCCCATCTTAAGAGGTGTTGGCAGAACGACCGTCTCAGGCGATTTTCGGGCGGTAGTACTCATGCATTAATGTGTAGACATTAGCTGGCAGCGCTAGCAGCACCGTAATCTCCCAAAGCATTTCTGCTGTTCAAATTACACGTAGGTGCTTTGTTGAACAACGTTCAGGCAAACCACAATAGATGACACTTTCAACAGTGCCCCTTCTTTGCCCAGGCGTTGTGTTCCAATGCTCTCAAGGTTCTGTAGTACCTAGAGATGCATGCACTGTACGCACACACATACACACACGCACACACACATACACACACACACAAACACACACATTTCCTAATCAGGCTGGGCCTGTTATGTTGCATGGCACATGTTAATTCAATTGAGAAGTTGTGGTAATGTGACCGCAATTAGACACGCACAGAAACACAGGAATTTACACGCACACACATCTTACCACCAGGCAATGCCAGACAGGCAGAGCAGCAGGTGGCAACCAGACACACAGGATTATACAGGAACCCACATGCTCTCTTATACGTACACACACACAAACACACACATCTTACCACCATACGATGCCAGACAGGCAGAGCAGCAGGTGGCAACCAGACACACATGATTGTACAGGAACACACATGCTCTCTTATCACACACACACACACACACACACACACACACACACACACACACACACACACACACACACACACACATCTTACTACCAGGCAATGCCAGACCGGTAGAGCAGTAGGTGACGACCAGACACAGGAATATACAGATATACAGGAACACACATGCTCTCTTATATACAAACACACACTCACACACACTCACACACACACATCTTACCATCAGGCATTGCCAGGCAGGCAGAGCAGCAGGAGGGGGTCGATGGTGAGGATGATGATGCGAATCAGGCAAAGGCAGGAGGAGCTCACCAGCAAGGCTCAGGGGACGGTGAAGGTGTGTGTGTGTGTATGTGTCTGCATGTGTGTGTGTGTGTGTGTGTGCATGTGTGTGTGTGTGCTTGTGTGTGTGCTTGTGTGTGAACACAACATTCCACGTCTGCTTTATTTGTGCAACAACAGGTTGCTTGTCTGCAACGCACCTGCCAAGTGTGTGTGTGACCGTAGTAATGCTGTGTCAAAGAAGTTTTGCACTTCTGTGATGAACATTGTGGCAGCAAGGTGCTTAACTGTGTGTGTGAGTGTGTGTGTTTGTGTATGTGTGTGTATATGTGTGTATGTGTGTATGTGCGTGTATTTGTGTGCGTGTGTGTGCGTGTGTGTATGTGTGTTGTATGTGTGTGTGTGTGTGCGTGTGTGTGTGTGTGTGTGTTTGTGTTTGTGTATGTTTGTGTACGTGTGTGTATTTGTGTGCGTGTGTGTGTGTCGTACTTCTAATTTGAAGGGACGTGTCGGTGGTAGGAACTTCAGACATGTGATTGCTCATGCCTGTTTGCTACACTCTCTCATTACAGTGAGCTGCATCTCTGTCACAAGCGCTGTGACCATATCCACAGTTAAAGGGGGGTCAGCGGTTGCACCTTTGTAACCGTATTTAGTGACAGGAGTTTGTATCACAGTAGTTTGTGACAGTATTTTGTGATTTTGTGACAGTATTTTGTGACAGTATTTTGTGACAGTATTTGGTGACAGTATTTTGTGACAGTATTTTGTGACAGTACTTTGTGACAGTATTTTGTGACAGGAGCTTGTATAACAGTACTTTGCACATGCTGGGGGGGCAGCCAAACGTGAAGGGAGTGGAGTGAGCAATTTTGAGCCATGGTCAGAGCTTTTCAGTTTCTTTGTTGATGATTAGCGATTATTGCACTCTATTGCTTTGCAGCGTTGGCTGCTGGCGTCTGTCAGTATGTGCTTGTGCTAGAACAACACGAGGCTGCTTGCTGCTTGCAATCAAACCTTGGGGAGTCTAAGCCTGTTCAGTACAACGTACGAAAATCTTGAACTTGCAAATGATTGTTTATACCTGCACGCACTTACGCTCGCATGCACACAGCGCTCACCACATCCCCCGTGTACGCACACATATCTACACACACAGCGCTCACAACAACCCCCGTGTATGCACACTTATGCACACACACACACACACACAGCGCTCACGACAACCCCCAGAGCTGTACTCCACTCCTCCAAACTGCAATGGCCAAACACCCCAGACAGCATCAACCTTGAGAAGTTTCGCATAATGCCGCAATGCCTAAGCGGGTCAGCCGCAACGTTGTCGCGCATCGAGCGAAGCGTGAGCAAGTGAGTACGCATGTGTACGTGGCTGTCTCCACACGCGCGTGTGTGTGTGTGTGTGTGTATGTGTGTGTGTGTGTGTGTGTGTGTTTTGAGGAGGTTCGCATAATGCCGCAATGCCTAAGCAGGTCAGCCGCAACGTTGTTGCGCATCGAGTGCAGCATGAGCAAGTGAGTACGCGCGTGTGTGTGTGTGTGTGTGGCTATTTCCACATTTTTGTGTTTGCCTTTTTGATCAGTCCTTGAAATGTCCATAGTGTCATCAAATTGGCAGCATCATTGTCTCAGTGGGTCCACTGGCACCCTTTTATGTCCATACATGGGGGGGATATGTGCAGTCCCACACCCCCTCCAAAAAGAAAACATCAGCTAATACTCATTGCATCCCCAGAAGTTTTTTTATTGTTCATGGAAGGGGGGGGTGGATGATGTAAGCTTTTTGGCACTGTTTGGCCAGCAAAGGAGGGGAGTGCACGGGGACGATCGGCAGGCGATGTTTAACGGCAGCCAAATGCATATGCACATCGATCTGCTCAATTATTACAGAAGACGGCGTTTGTTCTCTTCAAACGCCCCTACTTTGTGCCGTCACTTACTCCCTGACATTCCGCGCTCATGCTCACACAGACACATGCAAATACACATGCACATGCACACACTCGCATGCACATCCACTCACACATACGCATACACATATACATACGCATGCACTTACACAAACATACACATACGCACACTCGCATGCACATGCACAAACACACACACACATACACTTGCAAATACACACACGTGCACATGCAAATACACACATAAATGTCCACATAAGCATACACACACATACCCGCACGTGTTCTAGCAAGCATATGCAGACATTCGTAAGAGCACACACACACTCACTTACACGCTTGTGTACATGCACACAGGGGTGGGAGAAGCAGCAGGGACAGGGGCAGGAGGAACAGTCAAGGATTGGATAGGGAAACTGGATATGAAACGGGAAATCATGGCAGCGGCATGAAAGATGTGAGTCATGAGAAAAGAGTGGGAGAGTATGTGATGTGTGAGCGTGTGACAAAAAATGGGTACAGCCTGCAGTGTGATGGGGTGAGAAGTGCGGTGAGGTGCACGATGAGAAGCTCTCTCTCTCTCTCTCTCTTTTTCTTTCTCTCTCCCTCCCTCCCTCCCTCTCTCTCTCTCTCTCTCTCTCTTTTTCTCTCTCTCTCTTTTTCT
>Ga0307945_1002329_pt1 | contig 15346 bp, 20 predicted proteins | sample OrgLakmetagen228_FD_201818 | JGI IMG/M metagenome (GOLD analysis project Ga0307945, IMG submission 201818) | Saline water microbial communities from Organic Lake, Antarctica - #228 | ecosystem: Environmental > Aquatic > Non-marine Saline and Alkaline > Saline | place: Antarctica: Organic Lake...
CTCAGCAGCCACAATCTCTCTGCGCGTAGGGAAAAACAACAATAATAGCTCTCAGCACCCACAATCTCTGCGCGTGGGAAAATAAATAATAATAGCTCTCAGCACCCACAATCTCTCTGCGCGTGGGGGAAAACAACAATAACAGCTCTCAGCACCCACAATCTCTGCGCGTGGGAAAATATATAATAATAATAGCTCTCAGCAGCCACAATCTCTCTGCGCGTAGGGAAAAACAACAATAATAGCTCTCAGCACCCACAATCTCTGCGCGTGGGAAAATAAATAATAATAGCTCTCAGCACCCACAATCTCTCTGCGCGTGGGAAAAATAAAAAAATAATAATAGCTCTCAGCACCCACAATCTCTGCGCGTGGGAAAAATAATAATAATAATAGCTCTCAGCCGCCACAATCTCTCTGCGCGTGGGGGAAATCAACACAGGCGGGAAGAGAGGGGGTGACAAATGAAAGCAGACGATTGGGGACGTACAACATCAGCCTTATGGCAGTCAAAGATATCTTTCTACACAGAAAATTGTTCCTTATACCGTACAGACTTTATATCACCGCGCAAAAATATCGTTTTTTGCCCTGCGGGGTGACTGCGCGCACGAACAATATCTATTTATTTTGGGGGTGCGGGATTGGAAAACGGGGATACTTGGCGTATTTTGGAGCCTGTCAGGCAAAAATCCCTGTGCGGGGTTGGTGTAAATTAATTATTTCCAGGGTGCGGGGTTGATGCGGGAGTGTGAAACTAAAATATTTTTTTGGGGCTGCGGACTGAACCCAAGTCTGTACGGTGGGTTGCATTTTTGCTAGAATTTCCTGCCAGCTTTGCACGTACACAACGTACATACACACGCACGCACACACAAGTCAGGTGAGCAAGCTTGCTCTTGCATTTGATCTAAGCAGCACCTGAAGAAGGAAGCCGACAGATAGCTGGCCTCCATGTCCACCAGCGTGCGAATCATCATGTCTGCGTCCTTGCGCAGCTTTTCTGTGTATGTATACGTGTGTGTATGTGTGTGTGTGTGTGCGTGCCTTGACTTGGTTAGAGAGGAGCACACCACAAGAGCAGTTTTGACCATCTATCACAAGAGTGAGCCAGGCTGCCTACGAGGGAAGCACACAGAATGCGGGCACACACACACACATACACACACCTAAGGTTGTTGAGGAGTTGGCCAGGATCTCAGCTTTGAGGTTGAAGAAGCGGAGCAAGTCTCTGCAGTCCGGGTGGTTCACCGCAATGGCCACGATCTGCTTCAGGATTTGGTGCACCTACGAAGCGGGGCAGTGGTGTGTGTGTGTGTGTGTGCGTACACATGATCTGATCAAATGTGTGCAGCTTGGGTGGCTGATTGCAATGGTTACGATCTGCTTCAGGATTTGGTGCACCTACGGATCGGGGCAGTGGTGCGTGTGTGCGCGAGTGTGTGTGTGTGCATATGATCTGATCAGATGTGTGCCACTTGGGTGGATCACGGCAATGGCCACGATCTGCATCAACACTTGGTGTTGCACCTACGGAGCGAGGCAACGGTGTGTGTGTGTTTGTGTGTGTGTTTGTGTGTGTGTGTGTGCATGATCTGATTAAATGTGTGCAGCTTCGGTAGCTGATTGCAATGGGTACGATCTGCTTCAGATTTGGTGCACCTACAGAGCGGGGTATTTGTGGTGTGTGTGTGTGTGTGTGTGTGTGGCTTAATCAAACAGATGTAGCATACCTGCTCAGCGGCTGGTGTGTGTGTGTGTGGTGTGTGTGTGTGTGGTGTGTGTGTGTGGCTCGATAGAATGGAAGGCTGGTGTGTGTGTGTATGCAAACAGATGTAGCACACCTGCTCGATGGTGTGGAGGGCTGGTGTGTGTGTGTGTGAGTGGCTCGATGGAATGGAAGGCTGGTGTGTGTGTGTTTGAGTGTGTGTGTGTGTTTGCGTGTGTGTGTGTGTGTGTGTGTGTGTGTGTGTGTGTGTGTGCAAACAAATGTAGCCTGCTCGATGGTGTGGAAGGCTGGTGTGTGTGTGGTGTGTGTGTGTGTGTAGCTGAGTACAATTGAGTCATAAATGAGGTCAGCACATACCTTCCGATGGCATGAAAGGCTGGTATAAGAGGCCAAGTACAACGCGAGATCTAATTGAGATCGAAACCCACCTGCTCAATGGCGTGAAAGGCTGCTATATAAGAGGCCATTTACAACGCAAGATCTAATTGAGATCGAAACTCACCTGCTCAATGGCGGGAAAGGCTGCTATATAAAAGGCCATTTACAACGCAAGATCTAATTGAGATCGAAACTCACCTGCTCAATGGCGGGAAAGGCTGCTATATTAAAGGCATTTTCAACGCAAGATCTAATTGAGATCGAAACTCACCTGCTCAATGGCGTGAAAGGCTGCTATATAAGAGGCCATTTACTACGCAAGATCTAATTGAGATCGGAACCAACCTGCTTGATGGCGGGAAAGGCTGCTATATAAGAGGCCATTTACAACGCAAGATCTAATTGAGATCGGAACCAACCTGCTTGATGGCGGGAAAGGCTGCTATATAAGAGGCCAAATACAACGTAAGATCTAATTGAGATCGAAACTCACCTGCTCAATGGCGAGAAAGGCTGCTATATAAGAGGCCATTTACAACGCAAGATCTAATTGAGATCGAAACTCACCTGCTCAATGGCGTGGAAGGCTGGGTCCCGCAGCAATGACAGCCCGTCCTCGATGAGGCGCCTGAGCGAGTGCACGGTGGGTTTACGAATGAATTAGTGCTTGTGTGTCAGGATTTTTGCATGCACTTTCCGTCCTCGATGAGGCGCCTGAGCGAGTGCACGGTGGGTTCACGAATGAGTTAGTACGTGTGTGTCAGGGTTTTTGCATGCACTTTCCGTCCTATTGAGGCGCCTGAGCAAGTGCACGGTATGAGACGCCTGAGCGAGTGCACGGTGGGTGTATTGTGGAGATAAGTTCGTGCGTGTGTGTCAGGGTTTATGCATGCACTTTCCGTCCTATTGAGGCGCCTGAGCATGTGTGCAGAGAAATTTGGGGCAGAGCTGGATTCTGTGCATGCCTTTCATGCACGGCTCAGCCCTCAGCAAGGCGTCACATCAGCAAGTGCGTGTTGAGTTTGGTGAAGGTTTGGGTCATTCTCATTAAAGCTTGTGGTTTACTTATAACGGTCTGACTTCAGGGAAAATGTGATATACAGAAACGTGTGTGTGTGTGTTTGTGTGTGTATTCATGCGTTTTTTCTGAGTGTGTATATGCATAATTGTACATGTGTGTGTGCATGTGCAAAGTACGTGTGCATGTGCGTACGTGCGTGTATGTGTCTGTGTGTGTGAGTGTGTTTGCACGTGTATGTAAGAGCGCCTGTGTGTAAGCACGTGTACAAATATTTTTATGTATGTGTGAGTGTGTGTGTGTGTGTGCGTGCACGTGCGCGTCCATGATTTCTAACCCACCTGTAACCATTTTCTGGAGCGATAATGTGAGGCTGATACCCGTCTGCCTCGTTGACCACATTTTGAACGTTTTTCAGGGTCAGAATCTTTTGGAAGGGCAGCTTCTGGATGGAGTCCTTGAGCTTGATCTCAAACACGTCCAAGATGCGCTCACCACCTGAAAGTGTAAGGGTGTGTGCGTGTGTGTGTGTGTGTGTGTGTGTGTGTGTGTGTGTGTGTGTGTGTGTGTGTGTGTGTGCTGGTGTGTGTGTGTGTGTGTGTGTGTGTGTGTGTGTGTGTGCTGGTGTGTGTGTGAGTGTGTGTGTGTGTGTTGGTGTGTGATAAAATTGGTGTATGTGCATGCAAGCGTTTGGAAATATGTGAACATCTGGACAGAGTCTTTGAACTTTATTCAAAAACGCCCAAGACGCGCTCACCATCTGCATGTGTGCGGATGCGTGTTGTTGGAGAGATGTGTACGTGCATGTGTGCATGCATGTGTGAATACATGTAGACGTGTGTATGTGTGCGCGCGTCTGTGTTTGTGCCAAGCTGCAGTTTTCTTGCCTGAAATCTCAAATCGTGGCAAACTCAGAATGCATGATATAGGCTACCGTTAGTCAGTGAGACCCAAGGTGATAAGATCTTCAGTCAATGTACGACACAACCTAAGCGAACAAGTGCACCATCACGTCACCTGTCCACTGTTTTGCTGTACGTCCTCTCAAGCTCGTGGCATAGCGTAGGATCTTGTTTAGCACAACCACACACATACATTCTCACACACACACGCACACACACGCATGCACGCACACGCATGCACGCACCATCACATCTCCTGTCAATTGTTCTGGTGTACGCTTTCTCAAGCGTGTGGCACAGTGTGAGGATCATGTGCAGCACAACCACATCACATTCACACACACACATGCACACGCAAACGCAAACGCAAACGCACACGCACACGCACACGCACACGCACACGCACACGCACACACACACACAAGGACACGCACCATCACGTCCCCCGTCCACTGTTTTGGTGTACGCCTTCTTGAGCTTGTGGCACAGTGTGAGGATCATGTGCAGCACAACCACACACACACACACACACATGCACACGCTAACCAAACGCACACGCACACCCACACGCACACGCACACACACACACACACACAAGGGCACGCACCATCACGTCCCCTGTCCACTGTTTTGGTGTACGTCTTCTCAAGCTTGTGGCACAGTGTGAGGATCATGTGCAGCACAACCGCACACACACATTCACACACACATGCATACGCTAACCAAACGCACACGCACACGCACACGCACACGCACACGCACACGCACACACAAGGGCACGCACCATCACGTCCCCTGTCCACTGTTTTGGTGTACGCCTTCTCAAGCTTGTGGCACAGTGTGAGGATCATGTGCAGCACAACCACACACACACATTCACACACACATGCACACGCTAACCAAACGCACACGCACACGCACACGCACACACATTCACACACACATGCACACGCTAACCAAACGCACACGCACACGCACACGCACACGCACACGCACACGCACACGCACACACACAAGGGCACACACCATCACGTCCCCTGTCCACTGTTTTGGTGTACGCCTTCTCAAGCTTGTGGCACAGTGTGAGGATCATGTGCAGCACAACCACACACACACATAAACACACACGCACACACAAGGGCACGCACCATCACGTCCCCCGTCCACTGTTTTGGTGTACGCCTTCTCAAGCTCGTGGCACAGTGTGAGGATCATGTGCAGCATCGAGCCTCGCCCAAACTTGACGTCGCCGCCAAGCGCTTTCAGCTCCTTCTCCAAGCGAATGATGCTGCAAGCAAACGCAAAGGGCAAAAGGCTCAGCACGGCATTATGGAAGGCAGGCCAAGCGAATGATGCTGCAAGCAAACGCAAAGGCAAAAGGCTCAGCACGGCATTATGGAAGGCAGGCCAAGTGTGCTGAGCTCTCATGGACCTCCTTTCTAAATAATGATGCAGCAAAGCACGCACACACGCACGCACGCACACACACAATACTAACACACACGACAGGAGCACACACACACACACTTTGTCTCATATTTAAAGGGCGTGGAGGGGCGTGGAGAAAGAGAGACATGGAGGGCAGGCCACACATGTCTTTGTGCTCATGCTGCACATGTTTTTGTGCACATGTTACGCCGAGTGAGTGGGTGGACACACATGACAGCTGGTATTGTAGGCCAAATAACACACACATACACACACACAAACACACATGGACGCAACAGATGCAACAGACACGCATATGCATACCACACAAACGTTTGCATAAGCGCACACACACACATGCACACACACATACACATACACACACATGCACACATGTGCATTCAAACACGACAGCCACGGCAGAGCAGCACACGTACTTGGTCTCAATGTACTGCGAGATTGAGGGCAGGTTGCGCATGATCTCATTCACTAGGTGTGTGGACAGCTTCTGGGTGAGGTAGGAGGTGCCTCTGTTGGGGAGGTCCGTGTAGGCGGAGGTGGAGTTGAAAAAGTCGTCCTCACGTTGCCGTGTCTGGTGCATGCTGACCTGTTGGGAGGTGTGTGTGAGTGTGCGTGTGTGTGGTTGTCCTCACATTGCCGCGTCTGGTGCATGCTGACCAGTTGGGAGGGTTTGCGGGATGTGCATGTGTGTGTGAGTGTGCGTGTGTGTGGTTGCCCTCACATTGCCGCGTCTGGTGCATGCTGACCTGTTGGGAGGTGTGTGTGTGTGTTTGCGGGATGTGAATGTGTGTGTTTGCAGGGCGTACGCTTGTGCTTTCATGTGTGCGTGTGTGCATGTGTGTGCATGAGGGTTGTGCTTCAGCAGGAATAAAGCATGACTGGGGGACACACAAATCACGTACACCCACACCCACACCCACACCCACACCCACATCCACACTCACACCCGCACCCACATCCACACCCACATCCATACCCACACCCACACCCACACCCACACCCACATCCACATCCACACCCACATCCACACCCACATCCATAACCACACCCACACCCACAACCACACCCACACCCACATCCAAACTTGGCACCCGCACCCACACCCACACCCACACCCGCACCTTGTTGTTGATGTCTGCTTGACCACGATTCACCACTGCCACCCATCCGTGCCGTAGCTTTAAAGACTTCCCCAGCAGCACCTCCCGGCAATCCGTGCCTCTGTCCATGATGTCCACCTTGGTCAGCACACCTGTGTGTGCAGTTGTGTGTGTGTATATGTGTGTGTGCGGGTCTGTGTGTATGTGTGCGTGTCGATGAATGCATGTGCAGGGAACTCATGTGCAACATTGTGAGCCTTTTCGCACAAACACGTGAGCACAGACTTCCTCTTTTGTACGTGCACTTCTGACAAAAGGGGAGCATACCAAAGGCTGTTGCCACCTGCATGCACATGCACCACATAAGTGAAAGAGCTGGAAAGAAGCACACACACACACACACCCCGACACACAAGCACATGCTGCTACACACACATAGACACAGATACATACAGACAGGCACACAAACACATGCTGTAGTACACACACACAGACACACAAACACATGCTGTAGTACACACATACACACACACCAATGGTGCGCTCTCCAGTTGGGTCCACACACACACACACACACACACACACACACACACACACACACACATACATACACACACGCACACACACACACCAATGGTGCGCTCTCCAGTTGGGTCCACCTCACGCGCCATTCGCAGAGCGTCCGAGGTTGCCAAATCCGCATTTGCAGGCGTCACAGCCTGAAGGGCATTGCAGCAAAACATTTGTTTTACTCGTAGCAAACATTTTATTAACTCGCAGCAAACATTTGTTTTACTCGCAGCAAACATTTTATCAACTCGCAGCAAAACATTAGTTTTACTCGTAGCAAACATTTTTTTTACTCGTAGCAAACATTTTAATAACTCGCAGCAAACATTTGTTTTACTCGTAGCAAACATTTTCTTTACTTGTAGCAGAGGCTAAAAACATCTCTGACAGTCACGTGTAAATTTTGGGCCTCCGGGCCAAAATGACCACCCACCCCTCAAACCCCCTACCTGACCCCCCCCACATTAATAAAAAGGGTGTCAATCTGCTCGGAATAAAGCAGATATCTGCCGCACAGTTTGCATGCCAATTAATGTAATACCTGACGAGCTATAGGGCAGAAAATGGTATGCGCACGCTCTTGGACTGACCACCCATTTAGTGCACAAATCCAACCAAAAACTTTGCCAAAGCACTTGGCAACTTCTGTAGGTATCAGGGAAGGTCAACCCGTCTGGGGCCCGGAATAAATTACAATTTTTGGGCTGCCCCGGAGGGGTAGCCCAAAGCTGGTCCGGGTACCCCGGAAATTTGCAGGGACGACGGCCCCTGCGATTCCGGGGTACCCGGTAAAATCATGATTGTAGTTCCGGGTGATTTGCAGTGCATTTTGGAAAAGACAGTGAGAACGACACTGTGAGAATGGGAAGAAGAAGGAAAGGTCAGCCAGCAGAAAGGGGGAGAGTGAGCCATCCCAGCAAGAGGCTCCCCCTCCTGACCAGGCCTCCCTTCGAAGCAAGTGCTGGGCTTGAGTGCGTGCATGGCAGCATGCAAGCACCTAACTGACTGAAAATCTCTCCAGATGGAAGTTCCCCGCTCCTCCTCCCTATGCTCCCCCCCCTCCCCCTGCCCCAGGACCTGATGAGGCCTGAACTAGCAGCCATGCGCAAACCTCGAGCGATGTCAAGCACATGCGAGCACACACACACACACACGAACAAGGCGCACACACACATGCATACACAAACAAACAAACACGCACACACACACAAGCACGCACACAGGCACACACAACCACGCAAACACGCACATACAAACACAAGCACACACAAATACGCACATTTACACACATACGCACATACATACGAACATACGCATACATGCACACACACATGCACACACACATGCACGCACACACGTACGCACACACACGCACACACATGCACACACACACACACGAGAATGCACGCAGGCACACGCAACCACGCACACACGCACATACAGACACAAGCACACACACACACACACATATACGCACATACACATACACACACGCAGACGCACACACGCACATGCACGCACACACGTATGCACACACACGCATACACACACACACAAACACACAAACACACACAAGCATTAACACTCTGAATAATTTTGAAAGCAGTTCCGGGGAACCCTGGAAAATTTTACAGGCTGTTCCGGGCCCTTCTGAATAACTTGGGCACCCAGTGTACTCCCTGATAGGTATATGAAAATTTGGAATCAATTGCTAGTAATTTGCCTGAACACGCCCTCGCGGCCTACTTGGGGGCATTCCATGCAATTCTATGACCTGGCACCCAGACCCCCTTTCAATCAAATCAACAAGGGTGCCAATCGACTAAGATTGAGCTGAGGATTTCAAACTATATTTATTAATTGCTGGAAGTGGCCCAAAAAGTTTCTGAAGCCCCCCCCCCCCAATCTTTGAGCACCCCCAAATGACCACCCACAAACTGACCCCTCAGAATCGACCCATTTATATACTATTCGATAGCTCTCGACGTCAGGATTCCAAATAGATATTTTATTTTGCAATTGACACATAACGCCGAAAAGTTATGTTACTTACAGGCTCCTGCTCGTAGCAAACATTTTTTATTCATAGCAAACATTTGTTATACTCGTAGCAAACCTTTTTTTACACGTAGCAAAATCGACAGCACCTGAATGCATGCAGCGACATTCTGTTTTCTACTCGCTACAAAATTGTTTCTTCTGTGACAACACATTTACCGACAGACATACGATATTGCAAGAGCCTCTTAAATTCACAGTAGCTGGCGTCACAGCTGCACAGCAGAAATAAAGCAGACCCTATACACGCACGTGACACACACACACTCACAAGCACACATACACAAATTGAGCGCTCACCAGCACAATCGCGTTCTCTCCCTTGATGTACTGCCGGGCCTTTTGCGTACACACAAGCACACTCAAATTGAGCGCTCACCAGCACAATTGCGTTCTCTCCCTTGATGTAGTGCCATGCCTTTTGCGTACACACACAGACTGAGCGCTCACCAGCACAATCGCGTTTTCTCCCTTGATGTACTGCCGGGCCATGTCTTCCAGCTCTTGCACAATGCTAGGGGGCTGGCCGTCAATGGGCACCTTGGTCAATCCTGTGTGTGTATGTGTGTGCATGTGTGTGTTTGCGTGTGTGTATCTGCGTGCGCCTGTGTTCGACTTTCTTTGAGTGTGCGTGTGTGTATGCATGCGCGTATGTGTGCATGCGTGCGCATCAAACACTAAAGAAAGATGCACACGCGTGCAACTATCCCCCCTCAGTCTTGCTCTGGCCATAATAAACCAGCATTGGAGACTTTTGCCCCCCACGCAACAAGGCATTATAGCCATAGCGACAAGTACTTGAGCATGCGCGCACAGTGCAGTAGACTGGCTCGCTCTCTCTCTCTCTCTCTCTCTCTCTCTCTCTCTCTCTCTTTCTCTCTCTCTCTCTCTCTCTCGCTCTCTTTAATACTTTTCACACAGTTTTGGTCACGTTCAGCAGCCTGCTGCCCTTGTGCAAATGCATGTGTGTTTGTCGCACGCATGGCTCTTGCATGTATGATTGTCCAGCAACTTTTTGCACTACCTTGCACACAATAAATACACCTTTGGCATCAACCCTGCTATCCTACGTGCACGCAAGTATTTGCAATATGCAAATACGGCAGCACGCATCACATAAACGCATTATATTTAAAAGTGTGCCAGCCTCTAGTTGAGGCTCGACGAGGTGTGCGTGACTGACTCACCACCAAAACTTCCTGATTTCATGTTTGAGAGGGACTCATCGCACAGGCCACGATTGATCGCAGCACTATCTGGTGCACCAAGACTGCCTCACACACACGCAAAAGCACACATACGCACACACAGACACACACACCCAAACGCACCTGGCATATCCACTAACGAGAGGTTAGGGACGTTGGGAGAGTAGACGGTTAGGTAGATGGGGTCCCCTGACACCACTCGGTTGCTGAACTTTTTCAGGTGGCGGTCCGTCTCTTCCCCAATCTCATCCCGGACCTCGTCTGTGCAAGAGCGTTTGTGAGTGCATGCATGCATGTGTACGCGCATATGAGTTTTTATGGTGCTTCGATGTCATCTGCACACGGTGAATGAGGTGCATGTCACACGGTGAATGAGGTGCATGTGGGAGAACATCTGTAACAATTTAAGTTTGCCTGCTCATGTGCACTATGTTTAGGGTTAGCCAGAACCATATATATACGGTGTATGTACGGTATTTTTGGCAGGGAAATCACCAAATTACGGTCATATATGGTGTAAATATACAGTTCTGGCCAACCCTAATTATGTTGCGTGTATGAGCGTGTGCGTTTTCGATAGCATGTGCATGTGCATTGTCGTATGTGTGCAAGCATATGCATGCCTTTGCATCAGCACGTGGTCGTGCTTGTTGTTTGTGTGTGCATGTGTGTGGATGTGTATGCATGTATTTGTGTGCTGGTGTGTGTGTGTGTAGGTGTGTGTTTGTGTGAGAGTGTGTGTGTGTGTGTGTATGTGCATGTTTGTATCTGTGTGTGCATGTGCATTGTAGCATGTGCGTGCGTGTATGTGAGCGCGCATGCGTGCGTACGTGTGTTTGTGCGTGCGATGTGTGTGGTGTGTGTGTGCATGTGTGTGTGTGTGTGTGTGCGTGTGTGTGTGTGTTTGTGTGTGTGTGTGTGTGTGTGTGTGTGTGTGTGTTATCTTGAGACTCATTTGAGGCGTGAACTCATCACACATGCATTCACGTATGCCTTGACTTCAAGGGTGTATTTTAAATTGGTTGCATGGTGGATGCTCGTGCGTACGTGCGTTTAAGGCCTTGCGCTCAACTTGCGTATTTGCCGCGTGCTCATGCTTGCACCCATCCTGAGTGCCACTGTCAGGACCCTATGAAGATGCCACTGTGGGTGTGGATGCAGAGGAGGAGGATGCACTCTGGAGGGTGCAAACCACATCTCACCAAAGTTGTAGAACCGCTTCTCAGGCATGTGCGGAAACTCCGCGTACTCCTCGTTCTGTTCGATCTTAACAAGCTGCAGCACCAGCGGCCTGCGCGTGACGATGCCCGTGCCTCGGGGCAGGAAGTCCCTGCCCACGACAGCCTCGAGCACTGAACTCTTTCCGGAACTCTGCAACAGCCCACCACCGTCCCATGTGTGTGTTTATGTGTATATTGAGCATATTGATAAACGAGTGTGCGCAAGGCATGGCAAGAGTGGTCACAGAGGGGGTTTAGACCTGGAAGAAGGTGGGTGTCAGTGGGGAAAGCCTCTTTTGAGGTCTCCACCCTCCAGCCCTGCTGTAGACACACCCCAACAAAGGACAGCCCTGACCCTGACGCACCCCCCCCCCTTGGGATGCTGCTGGACACACACCTGCCCACCGATGACAACGATGGTGGAGAGTTTGTTCCACAGCAGGTTGGAATCGCTCATCGCAGTTTCTCCCAAGCTTGTACATATGTGCTGGAGACGTGTTACAAGCTGCGTCACGCGTTCCATCTTGCGGGATAAAGGGTAGGTGCTACACCTGCTCCCGTTCTGAATGTGTTTTTTATATACCTTTTTATATATACACTAATAGCTTTGTATTAAGGCATCCTCCCTGGGAAACGGGAGAAGGGAATTTTGCGTGCAATATTGCAAAAATGAATTCCCTCTTCTTTTATGAACTAAGAAAGAATTTTCATGATATGAACGGCGCCTCGCAAAGTATCGAAGTCTGCGTCCACGTTATCTTTAACTTACGGTGCGGTAGGGTGATAGGTGATTAATTATTAATTCAAGGAAATTAATTAATCGCGTTTTGCGTTTCCAATGGTGATAAATTACCGTGATTAATAAACAAATCTGAAATAAAATTATTCATGGGGGGGGGGTAGATGATTAATTCATCGTGATTTATTCAAGTAATAAATTTCAGCAGTGATGCAGCGCTTTCTTAGTGAGGGCTCTAACAGAGCTATAGATAATGACCACGACTAGGTACATCCAGCTTGCTGCAAGTCCAGGCCTCTCCCTTCCTGGCCTCCACCCGCACCTCCAGGGGCTGCCAGGCTTCCCTGTTGGCAGTCAAATGGTGCCCAATGGGACGATGGGTGAACGCTTCCCGAGTCAAACAGCCTCGTTCCATCCATCTGTCAGCGACAGCTCTGTGTTGCAGCAGCAATTTCCCTTCCCACAGTCAATTTTCTCTTCCCCTGCATGTCAGGTACAGTGCCTGGACCAATGGAAATGCCCGGTGGGCAAATGGCAGCGCATTAATCACAATTCATTGGAAACGCAGGGTGATTAATTCAGGGGTGACTAATTCAAACGTGATAAATTCGAGTGATATTTCATTATTAATCACAATCACCCTAATGGAAACGCACCGTTATTAATCGACCATTTCTTATAACTTATTAATTGACCGACCGGGACTATTAACTTGTCAAACAATGCTGTATTATCCTTCCCGGCACTTCCGTACATTGTAATCCAGAGCACCGTTCTGATCACGAAATTGCCCTCCACCAAGGTTACTCGTTGCACGGCACGCTTTTCCTTGGTCCAGACACAAGCCGTAAACCCTAGTGTGTCGTTCTCTTTTACTCAAGCCTCGGGCTTATCGGGAGATTGTAGAGACCTGTGAAGCCTTTGGTTGTTCAATTGGCGGGGCTGTGAATCAGTGCATTGCTGGTCGGTGTCTCCTTCCCGGCATAATTACAATTAATAAAAAACTCCTGAAATTAGTCCCCCTATGGTTATAAGTCCTTACTTCATGAGGTGGTTAGAATAACTAATATCCATGCAATATATAATGTTACATTGCCCCCCCCTTGATTGAATAGCTGTCCCGGTTTTTATCTAAAGAGAAGAATTACCATACTTGCTGTAAGAAAATCAAGTTGCTGTGTTGATCGGTCATGGCTCCGTCTCAAAGGCAACAAAATTATTTTCTTTGAAGATAGCAATGTATTACGCGTTGTACACCGCACAAAACCTTGTAGCCTGCACTACAACTTTAGAAGCTAAGCTTGACTGGGATTAAATGGTAGGCCTGAACCATTTAATGGATAATTACAAAATGGGCAAAATTTTTTGCCTGGTATGCTTGTAGCATTTCTTCCGTGAAAGAATCTTCCTTCAAGATTTCCTCAGGTTCCCAAGTGTTATGATCATCTGAGTATCCTTCCCATTTTACTAGAAATTCAGTCATTGCTTTTTCCTTCTTTGCTCTATGTTTACAAGCCCAGGTTGCCCTACGTTTATAAGCTTGAGAGCCATTTAGGCACGTTCCTTTGGAACATTTGTAGAACGTGCCCATTTAGAAAGACCTCAGATAACCCCCTTTCTTGTCAGGCTGAGGAGGGGTGTGGATGCCGTAGGAAGCGCTTGCAACTAATATTAAATGGCGTGAAGGGTTTTGCCCTCATACCTAATCAATAATTGATAAGGCTCATTGACAGATAATCAGCCTTGCACTTAGTCAAGGCAATTATCTCCTGATGTCGCTTTTCCGTTGCACATTATTTGTTGTACACTATGGTCAATCGGCGATGATGTTTTAAATGGCCCATTTTAACAACTCCATGAATCTTCTCATCTTCCATTACAGTTCCACTTTTTACTTGTTGAATGCTGCGGTGGGTGTCATTGATACTTAGATCCTTGGCATACCACCAGCCTGTCTCCGGTAAAGCTTACAAACATCACAGAGTTTTCAATAATGCGTCAAGAAACAAGAACGTTGATAGAAAAAGAGAGCCCATCGCACTAGTCTGCATAATACAAACACCAAGCAATTGGCATCTCTACATCTGACAGTCCTGGAAGTTTGCAAACTTATTATGACTCTTTTTGGCAGGCTCTGCAATGCCTTGGTAGCTAGCTATCATCACATCTGCCTCATACCTAAAGCACCACAACATGTATCTCAACTCCATCGAAATTGTAATGGCATTGCGTGTTTTTCAGCCTTGAAAGGCTCGAATGTACACTATGAAACACATTGCTGTAATTGCTGCAGCTGTACGTACAAGTCCATGAGACGGTTCAAATGAAGGCTGGAGACAGGAACCATGCTGCTTGCGTCTTGATAACAAAAGAGGTCGCGAACACCCTCGACAGGCAATGCCTGGTCTCCAAGCAAGAAAGCCTGTCAGTGTGGCAGCAAGCAATGGAATGAGTGGAGAATGACTTGGTTAGAAGGACAGACACTCCATTTTGCTTAGCTTATATCAGTGCAAGACGGACACGTGCAGCAGCATAGCAGCATGCAGCTGCGTAAACCTTTCAGCTGCCTCTCTTGCAACTGATCGTAGCTTTTTTAATTCAGATCTTAAGAAGCGATAGCTGCTGCCTCTGATCCACGCAACATCCTCAACAACAACCCTGTGAGCTCACCTCAGCTGCGTCTTGAAATCCAGCTGCAAACGGATCTTGCTGAGTACTTGCAGAGGCTGGTGGATGCGCGTCCTCATCACTGCTGTAACAGCTCATACTGGACACCTGCACGAGCATGATTGCTAAGTGCTGATCAATAGCAGTAGCAGAGAAGTAGCGCAGTTTTTGGTAATTTTTTGGCAGGTCTATGATTTATGCTCTGTGCATCAGCTCTGTGGTCTCTCACCTCTTCGTCTTGTGCTGCTCTGCGGGTAGAGCTGCTGTCTGAATGGCTCAGATCATCCTTTTCGGGTACAAGCTGCACC
>Ga0307945_1002330_pt1 | contig 15334 bp, 15 predicted proteins | sample OrgLakmetagen228_FD_201818 | JGI IMG/M metagenome (GOLD analysis project Ga0307945, IMG submission 201818) | Saline water microbial communities from Organic Lake, Antarctica - #228 | ecosystem: Environmental > Aquatic > Non-marine Saline and Alkaline > Saline | place: Antarctica: Organic Lake...
CTGCTTGGCGAACATGGCGCACGGATACCCTGGCCTGGGCAACTTTTTGGCCATCATCCCCATCTTACGCACCCCACCTCCTCCATCGTACCCTCCTCCTAGCCCATAGCCCTCCTCCTCGTACATCTCCTCCCCATCCCCCATCTCTTCGTCCTCGTACCCCCAGTACCTCCCTGCTTTGCTGCCTCCCACCCTACCCACAGGAACCCCTTTCCCCCCAAGCCTGCCACCCACCCCTATCTCCTCATCTTCATCCTCTGGATGCCACTTAGCCTGGGAGGCCCGCACTCCCCTGCTCAGAGGCACAGCCCCCTTCCCCCCACGAGAGCCCACCACTACCTCCTCCGCTTCCTCCTCCTCTTCCATCCCCACGTTCCCTCGCACATACCGCCTCCCTGCCTTGCTGCCTTCTCCCCTTCCTCGCTTCCCCACTGCTACCTCCTCCTCCATTGCAGCCGCTTCCTCCATCTCCAAAGCCATTTCCTGCAGAAAACGTGAGGCAAACAGGCGTATGTGGGTATGTGCGCGCTCGTCTGCGTGTGTAATACATTGCGTGTGTAATACACTGTGTATGTGCGTGTTATTGTGTTCATGTGGTGTGTGTGTATGTGTGTTGTGTGTATGCGTGTGTGTGTGTATGTGTGTTGTGTGTGTGTGCGTGTGTGTGTGTGTGTGTGTGTGTGCACGCTACTTTCAGGCATTGCCGGGAAAGCTCTGTGTAACACACAGCTTTCGATTCAGCAGCAGCAGGAACTGCAGATATGAGCCATGTGACCCCAGACCTTGTCTCCTCCGTCTACTTGCAGCGAGTTGGCTTTCTACTTTAAAGCACACAGATACCACTGGACGAAAGCTCCTTATATGCTTCTGAACTGCTCTTGCTTGACAGACACAGCATGCAAGGTCTTGCCACCCTTATCTTGGAGCCCATACCCTCACCCTGTAAATTGGCCCCCTCTTACAACCCTCACCTCCTCCATTAAGGCCTCTTCCATTTCCTTACGCCGAGCCAAGCCCTTGCTCCCCACCCCTGCTGCTGCAGCTGCTCCGTTGCCAGAGCCGGACACTAAAGCAGGACGTGATTTTCGGTCCATAGCCTGGGTGGTGGCATCCAGGACCTCTCCTTTGCCTTTGGTCAACCGGGCCTGTAAGTGGGCCGCCTGTTCAGAAGCACGCCTGCACATGCAGGAATGCAAGTAAGAGCGCCAGGAACACACTCTATGCTGTGGCTGGCTGCCAACTGGTAGGGGCCTGAAAATTGATGACGCACACACACAAACACACAAGTAAAATGCACACATGGACGCACACGCCTGTGTGAAATGCTCGTATGGACGCACGCACACGTGAAAAAAAGATGCAAAATTCACACAGAAACACGTGCATACACGCACAGAGACGTACAAACATGTAAGAAGCCATGTGGCATTAGACGAAGAACCATCTACATCCCTCTCAGATAAATTTTTTGTCATTGTGGAAAGTAGTTGAAGCACGCTGGACAACGTTTGAAAAAGAACATGCACACCTCTGCCCACGAACTCTGTGTGATTTGGATACAGAACTTGCACACCTCGGCTCGTCCTGGCAAATATGTAAATCGTAGTAGCAAGTAGCAGGAGCAGTGGTATGCAGCAATGATGGTAACGAGTTGAAAGTTTGGCCAGGCTATAATCAAACTTCAAATCCGAGCTCAAAACGAGCTCAAAAGGTTCCCGTCCCAAAGTTTGAAGTGCCAAAAGGGGAGGAATCGGCAAGACCCGAAAGCTGTCAAAACCGTTGCAAAACCTGCGAGCGAGGTCATCCTCTGAACATGGCAAAAACGTGCTAATAACTTGAAGTCTCTTGCACCTCCACTGCCCCCCCAATAGCTCCAATTGGTGTTGCAAATTTTCCAACCTACAGCAATACGAGTGTACGTTTTGTAATTATTACAGTTGTTCCAAGAAGGTATAGCGCTCAAACAGGCAAGCTTCTGTGCCCAGCATCCAAACTTACCTTTTCCAGACTCCAGGCCAGAGGCGCGCCAAGCGACACAAAATAGTTCTCCAATGCAATAATCTGGCTTTGACGATAAAACTTGAGGGCCCGCTGAAAAGTACAGACCGCCAGGGCTGTCAGCCCCAAAATAGAAGCCAAAACAAGAAAAATGCTGTTGTCACATTAGTCCTCTCGTGCAGCAGCCAAATAGTACAACGTCAATATAAGGAGCGGAAGTGAGTAAGCCAGTGATGCCAGCTTCGTTGTCAGATGTACTCGACCGAGGATAAGTAAGATGGTAGCTTAAGGAATTAGCGGTGTGATAATGTCAGGTAGTACTCGAACAGTTCGTCAGGAGAGCCGCTGGTAGTATGTGGAAACATGTATAGCAGTCATTGTGATCCCACAACCTGCAATCCGCAGTTCTTGCCCATCCAAGAAGTGTTTCGATCTCAAGGTGATGCCTCTCTTTCATGGACCAGCACGAGTACAAACTCATGCGTGCGCCAGTTATGTGAACGTGCAGCGTTTGCACCCCTGCAATGCTAGCACACATGCACGCACCTGCGCTCGCCAGCAGCAGCTGCGACTTCCATGGCAGACAATGGTCTGTCCTTGCTGCTGTGCAAAGGCACCCCGTCCCCCTCATACTCAGACTCTTTATAGTAGCCTGCACGAGATGCCCCTCCACCTGACTTAGAATATGGCACAAACCTGCATGTCGGGGGTGTATGATAAGTGCGCGTGATTAATGCCTTGCAGTCATGTTGGATTGCATTCATGCCGTTGAGCCATGTAGCATTCATCCAACATACATGCAGTGTGTAAGAATCCAGGAACACTGCTAAATCTTACCCCCCCCGCACGTTACCATTTACCCCTACCTTTGGCCTTGCCGCTCTGCCTTGCTGGCCCTTCCTCCAGCACCTCGGCCTTCCTTACCCCAGCCTCCGTCATCTCCTTCTTCCCATCCATATCCATACCCAGCCTCTCCTACGCCCCAGCCTTCATCCCCTTCAGCTCCGTTACCGTTGTAGCTCCTGCTGCTGCGCTTGGCTTTCGACCCCTCGTAATATTTGCCACCTGACCCCTCCCAACCATCCCCCTCCTCTCCCTCGTAACCTCTGCTCCGTTTCACCCTGCTGCCGTTCTCTTTCGCGCTGCCCTTGCTCTCTTTGCTGTCCCTGTACCTGTTGGAAATGCACACAAGGGGCCTTAGGACACATTGCATGCTTGCAATCGTTCCTGCTTTTGCACAACGAACCTGGATTTCTTTGCCCCAGGGTCATCCTCATCAGCTTTATGCTTGCTCAATAACTTGGGGGGGGCTGCTGAAGGGAAGACAGAGCAAAGGGGGATCATGAGGAAAAGGGACCTGTAGAAGAGAGCACCAATGGGGACCATACAGCTAAAAGGGTTCAAGGAAGTCATCCCTGGCCCAAACACACACCTTCGTCGCCGGGCATCACAGGGATGGGGGAAAACGAACGGAAGGGGGGAAACAAATTAACGTCTATGCATGCCGTAGATGTGGGAAACTGTTAGAATTTTATGACGTATCATTACATCGCGACATCGGCCTCGTACAAACAATGAGCGCTTTTGCTATCCCGTTCCAAACTTTGATTGGAGCAATTTCTTAGCAGAGAGTCTTCGGCGGCAATTGGGCGATGACCTATCTCACACAGCAGGTGCGGTTACTGGATACTGTATCTCAGCTCTTAATTCTTTTCTTGTTTGAAAGAGTATTTTTCACTAATTCGAATTAGCGTTTAAAGTCCATTGACCACCCCGACAGCTGCAATGGGCAAGCTGAGAGGACCAAGATAGCTGGCCTCGGCATGCGAGTGACGTTATAAACAGGTAATGCACATGTACACACACACGCACGCACACACACACACACACGCTGCACACGCACACAGACACACTTTGATGCACGCGCAGACATACGCACACCCCCACATGCTTGCACGCACACACGCACACGCACGCGCACACACACACACACACACACACACACACACACACACACACACAAACACACACACAAACACACACACACACACAAACACACAAGCATCAATTATCTATTCCCTCAAATGTGTGCGCGCACGAGCAAGGTTTGCAGTTTGTCAGTCATGATTATCCATTTTTGCAAGGCACTGTGTTTGGCGTGCCTTCTGCTCAATATGCCATCGCTGCCTCGCCAGATGCAAAGCTGGTAGGAGGTGGTTCTGAGATGCTCCTTGAAGTGAAGTAAGTGTGTCTGCCCAGTTGTAGAGAAAGATGATGGTAGAGGCTGGGTGTGGCTCCCTTTTAAAAGAGCACCTTAGGGAGTGAGCGTGAAGCATTTCGTGCAATGCCAAGTACAAATGCTGGCTACAAGTATTTCGCACTGTCTGCTAGCTTGTTGGGATGTACAAGAGTGCAAAGTTTTCTATGTGCCATTTGATGAAGTGTGGTGCAGACAGATGGTATCCATGCTCAGTACGGTTTTTCTTGCAGCTGCTCCACTCTCAGGTAGAAGCCCTAATTATGCTGCGATTCTGCTTCACAAGGAATTTGTAGGCTATACCATAGAGCTGTGCAGTGCATTGCAAGAGCTGTGCAGTGCATTGCAAGAGCTGTGCAGTGTTGACAGTGTGAAAGGGGCCGTCAATGCACGTTGGGTGTGATGTTTTTATGGAGTTAGATGTATGGGTGATGTATCCCCTTTCCAGCTTATTAACTTACCATTGATTGCCTGATCCGTAGGTTTGGGGTGTGAAGTTCTGATACCCCACTTGATGAGCAGTTACCTTTAAGGGCTTTGGCAGACAAGAATACTTATTTTAAGGGACAATTCCCAATGTATGCCTAAACATTCATTCTTCCTAAACATTATTTTCCACACTTTGCTTTGACACGTTGTGTCATTGTATTCATTGTATTTATTTATCATTGAAGGCTATTAAATATGCAGTGGAGCTGACTGTGCATATGGGTGTCACGGTGCTAGGGCGTGTGCACTGGAGGAAACTTCTTTTGTTTTGCCCATGACTGGTGGGAAGGAGCAGCTTAGATCAATTATTTTACATGGTGAACTTTCTGATGGACAAACTGGATCTACACTTCTTTTGTGTGTGTTGAACTATTTTGACAGTCTTACCGGTTGATTATACTACTTGTAAGTGCATGCGGATCGAGCTCACAGCCTGAGACGGACAGGGCAGCAAAGCATGCATCATCTTAAGGAGGCAGAAATTCACAAATCTGAGCTTACAGTGTTCTTGTAATACCCATAATACTCGGCATACAAATTTTCAAAAAATGTAAGATATCGATTTTTTGCCCGTTTAGGTACCCAGGACAGGGCAGCCAAGCATGCACCATCTCAAGACTGCTGAATTTCAAAATTTTCACCTTGCAGATTTTTTTAAAAAACACCCTTATTACCCAAATTAGAATGTTTCAGTCAAATCCAGAAAGTTCATTTTTACCTGTTTTTCGGCCTGAAATGCATGAGTGCTGAACGTACCTGCCGGGCAGGGGTGTTCGGGGCAAACCCCCACTTCTAAGAGTGTCATCTGAATCAGTGAAAAATACTCTTTCAAACAAAAAAAGATTTAAGAGCTGAGGTGCAGTATCCAGTAACCGCACCTGCTGTGTGAGATAGGTCATCGCCCCATAATCAAGGGTTGTGCATTTCTAAAGGGTTGTTGGGCTCTTTCATGGGCCCCGCTGATGTTCATCAGACGCGTGTAACATATTTCAATTCATAAAGTAGTCTAAGAGTGTGATACGATAAGCGCACATTCAAATGCAACATGTTCTGACAAATCTTTTATTAAAAAGCAACAGACGAAGCACCAAGGAAAAGAGTTTGACAACAAGGATATCCCATAATGAGAAAATGACAGCTGCTGCAAGAAAAATTATGACCGGTAAGGAAATACATACACCAAGGGTAGACGGGTTTAAATACAGAGATACAACTCCTGTTCATAGCTTGAAATACATCGCAGATCGCCTTCAATTGTGTGCAGATCTAACTAGGCTAGGTGCTGCTCGCACATGACACACATCTTAAATTGAATAAGATACTCTTAATGAGCACTGTATAAATACAGAGGCATGCGCAATAAAATATATGACAGGCACGAGGACGGAAGATGATTGTCAGAAATTCTAAGGGTTCTCAAGCTGAATTTTGTATTCTCATCTTAAGACCATCTTTAATCTACATGAACTCATCACCCCATGACAAAACAAGGAAAATCGCGCCCATAATGGCGCAGTAGCCCCCCATCAACCAGTCTTTACCCCAGAAGGCCATACCGGCCATGAATCCTGCAAGGACAGGAATTATGCGTGAAGGTCTGAGGATGGGCTGCTTCGATACATGAAGCCATGTGGTGCTGCTTACTAGAGAGCATGCGTGTAATAGACTCAGGGCATTTATTTCGTTTTATAGTCAATGTAGGAAACTGCCAGAGGGGGCTAACGGAAGAAATGCCTGAAAATGCACAATTTGCCATTTAGAAGGCAGCCACTCACAGCCACTTCATCCGATAGACACCATTTTAGTTCCAAATTGTAGCTGGCATGGAGAGCTACCCGAGCGTGTGCCCAGTTTTATGTGGGTCGCTTTGCGTGCTGAGATAGACTGGATTAAGCACACATGGTGCATGTAAACCCTAATATGGTGATTTCCATGGGAAAATGGCTCAAATCCTCATAAAACATCAACCACTCAGCCGTTTTCTTTCATATTTGTTGCAATGATATTATTTTCTGATAAGAATTGTATACCATAAGAAATATTCCAGATTGGTGCAGTGGGTAATTTGGTATGGAAAATTTGTGGTAAAAAATGGCCCGCACGCCACAACAAGTTAAGCACACGCCCCCAAATTGGCAAGCTCCAAATTTTATATCTATAATTCATTTTGTGTAAAAGCTGGAGCTTGCCATTTTGGGGGCGTATAAGCCAAAGGGCATATAAAAACTAGCCCATTTTGGGCCTCAGTTAGCCCCCTCTGGAAACTGCTTGCTTTTATTATACACGTGAAATTAAATTAAATTGATCAGGGGTAGCTCGAGCCGTACAACAGTGTATGAACAGTAACTCTGGCTGGAATTCTTCAAACATTTGTGCATATGTAAACAGTTCTAACGAACTTAGAATTGCTGCAAAAAAGCAAAAACAATTAGCTGCTCACCGTAATATGCCATGAGGCCCATCTCCAAAGCATAGGGGGGGTGAATGTTTCGGACGCGGAGCCAACACCTGTTTTGCAAGCAACAGGATTGACGTGTCAGAAGTGCAGTTGCAGTGAGTTTATGACAACACCGTCTGTCAAGTCTTTGATAAATTTCTGGCAAGGTTGGTACAACAGCAATCCTTAATGCTCTTACCTGGACATACAGCCCCGCAGCCCGCGAACCTTGGACACCTCGTCGGTGTTTGCTGCCCCAGTCTTTTGTGTGACCTGCCATACAGGTAAAGGTGTGAGTGCATGAAGCTCGCATGTAGAGTAAAGGTCACTTCATCAAAAAAGATAAGCCAGCCAAGAAGGTGTCTCAAGTCATAGCATGCGTGGAGAATGCATGCGTTGATGTCGCACCACCATGCCCACCTTCCACTTCTTGCTCTGCTTGCTGCCCATGAGGCCGGAGAGCATAGCGTATGTCTTGTAGTAGCCAACAGCCACGCTGAAGACCAAGTAGGCGATGGAGAAGGGTGTGATGTACCTGCAAATATGATCGTTCGATTAGTGACGCAAAATAATAACAAACTCACAAGCTCAGACGAGCATGTTGCAGACAACTTGCCTAAGCATTTTTAAATCTCATGTGCTCTGAGCATACACTCACAGATAAATTGCTAGCGCAAAGTTGACAGAAACGCAGAAGAAGATCTGAGGCCAATTCCACTCCCAGGGATCCAGCCTGTACCAAAGACGAGGGTAGGATGTTCTCTTTTCAAGATTTATGGTCTCCTGCCAATGCAATTCCGCTTTTCTCAAGGGAGGTGACTTACCACATAGCCACTGGCGGCACTGCCAGGACTGCAAGAGTGATGAGGGCAAACAGAATGTACCTGCAATATGCCGTAGCAATGTTGCGCTCATTTCTCTCAAGGGATGAAGAACGTTGCAAAGCAGGCAAATACCACACAGTTTAAACTGAGGAGAGCAGGCAGGATACTGCGAAATTGTGTCACCTGGCAAAGAACCAGTAGCAGTTGAGGCGCTTCAGGAATCCAATATCCCGCGCACGCCAAATGGTGAAGAAAGCTTTGACGATGATCTGCATGGGACCACTCAGCCACCTGTACGAAAGGTCGTGTAGTTCACCATGGTGTGAGCTACAGATAAAGGGGAGACTGCAGATTCTGAGAAATCAGTAATGAAACAGTTGGATATGCGTCCTAGCTGATGCACGCACCTTGCTGATCAGAAGGAATTATTCATGTTGTAATTCACTTGCCACAACACCTGAACTGTTGGGTCCTGTAAGCAGACAGGCTTCCTGGCACCTCGTTTGGCGAAGCCACGTGAGGAAGGTACAGAGCATCCCAGCCGTTTAGGTAAGCTCTGCGCATGCATGGCCATAATATTTAAAGTTTTATCTGATCACATCCAAGCTGCCAAACACCTAATGCTGGTTACAAGTGTAATGAACCCAAGAAACAGCTTTTCTGGTGATCTGACATTAGGTAAACAGCGCTTTGCACTGCGTTTCACCTCTGTACCTGAGCGAAAGGTCCATGTCCTCCACAACTGTATCGCTCTGCCAGCCACCGGAGCTTTGGATGGTCTTGCACGCATAGGACAGTTTGTAATCATTAAAAAAGAAGTTGATAAAAATGCAAATTGTAATTTGGCTGGAGTTGTGCGCAAATTTAGGTTGGCTGCTTTCTTGTATTCCTTACATTTCATGCAATTGTTTTTAGTGAGCCTCCTGACTGTACAGCATTTTTAAAATTGTCCAAATTGTGTCCTTCTTCTCAGGACAATGGACAAAAAGCAAAAGTGTTTGGAAAACTGGTCGTGGCAAGTTTTATGTTTAAAGCATTTTCCTTGACTCCTTGGAAGATTAGCACAGACCTCAATCCGCCAAACACCAGCTGTGCCATTGAAGTTGAAGAACCAGCCAAGGTAGGAGCGAGCCCTTTGTTCCACGTCAAAGTGGAAGCCCAGGTTGATCTTCTGCGCAGCCAAGCACAAAAAATGGACTTCTCTTAGAGAACAGGCCTCGTGCAATCAGGCACTAGCAATTTGAAACTAACTGCTGCAGACACTTATAGACTAATAGATCACAAATCGCTCTGTGGGATTATGACCTCTGGCACCACCTGGAGTTTTCTTATTGTTGAAAGATCTGATCATCCCTGTAGTTACCTAGTATCTATGTCACTGTCTTTTGCCTAACTATTACACGCCTACCAAGTTTCTACTTGCCTGATTCCAAGTCAAGAAGGAGTCTGCAGGGCACAGCCAGCGTGTCTGCACAAACCCTAGTCGAGGGTGCTCTTCCATGGGACCCACAGCCTCCTCCAGGAAATCACTGCAGGACACAGTGATTGTGTTTGTGGAATGATCTGGCACAAAGCTTCACGGTCAGTGGCAGAATGAATGCCTCCTTCCTACTGAGAAATCACTTGGTTGTGCTGATTTGTGTGGCCATTCATTTGCGGCACATTTTTATTGTGGCAGGGTATCCGGATGCTTTTTTGCTACATATAAGATTTAGCTCACTTCTTCAAACAGATAATTCAGATTCTACAACAGCAACCCTTAAGACAATTGTGCTCAATTGTTAGAGGTTGTCATCTGGTTGAACAAAAGACTCCCATGGCAAGAAAGTCTGGTTCACTGAAACACACTCACGGGGGGGGCTCAAAGTCTGCGTCGAAGATCGCCACATACTTGAAGCCAAACGGAAGTGCATTGGTGAGGCCCTCAACCATGGCACCTGCTTTGTAACCTTGGCGATTGGTGCGGCGCAAAACCTATGGGCAGCGATTCCATATCACTAGCTTTTCATAAGCCAATTCAACTGGGGGTGGCGAGAGCATTAGACTGCAAAGAAGCACATGAAGCCTCCTGCTTGTTTTTTTACAGAGCCTTGCAAAACGGTGCTATTTCTGTGTCTACACACACCTGCACAGGATGCCCTGCTTCCATGCATTTGGCTGCTGATTCATCAACAATGTCACGCACGTGGGCCTTTGTGGAATCATCTAGGACCTGCGGGTGAATTGTCCAGAATCAGCCCAGAAATTCGGTATTTGTGAAGTCACATTGTGTTTCACATATTGAGAGTGCATGTCTGTAAGCAGTTGGACATGCGTGTTTTAAAGCTCAAGATATGTGGTTGAGTGTGTTCAGGTGAGGAACAGTTTGATGTAAGTGAATGAGCATTTGTTATCCATACATCAATTAAGCACTGTGCATTGGCAATCGCTTGTGAAGAATATAAGCCTTTGCCAGCGACTCACCTGGATAAGCAGTCTGTCTCTGGGCCATGAGATGGCGCACACTCGCTCAATGATGAGGTGCGCGTGGGCTTCCTCATTGAACATGGGTAGCTTCAGGCAGAACAGACAGGGACAGATCAAGCATTAATTTAGTACGCGTGCAGTTACAAGCACTAATTTGCTTTACCTGTAAAAGAGTCTGACTTACCATGTTAGTTTGAGCAGGCAGCAGCGCATTTTTAGAGCAACAGAGTGAGTGCATAGAGAATGCTAGGAAAAATGCACCTGAACTGAATGCTGCAATCAACAAAAGCGCCATAGACAATGGGTGCTTGCCTAAGCACTCTCACCTGTATCAGCACTAAAGGGAATTTGCTGGGATGGGTGATGCTGCCCACGATGCCACGTTCCCACACACCGATGCTGCTCCCAGAGACCTCACTGCTTGAGACCTCGCTGGCAGTGCGGCTGTGCTGCTGCTGGAGGGCCACGACCCCCTTCCCAGCCCATTCCCCTCCTGCTTTCAAATCACCCTTGCCACCTGGCCCGTCCGCCGGCATAAAGAAATCGGCACTGTAGTTGCTGCTGCCTTCGCTGCTGCCCATGCTGAAAAGCTCGCTGTGGTTGCTGGGCAGCTTGGGGTGCACGGCCACGCTAGAGGGAGGGGGCGTCGCTGTTGCTGCCTGTATAGGTTGGAAAAGGCTGTTTTTACACGGAACGGCTGCTGGTGAGCTCTGCTTGCCTCCCTCATTGCCATTGCTGTCTTCAGTCTGCCTGCATGGTTGAGAAGAGAGCAGAGCCAAACATGAATGGTTGAGATAGGTTGGTTGCCCTGTATGATTGAAGTGGCAAAACTACGTAGGTCGTGTAGCTATGCCTGATCCTCATGCTCTGACTGGGAGGAGTTTCAAGCTTTTGTGCCCCTTCCCCCCTTTCTCAAGTGTCTGAAGCAAGATACAGGCCAATTGGCTGGACTGAGACGCTGCCAGAAAATATGCCATACAACCCATCTGGCAGGAACATGAGCAACCAAAGCAGTACGTGACGGGGTCAGTAACGTACTAACCTGGATGATGAGCGCACTGACCCCCGGGCACTGTCGCTACTATTGCTGCCTTCCTTCTCTGGCTGCTGCTTGGTCTCTGAGCCTGCACTGTGCCCCTCCTCATGTTCTTCTTGTTGCTGTGCTTCCTCATTCCCTTTCCCGTTACTTTCAGGGCTCTTCCTCTCCGTCAACTCCTGCTCCCCCCTGGCATCTGTGCCCACGACCTTGCCATACCCTATTCCCCCACTGCTGCTGCTGATGCTGCTGGCTCTGCGTGCTCTGGAGGACGGGTGCAGGGGCTTGGGCTCTGGGTTGGCAGGGTTGGGAGTGGTGGGTGAGGAGCAGCTTGAGCGCTCAGAGCTGGGTCGAGGAGGAGCGGTGGGTCCTGTGAGTGCATTGTTATGTTTCATAAATATGATTAAAGAGTCAAAGTTAAGTGCTCACACGAGCATGCTTTAGCCTTGCCCATTGCTGGTGCATAATCAGGTGAGATCAGATGCAAGCCTTATCCAGAGTGCCAAGCAGTGCCAACCCTACCTTCATTGCCGCCTTCTGCCTGATCATCAGCATCTCTGCCTTTCTCCTTCACAAGCGAAGCTGCAAGCTTGAGATCTGGCAAGCTGGGCTGCAGCTTCTCCAGCTGTGTTTGCTGGGGAGCGGGCGGCTGACAGGCATTGGCTGCTCCACCCTCACCACCTTTCAAAACCTTCCCTCCTTTTCCCACCTTGCTGCCAGAAGGATGCTTGTTGCGTTGCCTGTGGCGGAGGGTGCGCTTCTCCTTAAGTAGGGCCGCGACTTCCTTGGCACGTGCAATGGCGGCCACGGTCACCAACACCAACAAATCAAGACCGTAAAGGGCAAAAAGACCCCCCAATGCAAGGTAGAAAATCATACTGGTGATGCAGAAAAAGGTGAAGACGTGTGATGGTGCCTGCCTTGACAGCGACTGTTGGGCGTGAAAAGTGCCTAATCACGACTGGGTGCTATATAACACATAATCAAGCGATTCTGTTCCTCTCTTGTGCGTGTGTGTGTTGATGGAGTGGCCGAAATCGGCGACGCTTGTTCTGGAAATATATAAAGAAGGGTGAATAAATATTACAGAATAAATATTAATAGAAATTCTGATTCGCGGCGTCCTTTCAATTGCTTCGTCCTTTCAATTGGTCGAAACGCCAGAGACGCAGATTGATTCTTTGCAGCATTTTGATTTGTTTCTTCTGGTTTCATCCACGACGCTGGTAGATATATGCATTGATCTCGTATACGCATCTATCTGTACGTGCTTGCACGCGCTTGCGGCCTTGTACTACTTGCACAGACATAGTCGGAAGCTTCTTATGGAAATAGTCTATCAACGTGGGCCTTGGCCAGCGTGGGGGAGGTTGTGAGGGACGTGGGGGGGGAAGGTTGTTTGCTGTGCTCAGTTTGCGAACGAGACGCTTTGCTGCCGATGACAGTTTTGCTCAAACAAGGGGATTCCTTGTGTTGGATTATCATCCACCTCGAGCTGTTTCACATTATGCAGATTCTATGCTTGGTAACATAGTTGAGTGCGGGGCTAATGGAAGGTGATGGTGAGAGGCTGTTGTTTTCTTTGTCTATTGCAGGCATATTCAAGACGCAAGAGAAAAGGCAGGTCTGAAGAACTTACTACTGGAAAATTGGAAGTCACGCACCGACTAGCTCAAAGGTTGGAACATTGCCTCGCAAAGTGCTAGGAATGGCCTTTGTAAACCTTGAAGGCAATCTTGAATTGAAATGGAAAGGGTTGCATTGCGAGCAAGTCAAATTTGAAACATAGGCTGCCTGCTAAAACTTTGTAGACATGGTGAGTCATGACCTTTTAGAAATGGTCGTTGGGGTGAAGAGTCGTTACCCGATCCACAACACGGTAATCACCAGCTTCAGACCTGTAGGCTACAAGTTGATATGACTCTGTACTCCTCTTAAACAACCTCTCAATTTAAAATAAAGGCACTCTGCAACAATTGAGTCTTGTCCTGACTTCAAAATTACAGTCAAGATTCTATCAAAACAAATCCCAAAACGAATCTGAATGAAGGCAACAACTCAGCCTAGAGTGGGATTTGGCTGACCTCAACCTCGGTGCAAGCATTGGCAGCCTCTTTCTGTCATTCAGACGTGATAATGTATTCAGGACAAGATAAGAAACGGCTGGGTTTCATGAACAGAAGTGTTAAGCAATATGATATGCAGTTGAATAAGCAATTGAAAGCCTTTATTACCTTGAGGCGGTGGAAGTCCATTTTGCTATCTATGCGCAGCAAGGCGGTTCCGACCTTGCCTTGCACCTGCAAGTTTCGTACAGGTGGCAGCGTGCCGAATAATGCTGTATTTAACTGGTCTCCTTACACTAATGTTAATGTTGCAGATGAAGCGTGCAAGAGATGTTGAGGAGTGAGTTCATTTACGTTCTGCATATACTTATGTCTGCGGTTAGTTAATTGCTCTCCTTAATTGTTCCTTTGGCCGATATCATGGCCCCCTCAATGATTGCAATGTCACACCTAATGCTTGTAATTTGGTCTCCATCTCCCAGTTCGTTCAGCATACAACAAGAGGTACCTATACTTTTGTACATACATTGCAAGTTGAGAAGAATGTGAATAAGGCAGCTTGAATTTCGTTTCAAGCCACACTTTGCACTACAATTGAGCAAGTATGATGGCTCTTATTCAACGCTTTTAATTCAAACACACACAGCACCCTTGTCAGTTAGCCGCTCTGAATTGATCCCCTTTGTGCTTGTGCATACCTAGACAGCGTAAGTTGTGTCATCTGCGGCGGTACATTTTCCGGTCAGCTTGAATATACCATCTTCCAGGCAAATAAAGTGGAGGGCCGTTCCGGCAGGCACATTAAGGGGCCCCCTCGATGGTGCTGCGCCCCCTTCTTTTGGCTCCTCCTTTGGTTTGTTGTCCGTGCCCAATCCCATGCCTTTGAGAGCATCTGCCAGGTCATCCAAATGATGGACTTGCTAAAGGTGGGGAAAGGTGGAGCAAGGTAAAAGGTGACTGTGTGGGGCAGGAGGAGTTCAAAGGGGTTAGTCAGGCAGATTGAACTAAGCACCTTTTGCAGGACAAGCAATCATAGGAGATAGAGATGCATACCCTAATGCCGGCTGCAGGTGGGGCACGCAGAGGAGGCGGATCCCTGCCAAATGGCTTGGCACGCATGTACTCACGCACATCACGGGGTTTTGCCTCCTCCATCTGCAAGAAAGGTGTGAGCAAGGTACGACGAGGGTGGAGAGTGACAAGGCATGGTGTTCCTTGGTGGTTGTGACACAATGGCTGTCTAGTAGCACACTTCAGCGTTTAATCGATCTCATTATACAAAGCAACTCCAAAAGAAGAACAGATCTGGGAACGGGAAAGAGCGTAAGCTACAAGAACAGTTTTAAGAACAACTCTACGCCAGCACGTCTTCACCTGCACTTGAGGACGTGGTCAGGGATTTATTGATGGACTGGGCTCTTGCTGAACACCAAATACCAGACTCACAATTTGGTTTCTGCCCCACAAGGAACACCAACCAACCCCTCTTTAATCTGCGACACAGATTCGCTACTGCAAAAAAGAAAAAAATGAAGGTGTTCACTGCTTTTCTGGACCTCCTTGCTGCCTACGACAGTATTCCAAGAGAGAAATTTTGGAGACACTTGCAAAAATTTAAGACTCCACAATATTTGAGAGATATCATCCAAACCATGTACACAGGATGCCTCTACCTTCTTATTGATGGCGACAAAACTTCTGAGGAGGTTGCGCCCAACAAAGGCTTGAAACAGGGCTGCCCTCTGAGTCCCCTTCTGTATT
>Ga0307945_1002332_pt1 | contig 15327 bp, 12 predicted proteins | sample OrgLakmetagen228_FD_201818 | JGI IMG/M metagenome (GOLD analysis project Ga0307945, IMG submission 201818) | Saline water microbial communities from Organic Lake, Antarctica - #228 | ecosystem: Environmental > Aquatic > Non-marine Saline and Alkaline > Saline | place: Antarctica: Organic Lake...
GTTCTCCTTTTGGTCAGACCCCATTGCACCACTTCTTGGAGACGACAAACCAAACAGGGCCTGTTTGTTGCTAGTAAATCCTCGGTCAGAGCGCATATGCTGCAAGGCAACTCAGCCAGAGCTTACTTTCCGCTAGATAACTCGGTCAGAGGGTGTTTGTCGCCAGTAAATCCTTGGTCAGAGCGTATTTGTTGCTGTTTAACGTACTCAGAGCGCATTGCTGCTAGATAACTCAGCCAGAGGGTGTCTGTCACTATTAAACGTACTCAGGGCGCGTTTGCTGCTTGATAACTCATCCAGAGCGTATGTGTCGCTAGATAACTCGGTCAGAGGGTGTTCGACTCAGACAGAGCCCATTCACTGCTAGACAACTCATTCAGAGCATACATGTCGCTAGATACCTCAGTCAATGTGCAGCACCCCACATCAGGACCATCATCTTTGCCCCACCTCCTCATTGCTTCTCCTAACCAGCCCCCCAAAAACGCGCCGCAGGTGGGCCCCTCTGAGTGTGACAACTTGCAAACGCAAGTGCTCAATTTTGACACTATGGTTGGCCAGAACCAAAATTAATGGTGCATATATATATGATGTTTTTGGCAGGGATTACACCAAACATATGGTCATATACAGTGCATATATATACGGTTCTGGCCAACCCAACACATGACGCACCATCCTGCCACCTTATTCTATGATGTGACCGTTGCAAATTTTTGCACAACTTCTTAACTACATCACGCCCCATTTTACCACCTTTTTATATGATGTGACAGGTTGCAAAAAACAAATCTTAACTACATCATGCCAATCCTGCCACCTTATTCTATGATGTGACACGTTGCAAACACAACTTCTTAACTACATCACGCCCCATTTTACCACCTTTTTATATGATGTGACAGGTTGCAAAAAAACAAATCTTAACTACATCATCATGCCCATCCTGCCACCTTTATACATGACGTGACACGTTGCAAACACAACTTTTCTCTCAAAGACATGACGCACCGTCCTGCCATCTTTTTCTATAATGTGCCATGCAAACACAACTTCTCGACGACATCACACACCATCCTGCCACCTTTTTCTATGATGTGACACGTTGCAGTTCTGATTTAGTTACTCGACGCACCATCCTGCCACGTGGGCTCCTCCCTCAAATGCAGTTTGGAGGTCCTGGCAAACGCCACCGCCCAGCGGCCAAGGGCAAGCTTCAGTCCAGGATCCGTGGCTGCATTGGGAACAGCGAGGTAGAATAATCAACTTGAGGCCAGGAACAAAAGTCTCTCTCTCTCTCTCTCTCTCTCTCTCTCTCTCTCTCTCTCTCTTTGCACTCATAAACCAGGCACTGCATTAATATTCGGCTTCAGTCCAGATCAGCTTCAGTTTAGAAACCATGGCTGCACTCATAAACTAGGCACTGCAATCAGAATGACAGCACTCATAAACCAGTTAGTGTACTATGTATCAGCTTCAGTCCAGAAACCATGGCTGCCCTCATAGACCAGGTACTGCATTAACAACCAGCTTCAGTCCAGATCAGCTTCAGTTTAGGAAACGTGGCTGCACTCAAAAACCAGGCACTGCATTAAGAATCAGCTTCAGTCCAAGATCTGTGGTTATAATCAAATATAAAAATAAAAATAAAATCAAGGCTTTGGCCAAAGATTCGTGCCAGTACCTACAAATCAGACATTGTGTAGAAATATCCTAAAATGCAGGGGTATATGCGGTACACACATAACTAGGGTTAGCCAGAATCGTATGTGTACACCGTATATGACCGTATATTTGGTGATTTCCTGCACAAATACCGTACGTACACCGTATATTTGGTGATTTTCTGCACAAATACCGTATGTACACCGTATATCTGGTGATCTCCTGCAAAAATACCGTATGTACACCGTATATTTGGTGATCTCCTGCACAAATACCGTACGTACACCGTATATTTGGTGATTTTCTGCACAAATACCGTACATACACCGTATATTTGGTGATTTCCTGCACAAATACCGTATGTACACCGTATATTTGGTGATTTCCTGCACAAATACCGTATGTACACCGTATATTTGGTGATTTCCTGCACAAATACCGTACGTACACCGTATATTTGGTGATTTCCTGCACAAATACCGTACGTACACCGTATATTAGGTGATTTCCTGCACAAATACCGTATGTACACCGTATATCTGGTGATCTCCTGCACAAATACCGTACGTACACCGTATATTTGGTGATTCCTGGCCTACCAACACATAACACACAACACATAACATACAACATTAATCAGCCCCCAGGATCCCTTTAAACGCTAGTTGGGGTTAGTGCTGCACGGTTTATCATTTTAATTTTGTACTAGGTGGAGGGAGGAGGGAGGCTGCCTGCTTAGTTATTTACTGTGTTTTTCCTTAGCATATACTTAAAGCTCCAGGTCTATATTAAATGTCTCCTTCTCCTTACTTAATGTGGGAAGTGGGGAATGGTTTCCATTGCCCATGTTTTACTAGATGCAGAGGGGCAGCATTTGTACAGTTGACCACTAAGCCCTTATTCCTCCTCATTCCTTGCAACCTATTTCCTCTACCTATACGCACTTGGAAACGAAGCCAACGCCATGCGCACGATGTTGCGTCCTGAGTTGACCTGCAGCATTAATGGGCACACAAAGTGCGCTGTGTTGGTATTCCTGTGTTATAAAGCAACGCCATGCGCACAATGTTGCATCCTGACTCGACCGGCAGCATCAATGGGCACACAAAGTGCGCTGCGTTGGTATTCCTGTGTTATAAAGCAACGCTATGCGCACAATGTTGCATTTTGACTCGACCGGCAGCATCAATGGGCACACAAATTGCGCTGCGTTGGTATGCCTGTGTTATGAATCCGGGGCGCTTGTGCACACAACAGGGTGCTAGCATGCTTGCAGGAAACAACGCACACTGAAGCACTCGGGTGAATATGTGCGGACAAAATGGGCACATATGTTTGCGGACCAAATGGGCACATATGATAGCGGACCAAATGGGCGCATCCCACAGTGCTCACTTCTGAATACAACCATAGCAGTCATGACATTGACATACCCACCCACAGCGCAATTTGAAACGCAGCTCGGGCAAACCTATACACAGATCCACTTAGGTGCCTGCTTTCAGTTGTACGTACGTACGTACCTACGTAGGGTTGGCCAAAACCATACAAACATATTTATATACGGTGTGTGCACGGTATATTGAGCAGGGAAATTACCATACATACAATGATATACGGAGTACATATACGGTTCTGGCCAACCCTGTACATACGTCACCACTGGCAATGAATTTCCATGGTACCACTGCCGCACAGTCCATATTTGCAATACCATTCATATACAAGGTATTATCTTTCTAATACTTGCAAAAAATATGTAAACACACAACTGACCCATGGTGCCGATTAAATATGGTTAGGTTTGGCCAGAACCACACGGTATTTTTGGCAGGGAGACCGTGAAATATATGGTCATATATACGGTTCTGGCCAACCCTAGATATGGTCTTAACAAAAGCGCAACAACCTTGCCAACCAAAACCAGGGCCACATGATCAGCAGACGGCTACTAGTAAATTACTTAGGTATTCGCGCACACCTACCTCTGCCGTCTGTAAAGACCATCATGGTCCCCAGACCCCCCCCCCCCGCAATTTATGCACTCAATTTATGCACTAGACCTCCACTGCAAGATGAAAAAAACACACTTTATGGGCTGTCGTGGTGTGTGTGTGTATGTGTGTGTGTGTGTGCGTGATCACACAAACACACCAAGACAGCCCATACAGCCCATACAGTGAGCGCTTCTAACTAGGAAGACGTGAATAAGAAAAAGTTATTATGCAGCAAGACAGTCCAAGCATTGCCGCTGTTGGTACGGAATGTTCAGCCCATACCGAACTAGAAGTCGTTAAAAGGAAAGCTCAAACGCATCAGGACAGTCCAAGGAGTACTGATGTTGGTACGGAATGTTCAGCCCATACCAAATTAGAAGTCGTAAAAAGGAAAGCTCATAACGCATCAGGACAGTCCAAGCAGTGCTGCTGTTGGTACGGAATGTTCAGCCCATACCGAACTACAAGTCGTAAAAAGGAATGCTCATGACGCATCAGGACAGTCCAAGCAGTGCTGCTGTTGGTACGGAATGTTCAGCCCATACCGAACTAGAAGTCGTAAAAAGGAAAGCTCATAACGCATCAGGACAGTATGAGGAGTGCTGCTGTTGGTGCGGAATGTTCAGCCCATACCGAACTAGAAGTCGCAAAAAGGAAAGCTCATAACGCATCAGGACAGTATGAGGAGTGCTGCTGTTGGTACGGAATGTTCAGCCCATACCGAACTAGAAGTCGTAAAAGGAAAGCTCATAACGCATCAGGACAGTATCAGGTATAAGGAATGCTGCTGTTGGTGCGGCCTGCCAAGCCCATACAATTTATAAAACCGTTTAAAAGGAGAGCTCATTGCGCACCAGTACAGCCCACAAAGCGCGCGCCTCAACCCAACGAGCATAGCTGCTGTTGGTGCGGAATACGAGCATCAGGGACAGGGCGAAGCTCATCTGCACGTGCAAATAGATTTCCATGTGTATATGCACATGCAAGTAGAAGCTGGTGCGGAATACGAGCATCAAGGACTGGGCGGAGCTCATCTGCGCGTGCAAATAGATTTCCATGTGTGTATGCACATGCAAGTAGAAGCTGGTGCGGAATGAAAGCATCAAGGACCGAGCGAAGCTCATCTGCGCGTGCAAATGGATTTCCATGTGTATATGCACATGCAAGTAGAAGCTAGTGCGGAATGAAAGCTTCATGGACTGGGCAAAGCTCATCTGCACGTGCAATCAAATGTCCATTTGTGTATGCACATGCAAGTAGAAGCTGGTGCGGAATGAAAGCTTCAAGGACTGGGCAAAGCTCATCTGCACGTGCAATCAAATGTCCATTTGTGTATGCACATGCAAGTAGAAGCTGGTGCAGATTACAACCATCTAGGACAGGGCGAAGCTCATCTGCACGTGCAATCAAATGTCCATTTGTATATGCACATGCAAGTAGAAGCTGGTGCGGAATAAAAGCATCTAGGACAGGGCGAAGCTCATCTGCACGTGTAATCAATGTCCACGTGCAACTTTATATTTGCAAGTGCAAGTGAGAGTGCAGACCAACACGCCTTGCACTACACTTCAGTAATTTAATCGGAGGCTTCCTTATAGGAATGCTTCCCAGGGTTCTTGCGTAGGTCTATGGTGAGCATAGATAGATGATATTTACTAAGTAACATGCTACATAACAGTCTGGCTGAATTGTACACATGCAACCCCGCACGTGCACACACATGCATACACTCAATGCGCTGCCGGATCACACAATTGCACACATGACCATGCAAAATGAAAATTCATCTGCATTTCACTTTAGCCTAAGACCCGGAATCTAGATGGGTCAGACTTGAAACTTTATACACAAAAATTTCCTGCCTGAAAAGTTACTATAATGTAGTCAACCCTATTCTTTTCGGCTTTGTGTGGATCAACTTGATCTCCATCCTTTTTTGTCGACAGGCACACACACCACCCCACCCACATTTTTTTCTAAACTGACAAAATTACACGCCCCTCCCTCCCTTAGCACGCGCACACGCACACACACACACACACACACACACACAAATACACACGCCATACACACGCACCAAGCTGTATGGCTCCCAAGCGGCAGAGATCACCGCAGGGGGCACAAATGAGCATGCCTTAGCAAGGCCGAAGGGCAGTGCCAGCGCCGTGCCAGCTGCTGCTGCAGCGTTGTAGTAACACACGACGGCGGCAAAGGCAGAGGTGGCGAGGATCGGGCCGAGCAGGACCCTGAGCATGTAGGACCTGTGATGCAGGAGAGAAAGAGAGTGCGGGGTAGGTGTGTTGGGTGTGTGGTCATGTGCTGTTGTGTGTGAGGCACCAGCGATGCAGGAGAGAGAGTGCGGGGTAGGTGTGTTGGGTGTGTGGTCATTGTGCTGTTGTGTGTGAGACACCTGCGATGCAGGAGAGAAAGAGAGTGCGGGGTAGGTGTGTTGGATGTGTGGTCATGTGCTGTTGTGTGTGAGACACCAGCGATGCAGGAGAGAGAGTGCGGGGTAGGTGTGTTGGGTGTGTGGTCATTGTGCTGTTGTGTGTGAGATACCGGCACAGTGAGCCTCCTCCCAACCCTCTGATTCAAATTGAAAGGCCCTCCCCTTTTATATTCCTCCAGGTGTGCGATGTTGCAATTGTGCGCTGCAGCTGTAAGAACAGTGTATCAGCTGAGGAAGGAGGAAATGTCTGTTGGCCTTCAAACAGGGACTCAATAGACGGGTGCGCAGACACAGGGAGGTGGGGATGGCCGTGATATTAAGCCAATATTCAGACAACTAAAAAAAAGCGCAGCCTGAGCCTAGCCTGGAATGACGGTGTGAGCGCTGACAAAAACAAGTCAGTGGTGATCCAGAGACACACACACACACACCTAAAGATGGTGAGGATGTGCTCCAAGTATCTAGTGTTGGAGCGATGCATGCGCCAGCCGTGGAAGTCAAGTGTGGCCGGGAACACGTCCGCCTGTGCGAAGTAAAAGATTAGAAAGGAAGCGTTGTCCCTTTGACCGGCCCCTCCTCGGCCACAGCCCACAGGTTTGCCATCTAGAAGGCAGATGACTAGGCCCCAAAGCCTTTAGCAAGCAAGAAAGAGGGGCTATACTGTACACCTCAGTATGTCCTGGCCTACCTCGTATATTCTGAGTTGAGTGGGCTTCTCATACCTGTGGCACACGCACGCAGACGTGGAACAAGTTGCTCGCAATGCTGAGTGCGTTCGTAAATAGAAGTGCACATTCATTCAATTCCCCCGAATGTTTTAGGGTGAGTGAGTGGAATGAAACAGGACACCAATGATCCATCCCTATTGTGCAATCCAATACTGCTTATCCCATGATCAGCCAGCTGGAATTATGAACACGCCAAAGCGCGCGCGTTAAATATCTTCTTCATGCAAGCACAGACTATATCCTATTGATCCATCGTTCACAAACCCATACAAGCACGCACCGCTTCCTCCGCAGGATGGCAGCAGCAGCAGCAGTGCTCCACCAGTTTGACAATGAGTTGATAGGGGTCTGTGCCCGGCTAGGCAGGTGTGAGGGGGCAGTGTGCCGAGTAGGCGCCAAGAGAGGCTTTGCTGACAAGAGGCTTTGCTGACAAGAGGAATTTCTGAGCCCCCCCCCTTGACTTGCTTTCCCGGCCGATAGCATCGCAAAGGACGAAAATGAAGCGACTGTGAAGTTGCTCACAGTACAGATTTATGTACAGATATGTGTACAGTGTGTAAGAAGATTTATGCACAAATATGTGTACAAAATAATTTCTCTCTAAAGATTCAGACCCCAATGTTCTCACTCCAATGGAAGGCATCCTCGTTCTGTACCCCTTGCTGAGGGCCATTGCTGCTGCCTGGGAGCACCTGATATGTATACAGAGTGAGCAGTGCGCGCACAGGAACGTGTGAGACCGAAGCCACGAGAAATTGGTCAAACATTTGCACGCTACCACTTCCTGCGCAGGTGTCTTTGTGTGTGCCTCAGTGATTGGGTGCCTGCTGATCACGGCAGCGGCAGGGATCTATCTGCCCGCTAATTACATTCCAGGTGCGCATAGGATGCGGCTTTGTTACTTTCAAGAATCCGGTGTTGAACCATTTGTGTCTACCTACTTATCTACAAACGCACAGTGCTCTCCCTGTCTACATCTCAAATGTGCATGCGGGCACAGGCTGCTTTGCTGTCCGATGCCAGCCGGACACAGACCCTCCCAACCAGAGCCAACAGCAAGTAGCAGGATCAGCAACACGTGGCAGCTCAGCACATACAGTTCATGATCAAGGCCTCCTGCATGGCCTCCTCGGGGTGCCTTGTGCTGCGATGGCATGTGCTCTCCTACATCACACTTGGCTCTCCACCACCCCTCACACTCCAACCACAACTATACCAGGTCAGTGTTTGAGTAGATGCAGACGCGCACAGGCGCTCCTCACGCACACCCTCATTCTTGCACAATACTGAGCAACCGCAAATGCATGCGTGCATCTGCAGTGGGCTTGGGGCACTTGTTGCTAGCCGTGGAATCCGCTGTGTGCCTGGCTGCGTGGCTGGGAGTCACGGTGGGGCTGAAGGCGTGGTTCAGCAACGGACCTTCTACCGTGCACACCACCCCAAGCTCACCGCCCCCAGCTGTGTCATTAGGGTGTTTCCCAGGGAGAGAGAAGGTGTCGAGGGATGTGCCTGTTAAGGCTGGGCGTGGAATTCAGGGCAACCGCTCCAGCCCACCTCCGCCCCCCGTGCTTCGCTGCTGCAGCTGGTCAGGTGCCGTAGCGGTGGCCTGTGTGGTCGTAGCGGTGTTGGTAGGAGTGGTTCTAGACTGTTCTGATGGAGGGGTAGGGGTGGTTGGAAGAGGGGACAAGGGCAGCTTGGGGAGCTGCTCAGCACACTGCCAATGTATTGACACAGGTGGTGATGTGTTAGCTGAGAGTTTTGGGGTGAATACGAGGGGCTCTGATCCCAGCACAGGTAGCAGCAGCAGCAGAAAACACAACAGCAGCAGAAGTTGCAGTTATGTGAGTCAGAGTAGCAGCTGCGCCGGGTGTACAGGGGAGCTGCCTTTAAAGGAGCAGCCTCTGTCCCCAGAGCATACAGCTGCTTCAGCATATGGGCGACCCCTCTACCCCCCTCCTCCTCAGCCTCTTGTGCCATCGCTGCTGTGCATGCTGCGTGCGCTGGGGGGGGCCATGGCTCCTTTGGCCACTAACACGTTGCTGGCAGGCCTGCCTCACACCTTTACCATGGTACGTGTACGTGTTGGGGGGGCTGAGTGCGCGTGTGAGTGTGAGTGTAAATATCCTTTCATAATATCCTTGTATGATGTCCTTTATAATGTCCTTCTATAATGTCCTTTCAAGTGACACAAATGTTGCGATTGGCTGGCAACTTGCAAGGCTCCCATCCCTGACACAATCAAGGATAATGCCTTTTCATGACCAGCTGCCTTTTGTGGGGTTCATACATCAGTGCCTAAATCATTGCCAAAATTGATGAGGGTAGACCTAGGGTCCTTTTCTTTGCAGGGGGGGGTGAGATGCCTTTTTCAGAGTGTGATCCTGATCGGCTCACAAATGCATTAAAACCTTACCCAAGGCACAACTCATGCAGTTTAAAGCAAATGTGTAGGGTCGGCCAGAGGAAATTAAATGTGTGCACACCACATCTTTCAGACTTCTTTCACAGAGCTGTAAGGTAGTTTGATCTGCCCAAACGTACTTTCTTTGAACTGGGAATGAAGGGAGCATCTTCGTTCCATCTTGCCAAGTAGATTCACAGAGGGGGCTAACAGAGATAATGCCTGAAAATGCGCATTTTTGCATTCAAAAGGCAGCCACTCACAGCCACTTCATCCGGTCGACACCATTTTAGTACCAAATTGTAGCTGGCATTGAGAGCTACCCGAGCATGTGCCCAGTTTTATGTGAGTCGCTTTGCGTGCTGAGATAGACTGGATTAAGCACACATGGTGCATTTAAACCCTAATGTGGTGATTTCCATGAGAAAATGGCTCAAATCCTCATAAAACACCAACCACTCAGCTGTTTTCTTTCATTTTTGTTGCAATCTTTACCATTTAAAATATTTCAGATTGGGCAGTGGGTGATTTGGTAGAATTTGTGGTAAAAAATGGCCTGAACGCCACAGCAAAATAAGCACACGCCCCCAAAATGGCAAGCTCCAAAACTTACATCATGGACAAGGATTCATATTATGTAAAATTTGGAGCTTGCCAATCTGGGGGCTTATAAGCCAAAGAGCATATAAAAGCTTGCCCATTTTGGGCCTCAGTTAGCCCCCTTTGGTAAATTTACACATGAAGGTGGAATCAAGTCGTTACTGCATGTAAGGACGCATGCGCTGCCCCAACTTTTTACCTACCGTACGAAAAGTATATCACCACCCCCTAATTATTGTTGTTTGGTGGAGGCAGTGGCTTAATATTTAATATATATTTATTTCGAAAGGGGGCGGTGTTGGGCGGTGGCGAAATTAAAGTTCTTGAGCAGTGCGAGCGATGAGTGGTCGTAAGCCTTCCGATAAAGCCTTCCGACATCCATCACACACACGTGCAAAACGTTATTTGCGCTGACTGATATTGTATTCATTGCTCGATTGCACAGTTGTACCTTTGTGTACACACACACACACACACACGCTCACAGACATACACACTCACACACACAAATACACTTACACATACACAACACACACACAAACACACACATACACACACACATACACAACACACATGCACAAACGCGCGCACTCACACACACACGTGCAGGGAGAGGCCATCCTGCTGGTGCAATTGGCACTCCAGGCTGTGCATGCCACTGCAAGCAGTAGCACAGCATGCCCTGTCACCTGTCTCAGCGGGCCTACACAGCACAGCATGTACAGCAGCTGTCGTGCCAATTCAGCACCTCGTCACAGCCATGCCGCAGCGATGCACCTTCCTGCCTTCAGCCAAGCTGCGCTGCGCAATTTGGACGGCTTGTTTCAGAGCTCCGTTCGCCCTGAGGCCTCCTCTCAGGCTGGTCTATTTTCAACGCTGGGGATAAGGCGATGCGGTTGCGGCAGTGAAATTTGCAACAGCGACGAGAGGCGCAGCAGTGAAAGCAGCAGTGGACAATGCAGCACTGGCAGTGATAGCAGCGGCAGCAGCAGCAGCTGCAGCGATAGCAACGGCACTGGAAATAGCAGCGAGCTTGATTTGAGCCTCCAAGCTGCGTTGGCGGTGGTCGTGTGGTCTTTGCTTGCAGGTAAGGGCGATAGGAGGGCGAATTAACTTGAAGAAAGAAAAGATCGAAGAAAAGAGAGAGCGAGAAAGTGAGGCCTCGGTACTCGCAGGTGAGGTATGGCAGTATGACAGTGGGAGAAGTTTTTAAATTTATGATGGAGTTGGGGAGGGTTGGGTAACCCTTCCCAACCACAAGGGACAAGAACAATATTTGAGTAGGGTTGGCCAGATCCATAATTTCACCGTATAATACCATATATATATGTGGACGCTTCCCTGCCAAAAATACCGTATATACACCGTTTGTATATGGTTCTGGCCAACCCTATATGCACCGTATATGACTATATTTTTCCAAAAATGCCATATATACACGTTTATATAATGATTCTGGCCAACCCTGAAAATGAGCAAAGCGCGGTCGCCAGAGAGATCTGTGCTCACTGGCAAACGCAAGAGAGTAAGAACAGAGAGAAAAAGAAAGGAAGAACGAGAACAAGACAGGTAAAACAAGCGGGTCGAGGAAAGAGCGTTGCAATCATCATCAAGGTAGAGCGTTGCAATCATCACCAAGGTTCAATTCAATCAATCAATTCCATCATCATCATAGTTCAATCGTCATCAAGATAGAGCGTTGCAATCATCACCAAGGTTCAATTCAATCAATCAATTCAATCATCATCATAGTTCAATCGTCATCAAGTTAGAGCGTTGCAATCATCATCAATGTTCAATTCAATCAATCAATTCAGTCATCATCATAGTTCAATCGTCATCAAAGTAGAGCGTTGCAATCATCATCAAGGTTCAATTCAATCAATCAATTCAATCATCATCATAGTTCAATCTTTATCAAGGTGGAGCGTTGCAATCATCATCAAGGTAGACGGTGAGGCTAAATTATAAGTTGAACAATGCTGCGCCTCACTCCTGTTGTCCGCTGCGTGAGTGCTGTCTGCTTTTTCTGCTGCTCAGCGAAAATGCAGAGGCCAGCAGCAGCCAGAAACTCGTCGCACTTACACATCTAGCCACAAGCAAACACTGCCAGAAGTTGGGCACTTGAAAACATAGAAGCCTGCAGCAGCCAGAAACTCGTCGCACTGACACAGCTAGCCACATGCAAACACAGCCAGAAGTTGGGTGCACTGAAACATAGAAGCCTCCAGCAGCCAGACGCTTGTCGCTTGTCGCACTGACACATCTAGCCACAAGCAAACACAGCCAGAAGTTAGGTGCCTTAAAACATAGAAGCCTGCAGCAGCCAGAAACTTGTCGCACTTACACATCTAGCCACAAGCAAACACAGCCAGAAGTTGGGCGCACTGAAACATAGAAGCCTTCAGCAGCCAGAAACTCGTCGCACTTACACATCTAGCCACAAGCAAACACTGCCAGAAGTTAGGTGCCTTAAAACATGGAAGCCTGCAGCAGCCAAAAACTTGTCGCACTTACACAGCTAGCCACAAGCAAACACTGCCAGAACTTACGTGCCTTATAACATGGAAGCCTGCAGCAGCCAGAAACTTGTCGCACTTATAAATACATCTACCACATGCAAACATTGCCAGAAGTTGGGCGCACTGAAACATAGAAGCCTTCAGCAGCCAGAAACTCGTCGCACTTACACATCTAGCCACAGGCAAACACAGTCAGAAGTTAGGTGCCTTAAAACATAGAAGCCTTCAGCAACCAGAAACTCGTCGCACTTACACATCTAGCCACAAGCAAACACTGCCAGAAGTTAGGTGCCTTAAAACATAGAAGCCTGCAGCAGCCAGAAACTCGTCGCACTGACACATCTAGCCACAAGCAAACACTGCCAGAAGTTAGGTGCCTTAAAACATAGAAGCCTTCAGCAGCCAGAAACTCGTCGCACTTACACATCTAGCCACAAGCAAACACTGCCAGAAGTTAGGTGCCTTAAAACATAGAAGCCTGCAGCAGCCAGAAACTCGTCGCAATTACACATCTAGCCACAAGCAAACACTGCCAGAAGTTAGGTGCCTTAAAACATAGAAGCCTGCAGCAGCCAGAAACTGTCGCACTCACACATCTAGCCACAAGCAAACACTGCCAGAAGTTGGGCACTTGAAAACATGGAAGCCTCCAGCAGCCAGAAACTTGTTGTACTTACACAGCTAGCCACAAGCAAACACAGCCAGAAGTTGGGTGCCTTAAAACCTAGAAGCCTGCAGCAGCCAAGCACACGTCGCACTCACACAGCTACGACATACATACCACATATAAACACTGCCTGAGAATAGGGTTGTCCAAGCATTCCTTGCTGGCCCACCGTGCCTCCTTATTAGAAGGGGTCGTCCAGTCTCAGCTTTGTCTATCTGTCTATTTTGTCTACTCAACTAGGGGCATTTTGTGTATTCAAATAGGGGCATTTTGTCTATTCAACTAGGGGCATTTTGTGTATTCAACTAGGGGCATTTTGTGTATTCAAATAGGGGCATTTTGTGTATTCAACTGGGGGCATTTTGTGTATTCGACTAGGGGCATTTTGTGTATTCAACTGGGGGCATTTTGTGTACTCAACTAGGGGCATTTTGTGTATTCAACTGGGGGCATTTTGTGTACTCGACTAGGGGCATTTTGTGTATTCAACTGGGGGCATTTTGTGTACTCAACTGGGGGCATTTTGTGTATTCGACTAGGGGCATTTGTGTATTCAAATAGGGGCATTTTGTGTATTCAAATAGGGGCATTTTGTCTATTCAACTAGGGGCATTTTGTGTATTCAACTAGGGGCATTTTGTGTATTCAAATAGGGGCATTTTGTGTATTCAACTAGGGGCATTTTGTGTATTCAACTAGGGGCATTTTGTGTATTCAAATAGGGGCATTTTGTGTATTCAACTAGGGGCATTTTGTGTATTTAAATAGGGGCATTTTGTCTATTCAACTAGGGGCATTTTGTGTATTCAACTAGGGGCATTTTGTGTATTCAACTAGGGGCATTTTGTGTATTCAAATAGGGGCATTTTGTCTATTCAACTAGGGGCATTTTGTGTATTCAACTAGGGGCATTTTGTGTATTCAACTAGGGGCATTTTGTGTATTCAAATAGGGGCATTTTGTCTATTCACATAGGGGCATTTTGTGTATTCAAATAGGGGCATTTTGTGTATTCAACTAGGGGCATTTTGTGTATTCAACTAGGGGCATTTTGTGTATTCAACTAGGGGCATTTTGTGTATTCAACTAGGGGCATTTTGTGTATTCAACTGGGGGCATTTTGTGTATTCAACTAGGGGCATTTTGTGTATTCAACTAGGGGCATTTTGTGTATTCAACTAGGGGCATTTTGTGTATTCAACTAGGGGCATTTTGTCTATTCAACTAGGGGCATTTTGTGTATTCAACTAAAGGCATTTTGTCTATTCAACTAGGGGCATTTTGTGTATTCAACTAGGGGCATTTTGTGTATTCAACTAGGGGCATTTTGTCTATTCAACTAGAGGCATTCTGTGTTTTCGACTAGGGGCATTTTGTCTATTCGACTAGGGGCCTTTGTCTATTCAACTAGGGGCATGAAACCCTATACTTGTTTGTAGGCCAAATCTGTACTACAGCAAGTCACCCTCATCGTATAAATTGTTTTAAGTCAGTCGAGCACTTGCACTTGCCGTCATGTGGTTTCAGTGTTTCCCTGCCACTAATGAAATCTGCATAGACAGTCACTGCATGCGGTCTTGGTCATCCAGTCACTGCATATGGTTTCAGTGTTTCCCCGCCACTAATGAAATCTGCATAGACAGTCACTGCATGCGGTTTTGGTCATCCGCATAGACAGTCACTGCATGCGGTTTTGGTCAAACACTGCATATGTTCATCCAGTCACTGCATGTGGTTTCAGTGTTTCCCTGCCACTAATGAAATCTGCATAGACAGTCACTGCACATGTGATTTTGGTCATCCGCATAGACAGGCACTGCATGCGGTTTTGGTTATCCGCATAGACAGTCACTGCATATGGTTTCAGTGTTTCCCTGCCACTTATGAACTCCGCATAGGCAGTCACTGCATATGTTTTTTGGTCATCCGCATAGACAGTCACTGCATATGTGATTTTGGTCATCCGCATAGACAATCACTGCATATGTGATTTTGGTCATCCGCATAGACAGTCACTGCATTTAGTGTTGCTCATCTGCATAGGCAGTCACTGCACATGTGATTTTGGTCATCCGCATAGACAGTCACTGCATATGGTGTTGGTCATCCGCAAACCCGGTGTGTGTACTGTGCTCACACGGAAGCCTCCAGCGCTAACATTGATAACCTTTTACCATGCACACAACTGAATATGCATAGTATGGTTACAATGGTTACAATGGGGGGTGACCTTCAGCCAGGTAGTTTGGCTGATCGGCTGCTGACTGGTCTCGGCCAGCCACAAATAAATCCATAAGC
>Ga0307945_1002333_pt1 | contig 15326 bp, 16 predicted proteins | sample OrgLakmetagen228_FD_201818 | JGI IMG/M metagenome (GOLD analysis project Ga0307945, IMG submission 201818) | Saline water microbial communities from Organic Lake, Antarctica - #228 | ecosystem: Environmental > Aquatic > Non-marine Saline and Alkaline > Saline | place: Antarctica: Organic Lake...
CGCATACATCCCAGCAGGAATACCATACACCTTAGACAACCAGAGCATAGCATGAGGCCTGCTTTTTAAATCGTAACTCTTGGCAAACTCAGAAATCCTGCTCTGTGCAGCCATGTAAGGCCGCACATGTTCCTCAGCTATCTTCGGATTTATCCTTCTATCAAGCAGCATGCCCGCATACCAGCCAGGAAGTAATACTAGCTACAGATTGCTTTCTTCAGCTGATTGCACAGCACACGAGCATAGAAGATCACCAAATTTGGACCTACGTAGTTTTTGTGGTCACTAAAGCATTATCGAGCAAGGGCAGGGGAATTTGCTGAGTGCTGAGCTCCAAATTTGAGCACCGCTTTTCGTTGTTAAATCAGGTAAATAGTACATTTATTAACTATATGTTTAGTTTAGCGACAAGGAGTCGAAGATGATCAACAGGGACAAACAGGCACTAGTGCCTTCGCGGCATGCCCTGGAAATCGGCACACCATTAGAGTGGTAATACAGCAGCTTAACCGACTTGGAAATACCTTCTAAGGTGCGCTGTGTGGCCTGTCCTGGCATTTGCAGTTATGGCAGTTGCCAGATGGGTGGCGTCATCTCACCTCCCCTTACTTAAAATAATGGTCTCGGCAAATAAGGCCACGTATCGGGATTCAGCTGCGCGGTATCTATTATGCGGATGAAAAGGTTGCCAATTAATTTATTTTGTATTCATAGCAACTCCCAAGTAAGCCCACATACACGCACACGCACATGCAGGCACACACGTGTGCATGCACAAGCACGCACGCATCACACGCACGCACCTGGACACGCACGCACACACACACACGCACGCACGCACGCACGCACGCACGCACGCACGCACGTACGCACGCACGCATGCACGCACGCACGCACGCACGCACGCACGCACGCATGCACACACACACACACACACACACACACACACACACACACACACACTCACACACACACACACTCTCACAAACGCACATACCTAGGTTTCTAAGTTTGCACGCCTCTGCCAAACCATTGCTCACTTTCAGAGCCGGTCTTCCGGCAGCAGCAGCCTAGTTAGCCTGCAACAACAAGTCGCGGCGCTCTCTTAACTTTCAAAGGCGCAGCAGCAGGCTACGACGGCATGTCCAGCGAGGATGACCTTAAAGCCGCTCTGGAATTGCATGCAGCGCTGAATGGGCTGAGGCGCGGGCGCAGGGAGCCAAACCACGGCCATGAAAAAGCTCTAGAGGTCGTACGTCAGAAAGCAGCTGCAAAGCAGGCAGCAGCAGCAGCCCAGCAACAACAACAACAGCAGCAGCAGCAGCAGCGCACACCGCCCCCGCATGAGACCGAGGAGGAGAGTTACTCAGGGCAAGAGAGGAAAAGAGATGCAGGGTGCAACGAGGAGGAGGGCCCAAGCAGGGGTAGTGCAGAGAAGAGTGAGACCAAGAGGAAAAAACGAGGTGTGGTATGTGTATGTGTGTGTATGCGCGTGCGTGCATGCGCGTGCACGTATTTACATGCGTGGCTTGTGGCTTGAGTATCGCACCCCATTTCTTCAGTTCCATGATGATATCCACAAGGCATGGCTGGTCAATTAGTCTGCATGCAAAGCTCTGTGTAACACTGCGCAGGTGCTCACTGAAATGTGTCCCTCCTTGAATCGCTGTACAGATGCCCAAGAAGCACCTATTACTGGAAGCAAAGGGCACCAGCTTGGGAGTGTCGTAAAAGCGGAGCCGCAGTCTCAAAGAAAGGTCCCAGAGGGGAGCAGGCAGCGCCCAAAGCAGGTATGGACGAGGATCTGCAGAGCCTGTTCCATGCAAACAACAGTCGTGCACTTATTAGTCCACAGCAAGTTAAGTAAGCTTGGCTGGTGTGTCTCTGGTGCCTTAGCTGTGCGGGTAGTCCCACACACGCAGGGTAAAAAAGATGCACTGGTGCATGACGGACAAGACACGCTCAGTGTCTTGTCCAGTGTGTTCTTTTACTGTTGCAAGTTGCAGCAGCAGCTACACTGTCGAACAGCAGACTCACTTGCGCACAAGGCCATGCGCCACCACAGGGCCAACACCAATGCCTTGCATTTCTAGCGAGTATCGCATAACTCAGTCAAATTCACCGAATGCTCAGTCACCATTACAGAGGTAGAGTACGCAGGCATTTGAAGCCACTCCCCACATCAATCTTAATGGAATGAGAGAATGAGTGTCTTTGCCAACTGTTGGGAGCTATACGTTTAGCGTACGGCCAAAATATTGAGCGTAGTTGCCTTCATATGCAGGCAATCCAGCGTTTGATGTGGGTATGCTAACAGTTCTGCCAATCCAGAAACGAGCCCCTCAGGTATTAGGCAAATGTGCGTCAGGATTCTCACAATATGGTTGCACCTGGGGGTGTCTTACAGCCTACAGCAAGGTCAGTGGCTGTTTGGCTGCTGGCCGGCCTCGGCCAGCCAAGCGGAAATTCATAAGCTCAGATACAAAGAAGTCCTTTTCTGCCACTGCTATACATCAGGAAGGAAATCAAAAGGATGAAGATAAAGGGGCGTCCCAGCCAGAGCTACCAGCTGTGTCCGCGTTGGAGGAGGCATCGCATGCAGCAGGGGCAGCGACACAAGCGCGGGCCAGGCAGGCGCCAGGCTTGAATGATGAAGGCAAGTTACTATTATTGAACTTGCATGGGGGTGATTGATTACAGGCAGATTTAACAGGGTGCGATACGCTGGCAAATATAGAGGTGTAGTGATGAAATTATAGCAAGCGGGGTTATATTTGAACATGGGGTAGAACACAGGTAAGCTCAGAAATGTGTGGCTTAATCGGCCGACTCCCGGTAACGCTACATGTCTCAAGTTGGCCAGAAGCATGTGTCTATGTACACGAATGTTTGGCCAGGAACATATTTTTATGTACACGAGTGTTCGGCCAGGAACATACATTTACGTACACATTTGTTTGGCCAGGATCAAATGCATGTACTACGTTGTTGTTGGCATGAAATCCTTCAATGTATGGGTATGCACAATGCGCATGTGCACTGTGCACGGTTCTGGCAAACCCTAAACATGTCGCTACAGTATGTGTGTGTGTATGTGTGTGTGCGTGAGTGTGTGTGTGTGTGTGTGAGTAATGTACACGCAGAATAGCGAGTGCCCTCTATGCACCCGCAGACCCACCACTGAACCTTCACAATTTCTTCCTTTACATTATACTTCAGCACACTCTCCTACTGTAACAAAATGGCGCCATGCTTGTAAAGCAGTAAAACAGGCAACCTTCCTCAGCCTTGTGCGCATCCTTTGCTGTGATGCCAACAAGTCGACTGCACTGACACTGTTGCTCACGCAGGGCGGAGGATCAAGTGCTTCATGGCTGGGATAAGGTGGGGCATCAATCTTGCGCCAGACAGCCTCAGTACCCGCGTCAACTTGGCAATGTAAGTAGCTGTTGATACAGCTCACAGGTATTGCTGCGTAAGCGCTATTCTGTGTGCCAGGCAGGTTCTCAATTTCTAATGACAGCAGCAACTGCACACAACATCATCACAAAGCTCATTATAGGCATGGTAGCTGTCTTGTGTACAGAAAGGACTCCTCTTTACAATCGCCTGGAGCATGTGACCGGCTCGCTGTACTACCCTGCCTGTATTTTAAGCTATAAGCTTTAAGCACCTATTAATAACCTACAGCCTTTTTCTCCCTCCTCTGTATTCTGTTGCAGGGCTATCAATGATGCGCTGGCAGGGAACATATCGAGCTGCGGGCGAGGAGACATGCTGAGCGTGACTATGCTAGACCATGAGGGGAACACGGCTGAGTTTCCACCCTTGAAGTCAGGCGCGCGGGAGAGCAGCAGCCACTGGAGGTCATCAGCGTCAAACACGACCCGGATCTACGTCCAGCTTCACTAGATACGCAGTGCTGAGCCATACGATTGTAGAAGCGGCGTCCACTTCAATTTCCTTCAGTCAAATGTTCGGCTTCAGTCAACGTTGACCAAAAACAATTTTGTTAATGTTAATGTGAAATTCTTGAAAAACCAAATAAACGAATGGTCTCATTTTGGCAACGATTTGGGTTAGCGTGTAAAACGGATATGGATCTTTCTTTGTCCCTCGATGACCAATTGGCAGCTAGCACTGATTTTGTCAGCCCAGGCAAGAACACACAATCACGCATGCACATGCACGCACACACACACACACACACACACACACGCACACACACATACACACACGCACACACACACACACACACACACACACACACACTAACGCACACACACACTCACACACACACTGACACACACACACACACACACATACACACACACACACGCACGCACACACACACTCACACGCACACACTCACACACACATACACACACTCACACACACACACACACACACACACACACACACTAACGCACACACACACACACACACACACTTACACACACACACACACACACATACACACACACACACGCACGCACACACACACTCACACGCACACACTCACACACACATACACACACTCACACACACACGCACAAACACACATACACACGTGCACACACACGCACACACGCGCGCACACACGCATACACATACACACGCACACACACACACATACACAGGCAGCTTAGTGCAAATGGAGAATGGGTGCCTCTCCCCTCGCTCATCTGCTTCTCCTCAAGAACCCGCATCCGCTGACAGACCGCCCACGTCACCCTTCCTCAATCACCCTATAAATATCCCAGGTAACCCCTTGTCGCCCCCTGCCCCCTCTCCCCTCTCTGCATTGCCCCTCAGCGGCAACTCCCAAAGTCAAATGCAGCAGTCCAGCCACCCCCAAGTCTCCGAGCCCTCCTTCTCCCTCGGACACCTGCCCTCGCACCAGCAGCAGCAACACATCCAGCAGCAACTTCTGGCTGAGCAGCACCAGCTACAGTTGACAATGGAGCACCACATGCAGCAGCACCAGCTCGAACTACAGCAGCAGCAACAATCGCATGGAATGCCAAACGACTCGGCCATGAGCAGTACACCTTGGGAGATGAATTCTGGGGGAGGACCTACAAATGCAGCTGCAGTGGCAGCGCAGCAGCAGCAGCACCTCGCTCCTCTCAAACCATCCAGTCCACGTGCGATAGCAGCCGAGGACTCACAGGTGTGTTGCTCTTCAAATTTTGTTGCCAGGGTTTGGATCTGTACTATTCTACGTGCAATAGCAATTGAAGACTCGCAGGTGTGATGCCCTTCAAATCACAATGTTGTAAACAATTCCTGACAGTCACGGTAAATTTGGGCCTCCGGGCCGAAATGACCCCCCCCACAAAACCCCCCTTCCTGACCCCCCACGCTTATAAAACGGGTGTCAATCTGCTCGGAATGCAGGAGCTATCTGCCTGCAGAGTTCTCTTGCCGAATAAATTAATACCTGAAGAGTTATAGAGCAAAAACTGCTGTGCGCACGCTCTTGCGCTGACCACCTGTTTAGTGCACAAATCCAGCCAAAACCTTTGCCAAAGCCCACTTTTTTACTTCATCCATGCAGCTTTTGCATAATACAATACGTGAATTGCAAGTTTGGAATCAAAATGCTGGTCATTCGCCTGAACGCACCCCTGCGCTTTACTTGGGGGCATTCCATGCATTTCTGTGACCAGGCACCAAGATCCTCCCTTTAATCAAAGCACTTTGCAAAGGTGCACGGGCTCAAGCTGAAGAACCAAAATATTTTGCAAAAGTGGCCCAGTGAAATTCTGGAGCACCCCCCCAAAATTCCCCGACCCACACGACCCCCTCAGAATCGTCTCATTTATATACCAATCGATACCTCTCGACGTTAATTCCTAATATTTAATTCATATTTCAATTGACATGTGACATGTGCCAAGAAGTTATGATAAATACAGCCTCCTCAATCTGTTTTAGTCCACGTGCTAATTAGCAGCCGAGGAATGGCAAGTGATGCAGTGTGATGTAGAGGAGGCGGCGTCATCGGTGAAAAGTTGAGTTGGCCAGAACCATATATATACGGTGTATATACGGTATTTTTGGCATATCACCAAATATACGGTCATATACGGTGTATATATACGGTTCTGGCCAACCCTAGTGAAAAGGTAAAAACTCACCGTGAAGCAGGGAGCGTGCGGAGGGCAAACATAGCAATGGTCAGCAAACCTTCCATGTAGAATTTAAAGAGTTAATTGGATGGAGAGGCAGGGTCTTGAAGTAGCAGTTGGCGTCCTTGATCAAAAGGTTGAAAATCCAAAACTGAACTATGTAGAGGGATATTCGCAATTGTTAGTCACTGCTGCTCTTCTCTTAAAAGAAGAAATTGGAAGTAAAACATGCCAAATACGGCTGGTCAAAATTAGCTTGATGACAGCTCTCAATCCTTTCTCTCTCTCTCTCTCTGTCTCTCTCTCTCTCTCTCTCTCTCTCTCTCTCTCTCTCTCTCTCTCTCTGTCTCTCTCTCTGTCTCTCTCTCTCTCTCTCTCTCTCTCTCTCTCTCTCTCTCTCTCGTCCCTGCTTATACATTGTACATTGCACACAGCACACACGCCACGCAGATGCGTTGTAGAATGGGTGAAGCAGAGTTGTGAGGGACACAACTGGTCAAGGGTATGCTGGTTTCCATCATTGCTTGATTGTACAAAAATGATCAGAAGAAAGTGGAAAAACTAAAAAGCTGACCAGCAACTTTCAGGTAGGCAAAGGAGGACAGGTAAAAGGAATATGCATATATGGGAGGTTGGCATAAGGAAGTCTGGAGGGGCCTGCAGCAGTATACAGCTTTTTATGAGTCTATGGAGGACAGGCAAAGAGGAGCATTAAGGGGGGTTGGCGTACGCAGAAGTCTGGAGGGGCTTGCTTATAGAAAAATTGATGAAAGGAAGAAAATAAAATGCATCAGCCGCAGAGGCATTTTCTGCTTAGAAACTGCAATCGCTTTGTACATCATGCTCTTTGGTGGTAAATGACAGAACTATGCACAAATGTGGTTTGGTACGCTTAATTATAGCAGCAACTGGATGACCAGCACGAGGAATCAGCAGGTTGAAAAGGAGCAGTCAGCCATGCACTTTATATATATGTATGTATATTGACATGCATTTCTTGAAAAAGGCTGCTTTTGCAGTTCCATGCAATTGGTGCTAAGGACGTATGCTGTCACGCGCACACACTCACACACACACGCACACACACACGTACACCTTGTCTCTTACACACATCTCTTCACAGGACCTGCTGTACTCCAGCCTGCCCAGTCCCAGGTGGAACAGCCCAGCAGGAGGGAGGAATAAGCAGCAGCAGCAAGAGCAGCAGCAGCAGCAACAGCAGGCAGCAGACAGCACCGACGCTTGCTTTGATAGAGGCAGTGGCCTTGGCTTGAGCAGCATCTTGGGAGGTAGGCCACTGGGTTACAGCACGCACGTGGCCGAATGCAAATGTTTTGTTTTGAAGGGGGCAATGGCCTTGGCTTGAGCAGCATCTTGGGAGGTAGGCCACAGGGTTACAGCAGGCACGTGTATGTATATTTGTTTGGATGTGCGTGTGCCTATAATCAGTAAGTGGCAAGGGAGGGGAAATATTTGTGTCTGGTCCTTACACATTTGCTCTTTGCTGTTTGGTATAATGTATCGTGTGCGGTCATGTTTGAAGGCTCCCATCCTAATAAGAGCTCCGTAAATAATCCCACCACATATTCGCGATTTGGTTGACCTTCCTCAATACCTACGAGCGTACGAGCGTGCACCAGGGAGATGGAACTTTGAGGGAGGTGCAGCCTTGAACAAGAGTATGTGTTTTTTACGCGTGTATGCCACTGCCAATGTGCATTGTATGCCAGTGCCAGTGAGTATGTAATTTTTTACGCTTGTATGCCAGTGCCAATGTGCATTGCCTTGTTTGACGCTGTGAGGTGATTGTGTCTGTGATTGTGTCTGGGGGTTGTGTGTGTGTATGACTGTGTGTGTGCGTGTGTGTTAGCCAATGTGCATGGCTAGATTAATGTTGTGATGTGATTATGTCTGATGTATCTAGTGTGAGCGTGCAGAAAGGACATTATTACATCATTGCCACATCATTGTGGTTGCATCTTGTGTGCGTACTGCAGGGAGTATTTTCCTAGGGGGCCGTGGAGGCTCTCTCAAGTTTACAACATGATGTTTGCGTGCTTGTATACACCGACAGGCTGTTTTTCTGTATGGTATGTGCAACAGGAAGTGGAAATTTGGAGGGGAGTGGGGCCTCCCTCTCTCGGTTGCATGCCAGCAGTACACTCGGACCTGAGGCTGGTTCCTTGCCAAGAGAAGGCAGCACAGGCACCGCGCCTGCACACAGCAGCGATGTTGGTGAGTGGCATGCACGTCTGCCTGTGGTGTGGATGAGTGGCACACGCGTCTGCCTGTATGCTCACGTGGGGATGGCAGTGTGACGCACACAAGAAAAGTGGCGTGGGGGAGTGACGCGCTTGTCTGCTTGTGGTGTGGATGAGTGGCATGCACGTCTGCCTGTTGTGTGGGTGAGTGGCATGCGCGTCTGCCTTTATGCTCACATGGAGATGGCAGTTTCACGCACACAAGAAAAGTGGCGTGGGGGAGTGACGCGCTTGTCTGCTTGTGGTGTGGGTGAGTGGCACGTGCGTCTCCCTTTATGCTCACATGGAGATGACAGTTTCACGCACACAAGAACAATGGCGTGGGGCAGTGACGCTCTCTTCCCTTATCTGTAAGCCTGAGGTTGCAAGCAAATGAGACCTACACATGATAACAGTGCTGCAAGTCTCTTCTTATCCTCCTGTCAGTTGCAAAGCTTGTGCCACAAGCTTGATGATTGGGGTTGCGATATTTCCCTTAAAAAAGTGAACGACGCAGCTGGCACAACCCTTGCTGTTCTTCACACTTTTTACAGACTTTAATGGAATTTTACACACGCTTTCTGCAGGCTTAGATGCCTTTCTTCATTCGCTTTCTGCAGGCTCAAATGGCTTTCTTCACACGCTTCCTACAGGCCTAAGTGGCAGTGGCATATACTCCGCTGCAGCCTCCGCATCTGCTGCTATGCCTACGACGAACTATGGATCACTTCATGCGCCGCCACAGCAGCAGCAGCAGCCGCCTACGGAGTATTTGAACTGGGAAGGAGAGACGGTCTATGTGACCCAGGTGCACATGTTGCTTCATTTGTCAAGTGTGTGTGTGCATGTGTGGGTATGGTAGGGCTGGGTAGACATATGCTCATGGGCGCAATTATAGTGTGTTACCAATGTGTTTGGGCGTCTGTGTGTATGTGATGTGCACATTGCCACACAACTTTGTAGAGTTAGCCCTGCATCTCACTATCTGCTTGTACCTAGGCCTTTAGAGATGGGGGCTTAAGAAACGTTTGTGAGTGTGTGTTTACATGTCTTCTTATGTGTGATCTCATCTTTTCCCTGAAGTTGGTTGGAGCTATGCAAATTCAATTACACACTACTTTTAGCAGGGAAAACTCCATACAAACAGTGTGCGGTGTGTATATACACAGTTCTGACTAACCCTACCTAAACCTTGTGCTTCCAGTAGGACAGATCAGTAGGGTTGGCCAGAACCTTACATTTATGTGACACCGTAAATGACCGTGTATCTGGTGAAATTTCTGCCAAAATTACCGTACATACACCGTATGTATGTATGGTTCTTGCCAATCCTATAGATCAGGTAACAGCACAGGAAAATTGTGAAGAAGGAAGGAAAATTTGGCCCTAGGGATCTAGGGAGATCTAGGGAGATAATTGGCCCTTCGGAGATGTATGGGAGATAATTGGCCCTAGGGAGATTTAGGGAGATAATTGGCCCTAAAAATGGTGGCGACAGGGCACCTGTTCCAGCCTATCCCCCCAGAGAAAAGGCAGTACCAGGGAACACCCAGGCTTGATCAGAACCATATGTATAGTGTGTACCGTACTGCGCTTGGTTGCTTTGCAAATAAATAAATAATTTGTGCCCCTCGCATTAAGTCAGGCCAAAAAAATTCAAAACATTTCCGGACCTCGCAAAATTGACTTTCCAGTGGGGATGATTCTGGGCTCCGCAAAGGACCCCCAACATTTTCAGGGGCAGCCATCATCATTATGGCCGAGTTGCACCCTGTGACGTGGTTAAGCCTTGCGAGCTTCTGAGGATGTCATTGCCCTGAGCAAGCTTGCAAGCACCTGCTGCTGACCAGCAAGTATCTTTCCTGCCCCATTTGGACTTTGGGCAGACCCGTACTCAGCCTCCTATGGGGGTTCAAGCTTCTCCTGGAGAAAATTGTGAAAACAGAGCTGCTGCTGTCTCAGGTGCAAACTCCTGGAGCTCGGTGTGCTTGCAGCCATCCTCCAGCAGCGGTACAAGCAGCACAAGCAGAAACTTCCAGAGGCACCCAGAATAAGGGAGGAAGCCCAGTAACACCCTAAAAGATCACAAATCTCGCAAAATTTCCCAACTTTGAAGGACCTCGCAAGAGCTCTACGCTCGCAAATAAATTATTCTAATTATTTTGACACCTCGCAAACTAAAAGCACAGTACATCATACGGAAATCTTGGCAGGGGAAATTACAAATTACATGTACGGTGTACATGTACGGTTCTGGCCAACCCTAGGAACACCACGTTGTTTAAGAAGCCTTGCCTCACACACTCACTCCTTGGTGCTGCTGCCTCGTCTCCTTTGCTCTTTCCTTCTTCTGTGGCATCCGTCCATGAGATGAATATAGAATGATTGGAACTGAAAGAGTGCCTCTGGTACGGAAAGACAACAGAGAGATGCAGGCAGATGATTATCACTCCATTTGTAGGGTTGGCCAGAACCATATATATACGGTGTATATACGATATTTTTGGCAGGGAAATCACCAAATACACGGTCATATACGGTGTATATATACGGTTCTGGCCAACCCTATCCATTTGACTACAAAAACATCTGTTTGTGCACTGGAAAGCATATCTATCTGTTTCCTAGGTTGCAACAGTTTACCCTTCCTTTTCCTTTCCTTGCTTGCTTATATTTGTTCTACAGTTCAGTTTGGATACCTGGCCATACTTATGTGTGATGCTTATAGCGAAATAATCTGGCTAAATCTATTTGCCCCAGGACTCCCTTGAACAAGGCATTGCCAAATCTACGTATAAAATAAGACTGCCGGATTTTCGTATGGAATAGGACTCGTGCCCAAATAGCCTGGTGGACTCTACTTGCATCTTCCAGGAATCCCTCAAACAAGACGATGCAGAAATAAATAGTTACGTATGAAATAAGATTCATGCCCGTATGGTCCACTGAATTCTACTCACTCGCATCTCCCAAAACTTCCTTAATCAAAGGCGATGATCAGCTTCAAGTGCAAAAAAGGATATACGCCTAAATGGTCTACCGGACTCTACTCACTCGCACCTCCAGGACACCTTTGAGCAAGACAATGCAAACGAACCAAGTCATGTAAACAAGTAAAACTAGGACACGTACCCAATTCGTCCACTGCACTCTACTCACTTGCACCTCCAGGACACCCTTGAGCATGACAATGCAGAAGAACCAGGTCATGTAACAAAGCTAAGAAATAAGACACGTGCCCAATTAGTCTACTGCACTCTACTCACTCGCATCTCCAGGACACCCTTGAGCAAGACGATGCAGAAGAAGGCCCCGGCCTTCCTCTCCCGCACTATAACACCGCCCATTTCCCACCGCCCCACCAATTGGCTCCTCTCACAGCCCCCTACGGGAATACTGCCTACCCACAGGAAACCTTGAGGTAAAAGCACGCACAGGAAGGTGCACATGCGAAGCTTTTGGATTTGCTTTTGCATCACACACACGTGCCCACATATGCACACACATGAATGCACACGCACACTGACAAATGCGCGTACTGCAAGCAAGTAATATTTATACACAGAAAGTTACATAGTAAGTACTATATATACTCACACACAACATACATCCACCCAACGCACACAGTGAGTGGTCACCCACACACAACACACGCACAGTGAGTGGTCCATCTCTTCGACTGTGCCTGCCAGCCACCACCACCACCATCACCACCACCACAAAAGCAGCAGCAGCCCCCAGGCCAGACAGCCACAGCTACAGCCCCAAAAGGAGCCGAACTTACAGCAAGGCGAATCACACTTTCAGAAGGACCCACACGCACAGCAGCAAGGGGGGCAACAAGGGACGGGTCCACACTCGCAACAAGGAGTGCCTCACCCGCAGCAAGAGGCACCACCCCACTCCCACCTCCAGCACGGCCAGCATCTGCAGCAACCTCAGCACAGTGGCTTGAGCAGCAGCGCAGCAGCACCACCCCACCCCCACCTCCAGCACGGCCAGCATTTGCAGCAACCGCAGCTCAGTGGCTTGAGCAGCAGCGCAGCAGCACCACCGCACCACCACCCCCAGCACCGCCAGCATATGCAGCAACTACCGCACAGTGGTTTTGGCAGCAGCGCAGCAGCAGCACCGCATCTGCAGCAAAGTGGGGGGCAAACAGTAGAGGGGGCAGCAAGGGGGGGCGGGCGGTGGGACACTCCAAGCCCAAAGGTGGACATGCCCCTTGTCCGTCCCGACACCGCTAGCCCTGTGCCATCGTATGCTGACATGCCAGCAGCGTCTACCAAGGTGCGCGTGTGTGTGCTTGTGTGTGAGTGTGTGTGTGTCTGTGCGTCTGTGTGAGTGTAAGCGTGTGTGTGTGAGTGTGTGTGTCCAGTGCTGGTACGAGGGTAGTGTAGGAACAAAATGAAACATGAACGGTATTGACCTCACAGACAGCACATATCTGAATGTACTCAATGGATCCACTCACAGACAGCACAGATCTGAAAGTACTCAATGGATCCACTCACAGACAGCACAGATTTGAAAGTTCTCAACAGATTCACCGCAGCTGACACTGAGACACAGTCAGCTTACTACATGACTAGGTTTGGTCAGAACCGTATATAAACACCGTATACGACCGTATATTTGGTGATTTCCCTGCCAAAAACACCGTATGTACACCGTATATATATATACGATTCTGGCCAACCCTATACATGACGCTGTGGAGCAGAGAGCTAGCACAGGTCTGAAAGAGCTCAACAGATTCACTGCAGCTGACACTGAGACACAGTCAGCTTATCATTCTACAGCGATTGTCATGCACAGGCCTAATAAGCGGTATGCAAGATCTCCACGGCTGACACTGTAGCATAAATAACGTTGTTGGTGCAATGATGAGTATAATAAGCTTGCACGGGGTTAGTATACGGACTGAGATTCAGAGAAGGCTGTTGGAACATGTTAGAACAAAAGAAGTGTACTCACGGTAATAAGCACTCTGCCATCAGACGACGGACATCAGACGACAGCCATCAGACGGCAGACATCAGACAACGGTCATCAGACGACGGTCATCAGACAACAGTCACAAGACGATGAGGAGGCCAAAGACAGTGGTGGAGGCTGTAGATGAGCTGTGCTTTAGAGCATTTGAATACTGCTTAACAGGGACCGACACTTGACATTTATTGGGTGAACACTGCAATTGACATTCAGACATGGGGACTGCCATTTGCTGTGTATGGTATGGTACAAAAGAAGAAATGGAATCAAGATTAATTGAACAGATGACTGTAAACAGTAAACTGAACTGAAATGAAAGCCGATGGATCATCTGAACTGGTCAATGATACATCGGTCATTCAAGCAATGTAACGTCAGTTTGTCGTGGACTTTGGGCAAATAGCACACACACATACACATCACACACACACATACACATCACACACACATACACACACACACTCACACCCACACACCCACACTCACACACTCACACACATACATCACGCACATGTGGACGCCTCGCAAGCTAGCGTGGCTGTTTAAAACTGTCTTTACGCGTGGTGTCTGATATTGTATCTTTGGAGGTTTCTCTGTCCAAACCGTCGCATGTTTGTATGATCCTGTATACATCATGCATATCACACATATCACACCTACATATCACACATGTCACACCTACATATCACACATATCACACCTTTATAGGGCTGGCCAGAACCATATGTGTACATTATGAATGACTGTACATTTGTACGTTTTCTGCTGAAGTGTCTGTGTATGTATGTGTATATGTATACCCACTACCCACCATGCATGTATGTACGGTTCTGGCCAGCTCTACAAACCTTTGGTCAAACACCACCAGGAGGCTACTGACACAGCACTGCCAGGGGGTGCACGGCATCATCACGGGCCTGATCAGATTCCCTCAAAGCCATTTCCTGGTCATACAGTACTCCCGCTGACATCCATACAGATAGGGTTCACCAGAACTGAATGAATGCAGGGTGTGCATGGTCGCATGTATGTGCAATTTCTACCATGTGTGTGTGTATAGGATGGTACGTACACAGAGTTCATAGCAGGACACTCTCCATGTACATAACCCACATAAGGTCGATGCAATGTGCACATACATTTCCGGCCCCTATGTTATGTTATACCCCTATGTTATACCCCTAAGTCATACCCCTAAGTTATACCCCTATGTTGTGTTATACCCCTATGTTATATTCCTATGATATACCCCTAAGTTATACTCCTATGCTATACCCCTATGCTATACCCCTATATTATGGTATATGTTATACCCCTAAGTTATCCCCCTATGTTATACCCCTATGTTATGGTATACCGGTATACCCCTAAGTTATACCCCTATGTTATACCCCTATGTTATGGTATACCGGTATACCCCTATGTTATACCCCTAAGTTATGGTATACCCCTATGCTATACCCCTATGCTATACCCCTATGTTATACCCCTATGTTATGGTATACCCTCTCTGTGTTTGACACTGCGCGTGCAGGACCCCTCCACTGCCAACCTAGGTCTCCAGCTGGCTGCCCTTCAAACGAGCTCTAAGGATGTAGAGCGAGGCCTCAGGCACCAGCTGTCTGAGGTGCGTGGCTAGGCATGATATGCGCAATCATGCTGTCACTGCGCCCTTTGATTTGTGGTGTTTGATTTGTGGTTTTTGCGTGCCATGGCATAATATGCGCAATCAGGAGTTTACAAGCTCTGTTGAGTCTGTGAATGGTGAATTGTAGCAAACGCAAGGCATACACACAGACATACACACACACGCGCACACAATCCGCCCCCCCAACACACGCACGCACACACACACACCTTGGCTACCAAGCAGAGGATCATGCATCTGAAGCTTTGGCCACGGCAAGCACACAAACGCATCACCCCCCTTAGTTTGTGCTGAAGGCAAGCAAAGCAC
>Ga0307945_1002348_pt1:0-5000 | contig 15266 bp, 13 predicted proteins | sample OrgLakmetagen228_FD_201818 | JGI IMG/M metagenome (GOLD analysis project Ga0307945, IMG submission 201818) | Saline water microbial communities from Organic Lake, Antarctica - #228 | ecosystem: Environmental > Aquatic > Non-marine Saline and Alkaline > Saline | place: Antarctica: Organic...
CGTGCGTACAGGCACAGACAGCAATGCAAGTCTGAGCGCTTGTGGACAGAGGGCATGTGGCTTGATTACTGGGAAAGAAATCCAGCGGGTGAAGGACAATCCTGCCAGAAACATGCACGTGCGTACAGGCACAGACAGCAATGCAAGTCTGAGCGCTTGTGGACAGAGGGCATGTGGCTTGGCTGCTGGGATAGCGCTGCTAAGGTAGCACTGCTGAGGTGAGGGGGTAGCACTGCCAAGGAAGCACTCCCAGCGGCTGAAAATGCGTAGGATAGACTATGACGTGTCTATGACGTGTGTGCACACAGTAAGTCTATGACCTGTGCACACAGCTGGCAGGAGGATCATATGATACTGCTTTTTTTTACATTCGACCAGGACAAGGTGCAGGTGCGGGAGAGCTTTGGTGGCCAACACACACCCAATGGCTGAAGGTGTGGAGGTACAGGTCAAGTGAGAGGAAAGCGCATGTACAGGCAGGAATCAATAATAGGGAAATAGGACGCAGGCAGTGGAATCACTCCCAACATGAAAACCATATTCAATAGTGGTACCTGGCCAAGCTGGCACAGCTGTACCTTTTTTTGGGAACGGCACGCTGCCAGATGGCAGTTGGTGAGGGTTTTTATGGGAACAGCACACTGCCAGATGGCACAGTTGGTGAGGGTTTTTATGGGAACGGCACACTGCCAGATGGCACAGTTGGTGAGGGTTTTTATGGGTACCGTGTGAGACAAGGGCAATTGGTGTGGGTTTTGGGGTATTATGTGAGACAAGGGCAATTGGTGGGGGGTTTTATGGGTACCATATGAGACAAGGACGATTGGTGAGGGTTGTTATGGGTACCGTGTGAAACAAGGGCAATTGGTGGGGTTTTTTATGGGTAACATATGAGACAAGGGCAGTTGGTGAGGATTTTAGGGTATTATGTGAGACAAGGGCAATTGGTGGGGGGTTTTATGGGTACCATATGAGACAAGGACGATTGGTGAGGGTAGTTATGGGTACCATGTGAGACAAGGGCAATTGGTGGTTTTTTTTATGGGTACCATATGAGACAAGGGCAGTTGGTGAGGGTTTTGGGGTATTATGTGAGACAAGGGCGATTTGTGAGGGTTTGTATGGGTACCATGTGAGGCAAGGGCAATTGGTGAGGGTTGTTATGGGTACCGTGTGAGACAAGGGCGATTGGTGAGGGTTTAGGGGTATCGTGTGAGACAAGGGAAATTGGTTAGGGTTTTATGGGTACCGTGAGGTGTGAGACTATGACAACCGTCAGATCTGCGCACAGAACCAGTCTCAAAAGGTCACGCGAAAACGTACAGATTTATAAGGCAGGCAGTTTGCTAGAAACATAAAGCATGCATAAGACCATGAATAGGGTTGGCCAGAACCGTATATATATACGTCGTACATGACCGTAATTTTGGTAATTTACCTGCCAAAAATACCGTGTATACACCGTATATGTATGGTTCTGGCCAACCCTAACCATGAAATTATTGTAAGCCTGGCAGAAAGATTGCTAAAAAGGACGCCCACCCTGCCGCTTTCCTCCACCTGACATTCCCAGACTAAAATGCCATCCCGTACGCACGCATCTTGCCACCCACCCACACCCACACATACAAATACGCACAATAACACACACACACGCTTGCAGGCAAACACTTTCACACTCAAACACAACCAGACACACACACACCACCAAACAGCGACACACCACCAAACAGCACACCGTGCGCACCAGCCGAGGGGATACCCAGCAGCGCGCACGACCCGTCCGACAGCACCAGCACCACCACCCTGCTTTTTTCACAGATCTGTATGCTGAAAGGATACGGCACTGCATGATGTAGACTGCTGTTGGGAAACAGCTCGTGCCAGTCTCCGGCGGGTAGGGGGTATACCACGTCACGAATCTGTGTATTGACGTGCGTGTGTGTGGTTTGTGTATGTTTACAAGAGTATGTTCACAAGAGTATGTATTAGTTATAAATGCAAGAGCTTTTGTGTATGCCTAACACATAGGTTTGACCAGAACCATATATATATACGGTGTACATACGGCATTTTCGGCAGGGAAATCACCAAATATACGGTCATATACGGTGTAGATATACGGTTCTGGCCAACCCTACTAATACGTGATGTGACTGCACATGGACCTTGTGTGCATGTACTAGTGTGCGTGTTGCCAGTGAGTAGTGTGTGTGTGTGTGCCACAAAGGGAACTAAATCGTACAATGATCGCCCTCATTGTACGACTGGATGGAATGATGATGCAGTTTTGAAAGCTCAAGAGTCCAATCATAATGGAACGTGTTTGCGCTGGACCTTCCTACACTTACAGGTCAGTAGTTGGACCGTAATCAGTAGTTATTTCAGTGGTTGTTATTTTAGGCACAAGCTTTCTCCAACATTTGGCAATGATTCCCCTTCCTCTTCTCACATACATATACACACGCATGCACGCACGCACGCATGCACGCACGCACGCATGCACGCACGCATGCACACACGCACACACGCACGCACGCACGCACACACACAAACAGGCACAATTACACACACGCACTTTTCCTGTCCAGGCTGCAGTAGCCAGGGTGCCATCAGCAAAGCCCATGAGCAGCACCTTGCTGTCTCCTGCGAGTGTGCAGTTGCACTAGGGCAGGTGAAAAGGCAACAGGAGCCGTAGTGTCTGGCCGTAGTAGAGTCTAGCCGAGTGTAGTCATAGCCATAGTAGAGTGGTGCAGTTGCACCGGGCAGGTGAAAAGGGAGCAGCTGTGAAGCCGCAGTTAAGCAGCAACAAGGCAGCAGTAGAAATCACGCAGCAGCTAAGTAGTTGGGTGGCAATGAGGCAGCACTTACTCAGTAGTTACGCAGTTGAATAGCAGTGAGGCAGCAGTTACGCAGCAGTAGGCAGTGAGGCAGCAGTTACTCATTAGCTCAGCAGTCAGGGCCAGTAAAGCCTGGAGTCGGCTGGAGGGCATGGCGCAAGTTTCGGAGATAGCGCCGTAGCTGGTCGCTCATACTTAGAGTTGGCCAGAACCGTATACATACACCGTATGTGACCGTATATTCGGTGAATTCCCTGCCAAAAAAACCGTATATACACCGTATATATATGGTTCTGGCCAACCCTACTCATACTTTGGCAGTGAGGCAGCAGTTGCGCAGCAACAACGAGGCACAAGCAGCAGAGGAGACTGATTAAGACGTTGGGTATATACAGTCAAGGCATGCGTAAACTCGCATTTCCTAAAGTGGTTTTTAAGAGAAAGGGATAGCAAAGGGCTGAGCAGCGTACTGGGACTCGAAATCTGGTCTGGCCACGCTTCTTGGTTTGCTGCACATCTCACCACTCACATAGCCTAATACCAAATCTCTGTGAGCTTGTCCTCGCTTGCCGACCTGCTAGAGACAAACCTGGATCCAGGTTTTGAACAATTGCATGCAAGGCCAACCTATTTGAGACAAACCTGGATCCAGGTTTTAAACAAATGCATGCAAGGCCAACCTGCCAGGGACAAACCTGGATCCAAGTTTTAAACGATTGCATGCAAGGCCAACCTGCCAGGGACAAACATGGATCCAGGTTTCGAACAATTGCATGCAAGGCCGACATCCTTTTAAAAACAAAGGCACGGCCCACAAATTCACAGTCAGGACGTGCACCGACATCTGTATCTGCTACTGCAGCAGCTGTGCAGTGTAGTGTAGCGAGCATGCTGCCTGCAGCTTTACAAACAAAGGCACGGCCCACAAATTCACAGTCAGGATGTGCACCGACATCTGTGTCTGCTTCTGCAGCAGCTGTGCAGTGTAGTGTAGCGAGCATGCTGCCTGCAGCTTAGCCTGAAATCCAGTTGGTGAGTCTGAACACAATAGTAGGTTGGCCAGCAATAAATATACAGTGGACACGGTACACGATATTTTTGGCAGGTATTTCTCTAGATTACCTAATACACGGTCATATACAGTGTAACATCCAATTCTGGTCAACCCTACACAATACCAATGACTATAAATAGCAGTTTCCTAACTTTTCCTAAACGCAACGCACGTGGCCTCCTGATCTGGCTCTGCACTGTATGGGACATGTTGCCTAGAGCTTTCCTACGAGAGTTTCTGGCTAGGCCCTGCATGCGATGCAGTGTGATCTGCTGCCAGTGACCAGCTGCATAGGCATGTCAGACTTGCCTGTACATATTGATCTGCTGCCAGAGACCAGCTGCATAGGCATGTCAGACTTGCCTGTACATATCGATCTGCTGCCAGTGACCAGCTGCATAGGCATGTCAGACTTGCCTGTACATATTGATCTGCTGCCAGAGACCAGCTGCATAGGCATGTCAGACTTGCCCGTACATATTGATCTGCTGCCAGTGACCAGCTGCATAGGCATGTCAGACTTACCTGTACATATTGATCTGCTGCCAGTGACCAGCTGCATAGGCATGTCAGACTTGCCTGTACATATTGATCTGCTGCCAGAGACCAGCTGCATAGGCATGTCAGACTTGCCCGTACATATTGATCTGCTGCCAGAGACCAGCTGCATAGGCATGTCAGACTTGCCCGTACATATTGATCTGCTGCCAGTGACCAGCTGCATAGGCATGTCAGACTTGCCCGTACATATTGATCTGCTGCCAGAGACCAGCTGCATAGGCATGTCAGACTTGCCCGTACATATTGATCTGCTGCCAGTGACCAGCTGCAAAGGCATGTCAGACTTGCCTGTACATATTGATCTGCTGCCAGTGACCAGCTGCATAGGCATGTCAGACTTGCCTGTACATATTGATCTGCTGCCAGTGACCAGCTGCATAGGCATGTCAGACTTGCCTGTACATATTGATCTGCTGCCAGTGACCAGCTGCTGCCCAGGCAGGTCAGACTTGCCTGTACATATTGGCAAGTCTTGACTCCCATGACCCCTGGTTGGCCAAACCCTAATCTTTGCAGTGCTTGTGGCCTTCCTAATAAGCTGTTCT
>Ga0307945_1002348_pt1:10000-15266 | contig 15266 bp, 13 predicted proteins | sample OrgLakmetagen228_FD_201818 | JGI IMG/M metagenome (GOLD analysis project Ga0307945, IMG submission 201818) | Saline water microbial communities from Organic Lake, Antarctica - #228 | ecosystem: Environmental > Aquatic > Non-marine Saline and Alkaline > Saline | place: Antarctica...
CGTACGTATGAATGTATGGTCCTGGCCAACCCTACATACACTGCTTCTGGTGCTGCACGATGAGCATGAGCTGCGATGGAATGTAAAGATGAAGACGTGCTCGCAGTTGCGTGTGCTACAGTGAAGTAGAAGCAGCGATGCAGGTGTTGCCTACGCCTTCGTGGGCTCAGCAATTTGCACACGTTCGTTTTACTTCAAACTTCAAACCAAACCACAAAGCAGTTGATGCTGACAGCGTCTAAGCTCGAAGCTCAAGATGAGCGCTCTCAAATAATGTCCCACCGATTGGATAGTTAGGCGTTGTTAGGAGAGTCAGTAATGGCTTACAGCGCCTCTTCCTTGCCCTGCCTGCAGTTGGCGATGGGTATGGTGGTCAACTTCTTTTTCAGTGGCTTCGTGCTGGGCAAGGTGCCCTTTGCTCTCAGCCCGCGCTTCAAGCTCATGCTGCAGGTGCGTGCGAGCACGCGCTGCTCCGCTGCACTCTTTTCAAAAGAGTGACGTGTGTATCTCCATGATTCAATAGTGTATTCATGCTGCAGGTGCGTGAGAGCACGCGCTGCTCCGCTGCACTCTTTTCCAACGAGTGACGTGTGTATCACCATGATTCAATAGTGTATTCATGCTGCAGGTGCGTAAGAGCACGCGCTGCTCCGCTGCACTCTTTCTATAGGAGTGACGTGTGCACCACCACTTTAGAAATTTACATGTTTGTGTTGTGCCATCAGTCCCATAAACTAGTCCAAAAGCTTGAAGCAAGCCTAAGTCCGAAACGAGGTGTACGTCAAAACTTGCATATCCCTGGGTGTGGTTGTGTAGGTCCTTGCTCAATATAACATTGATGCCAGGTGTTTCATGCTCTCACACTAGGAGGCTCGTTCGTTTAAAGCAGTAGCGATGGCATTATAAGAAACAAGAAAAACTACGCAGACAGTGGTGAACCACTTGACACAATAATTTAGGAAAAGGAGCCAGTTTGGTGCCAGGTTGTAAATTTAGTTCAATACAAACTGTTGCAGGTAGAGATGATACCTGGGATAGTTATACAAGAGTGCCTTAGACTGCCTGCTTACAATTTCTGCATGACATGGGGTTGTATAAGCCACTACACATTCTGAAGATGGACAAGCAGTACAGGCTCTTCTATTTCTCTGTCTCGGCTTAATGAAAGCTCGTACAGCTAACTAGCGCGCTGTTTGCTCGCTCTGTTCAAAACGTAGGATAATGCTACTAGTGAGGTGCTTCCCCCCCTGCTGTTCTATGTTTGTGGCCAGCAGGCTGTGTACGCGAGCAGTGAATGCATCTGAAGCTGGTTAGAGTGCACGAAGAAATCAGAACTTGTGATCAGGCAGATACCAAAGACTGATCAACCAATGCTGCTGGGCAGCGTACAACACATGCACTCACAGCACACACACATACACACACATGCACAAACAACACACCCTACCCCGATGTTTTGTAATCAGCTCTGTGTAAGCTCTGTAGCGCTATGGCAACATGGCAAACTCCACTGCCCATGCATTACCACTCCTGGTTTACCCGTCTTTACCCATCTTTACCCATCTTTACCCGTTATGCATGAATATGTAAATCAATGCACCACCACTCGCATGTCTTGACCACTTGTGTGTGTGTGTGTCCTACATCCTCTCTGTCACCCTGCGGTGCATGTGTGGTGACCATGTGATGTAAGTGTGGTGTCCATGCGGTATATGTGCGCAGAGAGGCATTGACCTGGCTAGCCTGGACGTGAGCTACTTCACCAGCCTGTCGTACTACATCCTGCTGCTGTTTGGGTTGCGGGGCGTGTTCATGCTGGTCTTCAGGTGAGCCAGTGACATTTGAATAGAGTTGGCCAGAACCATATTTGTACGGTTTATATACGGGTATACGGTATTTTTGGCAGGGAAATTGCCAAATAACGTTCATATACGGTGTGCATATATACGGTTGTGGCAAACCCTACATTTGAACAAGGGCCTTGCTTCACTTTGTTGCTGCAAAGAGTGCCCATGCTGTTGTTGCTGTTGTTGCTGTTGTTGCTGCAAAGAGTGCCCATGCTGTTGTTGCTGTTGTTGCTGCAAAGAGTGCCCATGCTGTGTTGCTGTTGTTGCTGCAAAGACTGCCCATGCTGTTATTGCTGCAAAGAGTGCCCATGCTGCAAAGAGTGCTTCACTTTGTTGCTGCAAAGAGTGCCCATGCTGGTTTCCAGATGACCCTTTCTCTCAGCAGCAAAGCAGGTTACAGGCCGCACGCACCTCCCATATTTTGTGGAAGTTATGAGATCTGGCAGGCTTAGTCTTGAAACCATCAGCCAAATTGCAATAACCTACCAACGTCTTTTCCAGCGGTGTTATCAAAGCTCCTGCCTGGATCTACGTCTTTTATGTGTTAAGTGGCAGCCAAACTTGATTTAGATAGAGGTGCAAGGTTGTGCCCAAGCCTTCAAGCTAGCAGAATCTTGCAGTACGTAATATCAAACTGAGGAGTGTTGTATCAGGATGTGGCAAGAAAAAGGTGTTAATATAAAAACATCTGCTTCTTATGTTATGTTCATCACCAAATTATCTAAATTTCAGGGGGCATCAAAGAAAAGCTGCCTAGCACGCAAGTGAGTTTCGAGCCTTCAAACCCAGGGATTCCTACTGGTCAGCACTTTGGGGGAATTGAAGCAATGAGTTTTTAGATTTTAAATTGCTCTCCTCTTACAAGGTCCTGTATACTCCATGCTATTTTACTGCCACTGGATCTTTGTGTGCTTGTGGGGCATCATAAGTTCCTTCGCCAGCAGTGATTGCCAGCAGTTATTGGAGTGTTAAAAACACTGCGCAGAAAAAAAGTGGCGGAAGCAGGAAGATTTCCCTGGGCTCTGGGTCTAGTAAGATGCTCACAAATTGGGCTTTACGCACGCAGCATTGACGAGCAGCTGGCCATTCGTTGCAAGAATGGGCATTAACTTATTGATTTAGACAACCTGATTAGGAAGTGCAAGGGGGTGTAAAAGTGACAACACGTTGCTCTTTCGCTAAGTACCTTCTTATATTTAGCTTCTGAGCGTCAAGAGGCTAGCCCATTATCACATCCTCCACACAAGCCTATTATCACATCCTCCACACATAGCCTATTATAGCCTATTATCACACATAGCCTATTATCACATCCTCCACACATAGCCTATTATAGCCTATTATCACACATAGCCTATTATCACATCCTCCACACATAGCCTCCACACATAGCCCATTATCACATCCTCCACACAAGGCACCCATGGAAAGCACACAGGCAACCTGGAATGATTTGAATACCTCCATTCTATTATATCCAATGGCTGTAGCAACGATCCCTGTGTGTACAAAAGTATTAAGAACACGCGCGCACATGGCATGCACGCATACATGCTTACACACTTATTTTAACGGCACACACACACACTTCTACACAGGCACTTGCCTGCTCTATATACCAAAGTACTCTCATAATCACGCACATACAAATGGATTCTTTTTATTCCTTGGTAATAACGACAGAGCCCTATGCATCTCCCGATGCAAGCGAAATAGAACACGCGCGCACATGGCATGCACACATACACTTAATTTAACGTCACACACACACACTTCTACACAGGCACATGCCTGCTCTATATACCAAAGTACTCTCATAATCACGCACATACAAATGGATGCATGGCTGATACATCAGCTTACTGACCAGTGAGGACCTTCAAAAGCAGTGCCAGGCTGTTCTGAGGACCTATGATACTACAGCCCTTCCCTACACCAAGTCCAATAAGCACTGCTGTGTAGAGGCAGGCATAACACACAAAAATTGTTTTGGCGGGATCTCAGGGTATTGAATGTTTCTCGAAAATTGAATGCCAGCTCGTTGCCTGTGGTTGATGTTCTTAAGCAAGCTCATAGGCTTAGAAGATAAAACAAAGCAAGACCAATTTAGGGCTGTGAGAAATGGTCACAGACAAGACAGAAGTCATACAAGCATTATTTAGGTAGGTGTTCTCATCAAGGCATTCTCAAGAATTCTCCAGGGCAACATTCGCTGGCATGCTTAAGGGAAGGGTCCCAAGGGAGGCATTAGCAGACATTCTCAGGCGTTTATAAGGGAAGCAATATCAGGGAAGGCATCGACAGACTTATCAAACATCTGTATAGGAAACATTCTCAAGGGAGGCAACCTGAAGCATTATAAGGTATTTTTTAGGGAAGCATTCTATGGGCCAAGCTCTTCACTTGCAGGGATGAGGCAGCAAATGAGCACAGAGGTCGTGACTTTGTTGGGACGGCACCTGTTTCGTTATGTACCCAGCTTCTTTTGATCTGTTTGAACTTGCAGAGACGAAACGGTGGACGAGACAGAGGTCATGCGAAGGCAGATGAACCCGATGGGGGGTAACATGGCATTTGATGCCGAGGCTGAATTCAAGAAGGAGCGGATCGCTCTTGCTGCGGTGCGTGGTGGTTAAGTGGTGTGGGTGTGGATGTGGAGCGGATCGCTCTTGCTGCGGTGCGTGGTGGTTAAGTGGTGTGGGTGTGGATGTGGAGCGGGTAGCTCTTGCTGCGGTGCGTGGTGGGTAAGTGGTGGGCGTGGGTGTGGGTGTGGAGCGGATTGCCCTTGCTGCGGTGCGTAGTGGTTGAGTGGTGTGTGTGGGTGTGGGTGTGGGTGTGGGTGTGAGTGTGGAGCGGATCGCTCTTGCTGTGGTGTGTGGTGGTTTAGTGGTGTGTGTGGGTGTGGGTGTGGGTGTGGGTGTGGGTGTGGGTGTGGAGCGGATCGCTCTTGCTGCGGTGTGTGGTGTTAAATTGGGGCTAACCCAACCCTGTAGTGTGTGTGTGTTTTAATGAGTCAGGCCTACAATGGCGTTCAACCTGGAATGTCACTCGATTGCCGAGGACGATGTAAACCTCGAAACAAAGCACGTAAGAAAGGAGAGATTATGATGCAACTGGAAAAGCTGCGTGTGGCACGTGTTGTGGGCTGATTGTATGAGTAGAAGTGTGTCCTTTGGTTGGCTCCGTCGTCATGCCAGCTGTTGCAAGCATTGCTGGGCTTCCTGCATTTCTGGGAGACTTTATAAGTAAAGGTTTGCAATGGGCGAGACGGCGTCTCGAATGCTTGATATGCTCAGCCTAGTTGTTACTGCTTTCATGCCTGGACTAGGTCCCTGTCGCCCACCATCTACCCCGTGCTTCCTCTGTACTTGACGCAGCCCTACAAAAGGCTTGCTCGATTGGCTGTTATCATCACGGAA
>Ga0307945_1002350_pt1 | contig 15262 bp, 20 predicted proteins | sample OrgLakmetagen228_FD_201818 | JGI IMG/M metagenome (GOLD analysis project Ga0307945, IMG submission 201818) | Saline water microbial communities from Organic Lake, Antarctica - #228 | ecosystem: Environmental > Aquatic > Non-marine Saline and Alkaline > Saline | place: Antarctica: Organic Lake...
GCACATCACTGTTCACCCACCCACAAAACTTTGTTTTCGCCAATCCCGGGCAACCCCGGAGCCTCAAAATAAATATATGTATTAAACGATACCGGAACCACCCCGGAGGGCAAAAAACGTTAATTACCCGGGATGATATCGAAAAGGTACGGTAATTTGGAAAGCGAAAGACAGGCTGGTGAATGCAAATGAATAGGGTCGGCAAAAACTGTACATGTGTGTTTATATATTTCCAAGTAATTGTATGGCATTTTGACGTATGTATATATGATGTACGTAAAAAAACGGTATGTGATATATGATATATAGTATATAGTACTGTCTTATGACACAATTACTGTTATTTTGACCCTGTGGGGTTGGGATTGGTGAAAACAAAGCTTTGTGGTCGTCACATATCTTACTGGTGTTGAACAGGACTAAAAGCCCTGCAAGGATTGTGTGGTAAGGGCAAACTGTATTTATTATTGAAGTGCGGGAACGTGCGGGTTTTAACAAAACATTTATGGAATTTGGGGTGCGGGATGAGTGAGACAGTATATATATACAAAAAATCTTCAAATATTACCCTGGCCAAACCCTGCAAACAATGTACGCTGGTATTTTCTCTGCCAAGGCTGTGGTGAAATGAACTTTGATTGTTATGCTGTGCTCAGCTAGTGTAGAAGCAAACAGAACTTATTAAGCCAAGGGGGAAACTGGTCCCAGCTGGTGGAAAGAAAGAAAGTGTTACACAACACTTGGTCGCAGCCGCTGGAAAATTGTATGCAGCTAAGAAGACAAGATTGTCCTCAACCAGTTAGATTAAGCCTGGGCAAAATTTGCGAGGGATTGATGTTAAGGTAAAGCAAAGCGAAAAAGGACATCTTAGAAGAAAGCAACCAACCAACTCAGGCTGTGCCATGGCTCATCGTGATGGGCACAAGGCACCTTACGATAAGAAATAAAACAAATAAGCATCCCAGTCTCATTTCTTATCAGGCTGGTAACTGATTCGATACATGATAGAGATGAAGGAAAAGGCCACGGACAAGATTCAGCGTCAGGGTTGCCCTCTGTGCCTCCCTTCACTACGGATACACTACGGATACACTACAACACATAGGAAGTAGGAAGTGTGCAAAACCGCTCCCTTTTTGCTTTGCTGCCTGCAGGTTTACCACATGTCTAGATGACTTGAACCTCCCTCATGTCCTCCATCTGTACTTTGATACGGATAACTCGCCTGGCTCAGCGATTGCCCAAATCGTCAACAAGTGGGTTATTTATTGAAGAATAAAGCCTTTCCACCCAACGCTCGGAAGCATAATCCTTGACTTTAATTTACCAAGCGCAGCAGTGTAGATTTACAATGGTCTCATGTCTGTTGTTATTCTTGTACGCGTTTCATGTACGGTCATGTACATCGTCCTGTCCATGTGTACGTTCATGTCCATTGTCCTCAAAACTATGGCCTGGCCTTGGCACAAGCCCTCTTTATCTAGTGTACATTGTTGTCTTTTGTGATGAAGCAAAGACGTAATGCAGCGAAACCTTGTAATTTGTCTTACGCAGGGTTGCAGAGGAAGTGGGTGCGTGCTGCATTGTGATGGCAGCCCATAACAAAGTGGGTATTAGCCGTACTTAAAGACAAGAATCGTGTCAAGATCAGTTGCCTGTCAATTCTTGGCATAAAGACCAACTAATGGTAGGAATTGTGCTCTTAAATACAAGAGTACCGTTCAATGCCTTGTTGCTACCTCGATTTTTGTCACATGTTTTGCTTAACGTTAAATTGATCCATCAAAATGTAATTCTTGGGTTTCATCACGCACTTATGCATATTAATTCAAATATTATCGACGTGCAGGCCTACGGCATCGATAAGTTTCTGCTTGGATCAGTTGCGGATGAGTGCAGCCGGCATTCCAGGTTGCCAGTCGTGGTCGTTAGGAATGACCATCATCCTGCTGCAGCTCAACAGTCCACTCCTTTGTAATAATCCCCCCTTGTTTTTTACTGGTTAAAAGGCGTTTTAAACAAATATAGCACACACCTTTAAAACGTAATACGCTACTGCCATGCATGCATGGCGGTTTGTTATATAGTTCAATCCAGTCCGAGTCACACGCTCTGGAGTGCCCCAGAATTTTGTGGGGCTTTCTTGGTTTGTTGCAGTACGCCACAAAAGAAAGGTGTTGTAGACTGAACATGGTCGAGAAAGAATGGAGCTTTGTTTTGCAGGCTAAAATGACTCAGGGCAAATCACTTTCGTAACAAATACGTACAGGATGTAAAAGCCTTGCGTTGTAATTTCTGGCGGAGGTTGCGGTTCGTAATTCGGAGATGTGAACAGCCTCCGCGGACGACCATATGGAATACCATGTGGACTACCATGCATGGCGTGCAAGCGCAGATGCTCGAGAGCATGAATATAATCACAGAGATTTGCAACAGGTAGCCGGGTATACCAATGGTATAGCAGAATGATAGCGTGTGAACGCCTGTTAAATTTTGCTTGATATTATATACTGTATTTACAGGTCGAGCTAATTACGGGTCGAGCTATTATATACGCACAGGTTGAGCTATTCCGTATACTGACACGTATATGCATTTCTGAATTCAGTCTCAAGTTCTGCAATCGAAACATGGAAATTAGTGCGCAAGCGCACAGTCACACTTTTTTATGGCAAAAGTTTAAGTAAAAAATGGAGCTTGTCACTTGCCCTGGGCACTCGTGCCAGCCGGCAGCCTTGGTGACAGGCAACCTTGTGGGTTGCAGCCTGGTTGTGGCTCCTCCTGATGCTGATCAAAAGGTAAAGGCTCTGCAAGTGAAGAGGTTAGTGTGCCTTTGAAACATGCCACTCACACGCAACAACTGGCGTTTAAGCGAGTTCAGAGGGGCTGCGCCTCCATGCTTGCAGGAGCCGTTGCTAAGAGAGGAAGGGGGGGAAAGGCACCTTGGAACACCTGCTGTACTTGCGCGTGGTAAGCTCCCCGTGTGCTTACACTGCTCTTTGTGAGAGCAAGAGTGCTCAATTCCCTCATCTTGATTCTGCATGCAGTTGCCAGGGGCTCCTCCTTGTACCCAGAGGCCGTAAAGGTATGTACCATCCTTCATGTCCCAGATTTCCCTGCTTGCATGAGCTGACCAGTCTCGACTCTATAGTACTGCACCTTATTTCATGCTCACAGGCAGCAGTGGACTCCTGGCTGGCTGTTGCAGTAGACATTGAGCAGCACTCATGCCCTTGGGTGGAGCCCTTTGCCAGCAGCTCAAATTACACGGAAGAGGTGAGGATTAGAAGAGCAGAATCCACTCATTCCCCCCTGTGCACGCCAACTCTATTCCCTGTGGCGGTGGCCAACTGACTGGAAGAGCTGCTGTCTGATTTTGCCAGTCCATTGCAGCCATGCCGAGTCTTGCCTCGTTTTGCATCCTTTTGAACACTACGCCCTTTTCTCCCTAGGAACGTGCCGCCAGCCAGGCTGCCCTCACCTCCCTGCTACACCGCCTGCAAGCGGCTGTGCAAAGCAGCACAACCAAACACGTAGCAGGCACGCCCACCTTGAGCATTGCGGATGTGGCACTGGTTGCCGCCGTCCAGCCTCTGCTCAGCTACGTCATGGGCGTACAGGCCAGAGAGGCTTTTCCTGCTGTCCAGCAATGGGTCTTGGAGGCTTGCCAGGATCCAGGGGTGGCTAAGATCATGGGTGAGAAATACGAATCATGCTATGTTTGCAGGGAGTGATGGGAGGATTGATACGTGTTTTCCTTGAGACGGTTTTGAGAACTCAGCACATGCACACATATACACATATACACATACTTACGTGCGCGCACACACATACAAACACACACACTCACACACACACAATACACACATTTGCACACTCATACGCGCACACACACTTCCATTCTTACACGCGGTCATGCGCACATACACATACACACACGTACACAAACGCTCACACACGTGCACACGCGCACGCACATGCACACACAAACACACACACACACACACACACACACATACACACATGCTCACGTACACACGCGCTCATGCATATACTTGTACATACACACCGCTCATTTGCGACTCCAAATCCCCGTATCTCACCCGTTGCAACTGTCCGTATCTCACCCGTTGCGACTCCAAATCCCCGTATCTCACCCATTGCACCTGTTCTACTTGTTTGCTCACTTCCCTTTTCCGAAATTGGCCTCTCCCTACTTGCAATAATATTAAGCCTAGCTCCACAAATTACCCCCATCACTTTCTATAGCAAGTAAACTAAGAGCATGCACCGCTGCGTCTCCAGGCACCGTGGCCCTGTGTCCCTCCCCCGATGGCTGGGTGGTCCCCACCAAGAGAGACGCCAAGAAAAAAAACAAGGAGGGAGAGGGAGGTGGAGGCAAGCAAGATCCTGCAGGTGCGGGGGAAGCGGCGCCAGCTGCTGCTGAGCTGGATCCCGAGAAGGCAGCCAAAAAGGTAGGGAGAAAAAGCATTACAGGCTGGAAAACAGACGTGTGTGTGCACCGCTGCATGCTCTGCCAAGCACTAGGAGTGCAGTACCTTAATCTGTGCAGCACTGCAGCCTGCATTCCTGCGCACTGACATGCAACCTGTGCTCCTTCACGGACATCCCTCCATTCCATGTGCAGGCAGCAAAGCTTGCAGAGAAGGAGACCAAGGCTGCAAAGCTGGCAGCCAAGAAGGAGGCTGCTGCTGCTGCCGCTGCTGCCCAGGCTGCCAAGAAAAACAACCCAGGGGCGAGTGCGGGCCTGGACAAGAAGGCTTTGGCTGAAGAAAAGAGGGTAGGTGATGTGCCTTTACGGTATGATCTATGATCTTTCGTGGTCACGGTGCGTTGTTTGGTGCGCCTGGCCCAGTGGAGTGTAGGCCCTCTAGGTTGGCTCAGAACACTGGTTTAAAGGAGCGGGGTGTGTGGAATGTAGGCTATTCTTACAAGGGGCTGCAGGGCGTGGGGTGGGCCAAATTAGCTGAGGCAACAGTGGCGGTATCAGCACAGGTTTGAAGGAAAAAGGCCAGGAAGGGCTTCCCTGTTGCTGCCAAGCACGTCATTGCAAACAAAGACTATCAGGAATAGAATGTGGCCATTGCCTTGGTACCGCAACTTGCATCAGCCTTACAGGCACGGGCGTCCACTTCTCAATGCAGCATGTGTGCAAATGACACATGACAACTTATGTGACTGTCCGCGTAATCCACAGTGTCCCTGCCAACTTTCAACCCTCTTTGTTGTGAGCTGCCTTGTGTTTGGTTTCGTCCTAGTCTGACTTTGAGGAAATGGATTTGGTAGCCAATGCACACACGCCACTTCCTGCTCAACTAATTGCGCACACATACACACACTTGATCACACACACGCACGCGCAGAGAAAGGAGGCAAAAGAGGTTGCTGAAATGATGGGGAAGTTGGCCAAAGTCCAGAAGGGAGCCAAGAAGGACGTGAGCGAAGCAGCTGGCAAGTCCTACAACCCACACATTGTGGAGGCCACTTGGTGGGTGGTCATTTGACTCACCTTTCAGTGTTTTCGCTGGTTGCCTACCTATTGGCTTGTTAATTTGCACTGCCTCACATCTCACATTGGTGAAAGCACGTTCCTTGACTACACGATGGTGCTCCCTTGTCTCCCGTGATAGCATGCTCCTACCCCTCCATTTTTCCTGCTCCCTTCTTCTGTCGCATGTTTATTATCTCACATTGTAGGTGTTGCATGCTAAAAGGTCGCCTTTCCTCCTCCTCCTCCTCCTCCCCACCTCCTGTGCTGCAGGTATGACTGGTGGGAGTCCAGCGGCTTCTTCAAGCCCGACATTGAGAGCGACAAGCCCCCTTTTGTTATCGTCATCCCTCCACCTAATGTCACTGGGGCCCTGCACATCGGCCACGCACTTACCAACGCAATCCAGGTTTGTGGTTTGAAGCATGATGGGCAAGCTTGGATTTGTTGGAGTTGCGTGTGTAGCTGAGGGTAATTGTGTCCAAGCCAGACCTGCATCTAACCTTTCTGCATGCCACTCGTCATGCTGTAAAATGCTTTGCGTCTTAGCTTAACAAGCAGACTTCAGGTGCAGCGTGCGTGGTTTTTGAAGTTCCCAGGCAACATTCGGAACTTAAAGCGCCTGTCAGATGCCACATAACACATAAAGCAAGCAAAGATATAAACTGTCTGTCAAGAAGTGGGAGGCGCAGACAAGTGCTATTTCTTTAGTTTGCATTGTTGTCCATTACAACACTCCTCAATTTGCAGAGCCCAGTCTCGCATTCTTGGAGTGGTACTGTGAAATCGCTTGCTCCTCATTTGCCACTACACCGTCGATCACATTGCAGGACACCATCGTGCGCTGGCGTCGCATGAGCGGCTACAACACTGTATGGGTGCCTGGCACAGACCACGCCGGCATCGCTACCCAGACCATTGTGGAGAAAACGCTGCAACGGGAGCAGGGGGTGACCCGGCACCAACTGGGTGGGTGGTTGTTAAAAAGATGGAGGATGTGAATTTTGATGCTGTGAAAACAAAGCTGCAGAGGATGTCGTGATGGGAGTATGTATTGCCCTGCATGGTGGAGCTTGTGTTGTGTCGTGCGTGCTGTGTATTAGCCGCCCATCGTCAAGCCAGGAAACTGTAGATCAGGTACAGTGTGCATATCATCCTGTGTGAGTTTTGTGTATGTCCACATGTCTGTACATGTGTGTGTTGTGTGTGCGTGTGCGTGTCTTTGTGCACATGTCAGCCTGAGTGCAGCCTAGAGATGCCAAGTTGTAGCTCTCTCGCATTGCAATAGTTGTGTGCAATAAGGACACCATCCTTCTACAAATTATGCAACGTACTTATCAATCATGTGCACCCAAAATTTTGCCGCGGGCTTTATTTGCCTTGCACCAAAGGTATGCCTCCCTCCTCACTGCTCAGGGCGTGAACGCTTCCTTGAGGAGGTGTACAAGTGGGTGGGTGTGTACGGCGGCCGCATCACAAACCAGCTGCGCCGCATTGGGTCTTCTGTAGACTGGAGCCGCTGTGTCTTTACCATGGACACACAGATGTCGGTGCGTGTTGCTGGCTGAGTTCTTGGCCTGAAGGCATCCTTGCTTTTATCTTTGTCGTCCTGGCTGCCGTTGGGGTTACTGTGTCGCTTCCAATGCAATGCTGCATTCCACCTTCTCTACATAGCAGCAGCTCCATCAAGAGGCTGCACACTTGGTAGCAGTAACTTGGCTTGTACTTAACAAGCAGCATTGGGGCAGTGCATGCTCTCCCTGTTAGCATTATACTAGGGAAGTGGTAAAGAAAAAAGTTGATAGACCAAGCAGGGCAACACTTTTTTTTCCTTTTTGCGTTGGGTACACAACAACACGATTAAAAAAACAGCTACGTAAGAATCAAGTTCACATCCCATGCTCTTTTCCTGCAGCGTGCTGTGAACGAGGCTTTTGTTCGCATGTTCAACGACGGCGCCATCTACAGAGACAATCGGCTTGTCAACTGGTGCTGCAAGCTCAAGACTGCCGTCTCTGACATTGAGGTGTGTGATGTCTTGAGAAATGAGGCATGTCTGTGGGTAGATCGGATACGCATTGCTTTTGTTGCGCTGCAGGTACGTGGCAATGCTTCTTGTATTACATTGGAAGCGGAGATACCCAGCGGCGTGTACACATTTGCTGAACAGAATGTAGCTTGTTTTGGACTGTGATGTTTTTTCGTTTTCCTGAGCGCCCCTCGACCAGGGATGTTAATAAAACTTCTTGCCCCTCTAATGCTCTATGCAAAATCAACTGGGCAGGTGGAGTACATTGACGTGCCTAAGCGCACCCTGATGACGGTGCCAGGCTACACTGAGCCAGTGGAGTTTGGTGTGCTCACCAGCTTTGCGTGAGTACCAAGCCTCTGACTTCCCCTCTCCTTTGTTCAGCAGGGCTTCTTGTCTCGCCAAAGCTGCTGCTTCGCTCATACAGTCTCGGCTTGTTGCTGACTGATGTTTGCGTGTGTGTTCTTGCCTCTTTCACACCTGTACTGGTATTATTTTGCCTCTTATCCCATAGATCTGTATCACAAGTCCGTACGTAAAGTGTAAAAACCCGATATGCGTCACTGAATCTTGTAACACAAATCCAGCTTCTCGTACCATGCTGTCCCTATCTAGGTACCCTTTGGAAGATGGCCAAGGTGAGGTGGTGGTGGCCACTACACGACCTGAGACCATGCTGGGAGATACAGCAATTGCTGTACACCCAGAAGACCCACGGTGAGACGCTCGCACTTGTCAACCTTTGTGTTGCCATAAACAGGGGAGAAAGAGAAAGCGTGGCAGTGCTTTCAGGGGAGAGAGGGGGTGGGGAAGAGGGGAGCAGAGGCGCTGCTGTAAGCTTAGTATGAGAAGTATCTTTGCCATGTTCAGGAGGCAGCTGCTTTCAGGATATTATTAAAAGGCTCTCGCTGTTTTAGGGGATGGGCTGCACTCAAAATAAAGCATTTAAACCTGCACTTATTGATGTGTTATACAGGTACAAGCACCTGCACGGCAAGTTTGCGGTGCACCCCCTCAACCAGCGACGCATCCCAATTATTTGCGACGCCGAGCTGGTGGACATGAGCTTTGGAACTGGTGCCGTCAAGGCGGGTTTAAGGGCATGCATTAAGATGAAGTGACTTTTCATGTTGCACCTAGCGTGGCTTGGGCAGCACAGATTGTCTGCCTGCATCTTTGGTGTGGGTGGCTGTGCCTGGGAGTTCGCAGCCATGCTTTCCAGTGTTTTGCTTCTGACTGGCTGCGTATGGAGGTTAAATTTATATAACAGGCTTTTGTCGCAGCAACATATTTTGCAGAAAGGGCGGCCAGGGTTTGATTCAAAGATGATAAGACCAACTTCTCCACCCGTGTTTTTGCATTGAAACTTAGTTATCCACCCTGCCATTACACATCTAGATCAACGGTCATGTTTCGAACCTTTGGACTGCCGTGACCTCAACCACAGAACAGCATATTTGCAACCCACACGCTTTTTCATTGTCTGAATTGATGTCACTGCCTTGCAGATCACCCCCGCCCACGACCCTAACGATTTCAAGACAGGCAAGCGCCACAACTTGGGCTCCATCAACGTATTTGATGATGAGGGTTGCATCAATGAGCAAGGCGGGGAGTTTGTTGGCCAGGCTCGCTTCAAGGTAACTGGAAGCTGGATGTGCCGATGCTGTGTGTAATGATGAGTGATATCGCACGCACCCAAGAAGACTTCTTTACTTGCTCCTCCTTGTTCATGCTTGTGTGGAGTACATGTACTATTTTAAAGAAGGTCACGCTTTTGTATGATCCATTTGTCGCATAGTAGGCAATTTCGTCAAGCTCTTTCACCGGCATACCTTTAATCTTCACTTCTTTGGTTGGGGGGGGGCTGCGTTAAGGGAAAAGGTTGTCAAGGTTTTTAGCACTTCTCCTCAAGTAGCCATCATCCATCTCTAAAAAATGCACCAGTTGCTGGAGCATAATAGTTTGTTGGGTGTCCCCCGACCCCCTCAACATGCTGCGCTTAACTATTTAGCTAAGCACATTTTTAGGAAGGCAGACTGACAAGTATGGGGATGTGAACTCGCCTAATGTGCATTAGCATTGATGCTTTGTTGGCAGTATGGCAAGCTTGGCCTAATCAAGCCCGAAAGGCAACGGATGCAATCAACAAGGTTGTTATTTCCTCTCCAGAGGACAACCATCAAAATCCTATTACAGTATCGAGCTGTCATAGACGTAAAATTATGTGTTTTAAAGGCTCCATAAATGGCTCTTTGACACTTTTTCAGCTGGTCTCCTTGAAGAAAAATGCTTGACAATTGCTGCCCACTCGTTGAATTTTGTTTTTTATGTAAAGCAAGCCAGCTTTGTGTGTTTGGGTCCCCAGGCCTGCATGATGCAGCTCATGAGGCACATGGGCCCAAATTTGTCGCTTCAAATTTCAGTGCTTTAAAAAGACGAAAAGCTGCAAATTGGGGCTCGCTTTTGCTATGAGCATGGAAAGCCTGTGGGGTGAGTCGCCGCCTTAAATAATTATTCGTACTTCAGTTTGGAATTTGTGCCATTCTAAATGTATGCAAACTTTCATGCACTTCAACTATCTTCAATTCTGTTGCAAAACAATAGTGTAAGCCTTTTTTCTTCCAACTCTACCAACCCAGCTGCAACCCAAAATGGAGAACAAAGCATTAAGCCTTAAGTGACTGTCAAATTTTCTAAGCTCTTGTATACTATGACGCGCGTTGCAATTTTCAAAACGCACATGTGGAATTCTAAACATGGGTTCTCACTTATACAGTTAGTTGGAGTCCAAATTTTGACAAAGTCAAACGGGAAAATGCTGTCAAAAATGAACAGAACAGCAGTTGATGTAAATATTGGAAACAAATAGTATATGTTATGGCATACGCTTTTTGATGTGCTTAAACCAATTGCATGCCTACCTGTGGTTCCTCCTTAATGCTTGCCAGAATGAATTCCCCACGATTATGCACAATCACACAAAAAATGAAATCACTTGTTGATTACCATTCTGCAAGTATCAGGAACAAAAAGAAAGTGTGGCTAGTGCTTTTTCTAATACATCAGGCAATATCATCAGTTAGTTGTCTGTGCACGTTTGTTCCTTGCTTGTCCCTTTTCCAGTGCGCACAAAACCAATTTTCAATGCGTACTTTTCTAACTGACAAAGCTTCAGAGCGCAGCATTTCCTTCAGTTATACACAAATTGCACACAAACAAGATTAATTTGAATCCTCGTGATTACGGTTTGGCAAGTGCAAGGAGCAGCTGCCATACACAAATTGTTGTCTTGTTACCTTGCTTGTTTTGATTAAGTGGATGTGTGTTTCACCTCCTGCAGTCACACAACCTGCACGACCTGCTGTCCTGCTTGCATTTGTGAGTTTGATAGGTGGCTGACATCCCCATGATTTACAACAAATCACACACTATTATTTCAAATGATACAACTTCTGATTACATTTCTGCAAGTATGAGGGAACAGCTTGCACCATCAAACCGTGTTTCACCTCTTGCACGACCTGCTGTCCTGCTTGCATTTGTGAGTTTGATAGGTGGCTGACATCCCTATGATTTACAACAAATCACACACTATTATTTCAAATGATACAACTTCTGATTACATTTCTGCAAGTATGAGGGAACAGCTTGCACCATCAAACCGTGTTTCACCTCCTGCACGACCTGCTGTCCTGCTTGCATTTGTGAGTTTGATAGGTGGCTGACATCCCCATGATTTACAAACCTCCTGCACGACCTGCTGTCCTGCTTGCATTTGTGAGTTTGATAGGTGGCTGACATCCCCATGATTTACAACAAATCACACACTATTATTTCAAATGATACAACTTCTGATTACATTTCTGCAAGTATGAGGGAACAGCTTGCACAATCAAACCGTGTTTCACCTCCTGCACGACCTGCTGTCCTGCTTGCATTTGTGAGTTTGATAGGTGGCTGACATCCCTATGATTTACAACAAATCACACACTATTATTTCAAATGATACAACTGATTACTTTTCTGCAAGTATGAGGGAACAGCTTGCACCATCAAACCGTCCATATGTATTACACATGCTATGTCATGAAGCTTCCCCTGTTAACCTGACATCAACAACAGCATGGCCCAAGGATCTCATTGCACATGCGCAAACTGCATAGTACTCTGCAGCTTGCTGTAAAAGTACTCAGTTCTTGGAGGCGAGTGCAACCAAATGTCAGTTGGAACTGTCTTGCCACAGCTTGCCCTGTGGGAACCATCCTTTTTACACCTGGCCTTTAGTCACGTTTCGATTCAGTTTTCCCCTCTTCCTTGTGCCATAACCTTCGCTTCTTGCTGTCTTAGTTGGCAGGTATGGGTGCCAACGACCCAGCTGCTGACTTCCTTGTAAAAACTGAGGGGCCTCAGTTTTTTCCAGTTCAGCGTCTCAGTTTTTGTAGGCAGCTTCTTCTCTCTTCAGTTTACTGGATGGTTGGTCATGTGTATATGCCCCTCCGACATTCGGTGGAGCCGAGCTGGAATAGAACTCTCTTACTCATCATTAAGCACACACAACGGATATCGTACTTTTATGCCTTGATGTTAGTAGAGTCACTTGCTCAATACTTCCATGCTTCCGCTGCTCTCATCGTTTTCTCCTCACTTAGGCCCGTGTCACTGTGGTGGAGGCCCTTGACAAGCTGGGCCTCTTCCGCGGAACCACAGACAACCCCATGCGCTTTGGCATCTGCAGCAGGAGTAAGGATGTCATCGAGCCGTGCCTTAAGCCTCAATGGTGGGTACATCTTTGTGGAAGAGAGCCTCAGTACGTGAGGGTACATCTTGGTGTGGTGTGAGGAGGAAAGATGCACTGTAGAGAGTTTTGCTACTGACTTCCTGAGAGTTTCTTGAGAGTTTTGCTACTGACTTCTTGTGTGCAACCAGTGCTGGTAGTAGATGGTTAAATCAGGATGAAGTGCAGTCATGAGCAGTGGACAAGCTGCGGTGGACCGCGTTCCCACCTTCATTCACGCGAATTAGTCAAGTGCAACTGCACGGCCGCAAACTCAGTGGCATGGGGTTTCTGCATTTGAATGCCACGTCTTTTTTTGTGTGTGATGCAGGTGGGTCAAGTGCGACACCATGGCTGCAAAGTCGTGCGCGGCTGTGCGCAGTGGAGAGCTGGAGATTATTCCCAAGGTGTGTGGAAGATGTGTATGCATGAACAGGCCACAACATTGTATTTCAAGGAACTGCCTTGTGAAGGGGCAGTTGTAATTTATATCAGAGGAAGGTGCACAGCATCCCTACAGATTTCATCATGCTAAAATGACAAACTTTTTATTTTCGTGAGTGGCTTAAATCCTGTCTTTTTGTCTCCCCATCTTTTTTTCGACTAAAGATTGAAGCAGACTTAGATTTAATAGCATGCCCTGTGCATTTATAATTTTCGTTCTTCACTTGTCCAGGACTTTGAGGCCGTGTGGTTTCGGTGGCTGGAGAACATCCGCGACTGGTGCATTAGCCGCCAGCTGTGGTGGGGTCATCGTATTCCTGCCTACTATGTACGGATGGAGGGTAAGTCAAAGGGAGGGCCTAAGGGAGGGCGCCAAAGGGAGGGCGCCAAAGGGAGGGCTGCATATTTACACATGCATGCTTACCAGTGATGTGCCAGTACGGTGTACGGTATGGCACGGTACGGTTCGGTGTTGTACGGTTACGGTATGATACAGTACGGTCAGACCATATATACTGTAAAATACGGTACGGTTATGGTACGGTGTCAAGGGCTGGAAATTGCCCACTTTTTGCAGGTAACGGTCATTTTGGCTCTCAAAATACAAACATTGTGAATTGCATATCTCCAATGTAAAACTAAGACGCTTTTTCTAAAAGGAAAAGCACACAAAACATAGTGGGGTGAAAAAGCAAAAAGGCATCCCTGACCAGGAAATTCAACCCAGGACCTTTTTCCCTGCAAAAACGCAAAATGTGGTCAACCGTACTTGTATGGTTTGGACTGTGATTATCCTTGGACCGTATAATATAGTTCGAACCGTACCGTACCGTAACTGCACCGTGTTTCCGGCCTGAATAATGAAAATACGGCGTACTGGCACATCACTGATGCTTACACATAAGCATGCACTTACAAACATGCACAAATGTACACGCGTGGAAACGCACACAATTACACACGTACACATGCATCGTACGCACGTACATATGCATTACACACGTACACACATGTACACACACAATCACAAACAGGTGAAAGTGGAACACCTGGCACTTTGAGCGAGGACACAGAGCGCTGGGTGGTGGGCTCTAACCAAGAGGATGCACAGGCGTTGGCAGCCGCACGCTACCCAGGCAGCACGTTCACACTGTGCCAGGATGAGGACGTGCTAGATACCTGGTGCGTCTTGCATACTGCTGTTGTGTTAGTCTGATTCACTGCGCAAGCACTCTTGCTGAAGTTTTGTGAAGGACGGTGCTTGTTATCAAGTTATGCATCTGAATATCTAAATGAGAGACGATTGGTGGTGTAATCTTTTTCATATTCAGACAAGGAAGGTAAAAAGTGGAGCGTGCAATTCAATTGAGTTTGCGTCTTTACTCTCAACGCAATTCATACCCTAAACATGCTATATTGTACGTGGTCATATGCCCTGTTGTAGAGCAGCTAGAAGAATGCACACCTGTTTGTACAAACAAACCAATTGTACTCGTTTGGCATGATGTGTCCATGCATAATCATCGCAGGTTCTCGTCCGGCCTTTTCCCTTTCTCCGTGTTCAACTGGCCACAAAACACACAGGACCTGGCAAAGTTCTACCCAACTAGGTGCGTAGCTGCTCTCCTGCAAATGCTTCGTTTCTGAGTTGAGGTAGTATTGCTAAGTGGTCAGATAACCCTTATGCGTCTGGTTGATTTAGGTTGAGCAACATTCTTACTACCTTACATAAAGTATATCACCGCCCCTTATTATTGTTTTTTGGAGGGGGCAGCGACATATTACTTGTGAAACGGTTAAATATATATTTGTTTCTAGGGGGAGTAGTTCAGGTTTTTAGGGGGACGGTAGCAAAAAATAGTTATTGTTTGTAGTGACGAGCGGAGAGGATGCCCCCCCCCGCTCCGCCTGCACCTTCCCCCTTAGACCCCGCCCGCCTGCAGCAGGCAAGAGCGGACCGGGCTGAGCAAGAGGCAAAGGACCATAAGAACAAGGACTCGCAGCCATGCAGAACTCGCAAACCTTGGTTTGACCCCACAGGATTGTACACATTGGCATTGCATTGGCATTTTGTGGTTATGCAACTAATGAAGTGACAGGGATGCAAGCATGCTCTCATGCAGCAGCAGAAATGCGCCGGCGCACAACGTGCACACACTTGCACACACACACACACACTCACACACACATACATACACACACATGCACAGGCGCGCACACACACAGGCGCAAACACGCACAGACAAACACACACTCTCACACACACACACTCTCTCTCTCCAGCACCCTTGCACACACGCACGCGCACACGCACACACATATACACACACATGCACATGCTCTAGCTATAGCACCCAAGCTTGCACACGCATGCAGCAGCAGTAACAGCAGTGACAGCAACAACAGCAAGAATGGCTTCCTCCTTTGAGAGGGGGTGGTTGCTGAATGTTACTGTAAAATAAAACTTTTTCCAGGGGGGGGTGGGGAGCACACGTACGTATGG
>Ga0307945_1002354_pt1 | contig 15251 bp, 20 predicted proteins | sample OrgLakmetagen228_FD_201818 | JGI IMG/M metagenome (GOLD analysis project Ga0307945, IMG submission 201818) | Saline water microbial communities from Organic Lake, Antarctica - #228 | ecosystem: Environmental > Aquatic > Non-marine Saline and Alkaline > Saline | place: Antarctica: Organic Lake...
ACTCACACACACATACACTCACTCTCACACACACACACACACACACACACACACACACACACACACACACACACACACACACACATTCACACACACACTCACACACACATGCACACACACACTGCACACAATCACACACACACACTCACACACACACATACCCACACACACACACACACACACACACGTACACACACACAAACACACACACACACACATCACACACATCACACACACACCACACCACACCACACCACACCACACCACACCACACCACACCACACCACACCACACCACACCACACCACACCACACACACCACACACCACACATACTCACACACATGCAAAACGCAAAACACATGCAACACATACTCTTACACACACACAACACAAACACACACACACACACACACACACACACACACAACACATACTCATACACACACAACACAAACACACACACACCACACTCACACACACACACACACACACACATGCAAAATGCAAAATGCACAGACATACACAATTAAGAGCAGCAATGTACCTCTAGTTGCTTGGTCTACCTGCAAGAGCAATACGACAGAAAACAATTGGACGGCACTATTTCTTTTAGTTACTTGAGATCCTGCGCAAGCTCTCCCTTATAAATCGATCCACTCATATACGGTGATTGATCGCTGAGAGGCAGCGCCACATGCAGTAGAGCAACACAAAAAAACTGGACTGCTGCAGTAAAGCATCAAAGCATTATTTAAAATCATAAACAAACTGGTTGGCACTCTTTGCGCGGCCTGTTCTTTACAGCGCAGTTTGTGCCAACCCTTAAATGTGGATAAGAACTTGAAAGCATGTCCGTATAAAGATATGATAGGACCTCTCTAACGGTTTTTTTGTGTGCTTGCTTGTAAAGGAGTTTTTCGGTACTCAATTCAAAGTGGATTTCTTTTCCTTGATCAGTGTGTGGATAATTTTCACAGCCTGGTGAATTACCTTTTTTTTGACAACTAACTTGCTCAACCGTCGTTAAAGAGGTCCTATCATATCTCAAAGCCCCTAACATCTAAAAAAGGGGTCTTTAAGATATCTCAACAACGTGTTGGTGGAAGCTTGTGGAAGCCAACCTGGGAGCCACAAGTGCAAAGTTTCTGTGAAAATTAAAGACGCATCTCCAAAAGTACGAATAGGTTATTTCGACACCAAACCTGCCTCAACCTCCACCAGACACACACCCTAATGATCTTCAAAAACAAGGGATTTCAGCCTACCAAGCACGGAGCTTTTCCTGGCCCTATGACATTTAACTTTGAAACAAAGTCAAATTTCTATTCCAGCCCACCAACCCTCTAGCAGACATTGAAGCCAATGGGCGCTGCGAGCACTGGATCACTGGCATTGATCTCATAAAGCACCAAGGAAACGATACCGAATCCCCCTCAGATGACCCTATACATCCAGAAGTGTACACTGCCACAGTAGAAGTGTACAAGACAGCCCTATCCTCCAGAAGTGTACGCTGCCACAGTAGAAGTGTGCAAGACAACCCTATCCTCCAGAAATGTACGCTGCTACGCTGCTACAGTGTTTACTGCGTTAGCTTGTATCCATAAAGTAGATGGAAATTGCAAAGGTATGCTTACCCTCTTCTACTCTCAGTACTCTACAAAAGGCTTTTGAAGAGGCAAAATGCAACGGCTTTCGTGACAACATTCACCCGCCTCCCATGAATCAGAGCTTGTAGGCCTCGTCACATGCAAAGACATTGCTACCTCCTGAAATATAAAAATCAAAGATTAAATACTCTTTTTCACGGATGCTTCCCCCCCACATTATAACCGCCCTACAAAAATGGGCCCTAGCCGCAAAAGAAAAAATGGCATCCCCCCTTGACCATGACCCCAATACTGGAGTGAACACCCAAGATATCAGATCTTTGCGGCAAAATGCACCATCGCCTACTTCTCCAAGTTCAATGGTATTTTCACCTGCCATCCCATTTAACATGAAAACACCAAGTACTTCGCAACAAAAAATATCATTTACGCTGCTGCCCTTAGCACAGAGGTAACAGTTACCTTAAAGTTTTTCCCTCCTGAAATGAAGATGTGATCATAATTTAATTCCCTACGTGTTGTAACCATTGTAACCATAACCATAATTCCCTACGTGTTGCTCTGCCACAGATTCCAGGTCGTATGCAAAATCTTGGGCTCCATACCATCAGACCACTCCAATATGCAGAAGTACTAATCCTTTTGGAAAACAATATACAGACGCCACTTCCCAAACATACATGGGATATGCGCATCATTGCCATATGGGATATTAAAGTCAGAAACAGCCTTAATGCCCACAACAACAACAGGCTAATAGAGCTTGCAAAAGGAATGCCTGAGGCAAATTGGGAAATCAATTACATTCATGACAATCCCTACCCCTCTGCACTTAGCACTGAAGAGACTCCTGGCCTTAATAAGGTAAGGAAACTACCCAACGACCACCTTCGTCAAACTCCACAAGGCCTCGAAGATAAAAGAAGTACCTCGGACCAACTTGGTGGTTGAACCCAGTGCTCCGACAAAGCGACCCAGCAACAGAGCTCCAGCCCAAACCTGATTCGTAAAATACAAGAATTGCGGGACTGGACGTACACTGATGGCAGTCTAAAAATTACGAAGAAAGGCAAGACACAGGATCAGGCGTATACCACCCTTGCTTAAAAGTATCTTAACACGTGCAGCCACCCAAGAGGCGTTGGTATAACCAATACCATCTCACGTGCAAAGCTAGCAGCTATAGCAGCCACAATCATTCATGGCTACTCCCATATATCCAGCCACAGATTGCCCAACCTCAATGCACCAAAGTAAATATCAGCTCTCACATCCACACCTCCACTGCCACCACATCCAAGGAAGTGTCCTCCAATCCATTGCCAAAGCAATCCACCTTTTTGTTTACACCTTATTTTGAGGACTTTTCAGCGGCCCAAACAACTGGTTCATTATTTCCTTTCTCAGCAGAACACCACTTTTTCTCTTTCTTTTTGTGCTTTAATTATAGCTGGCCGAGACCAGTCAGCAGCCGATCAGCCAAACGACCTGGCTGAAGGTTAATTCCCATTGTAACCATTTTTGCTCTGTAATTGAAGACTTTTGTGGCTGGCAGCGCCAGCCAACAGTCGATCAGTTTAACAACCTGGCCGGCAGAAGGTCAACCCCATTTGCAGCCATCAAAAAGGTGGAATTCCTGCGTCAAACTGAGTTTTGCTAGATCGTCATCGTTGTCACTCCATCAGACATGCATCTGCACTCATAAAAAACAAGGTATGCACTGCAATATAACACAAGCAACAACAGTCAAGGATTGGTCCGGGTGCTACGGCACACAACCCCCCTGACCCACGTTAGTTTCTTTTTAATTGTTTGCGTGGTGGGGGGTTGCCTGGTGCGGGCACCTATGTAGCCCCCTCCCTTATCATGCTGGCTGTGTCATCACTACCAGCGGAGTCTTTTCTTTTCTATTCTTTTCTTTTCTTTCGTAGTAAACCTCAGTTGAGTTTGTCTTCGCTCTTAATTTCAGCCAATCAAATGCTGTAAACATATATACACTACTTACAACTTGGGTTTGCTGCTCGCGATCGAAGAAAAAAAAAAGCTGCGCAGGTTGGAACAATCTCACCCTCCGTCATCGCAGGAACCATTGTAAGCAGACGCTTCAGCACACGGGAGAGTCAAGAAAACGAAAAAGAAAACTACGCAGGCAGTGAAAACCACTCCCCACATTAATCAAGGAAAAGGAGCCACTTTGGTACCGAGTGCCGTAAAGCTCTTCGCTCCACCGCGAAAAGGAAAGGAACAATCAATGGGGATCAAGAGGGTTGCAGGCTTGGCCTGAAACCGGCTTCTGATGAGAGTTGATAATAGTACTGAAAAGGGCACGTCTAGTATGAACAAGTGTAGCAGCAAAGTTTACAGAGTGCACACGGAGCAAAGTTCACAGAGTGCACCGGAGAGTCAAAGTATGTACATGGGAGTCACGAATGTGTAGGGTTGGCCAAAACCATATAACTATATGTATGTACGGTGTACATACGGTACTTATGGCAGGGAAATCACCATACATACGGTCATATACGGTGTATATATACGGTTCTGGCCAACCCTACGGATGTGCTACATACTGCCTTTACGAACGCCTAATTATTCGGTGATGCCAGGCCATCAGGACCCAAGCCGTTTCAAGACACGATATATGAGCGTGCAACCCTGCCAAGAACACCACATACACGTATGGTGGTGTTGGCCAGCCCTACAGATCATCCTCTCAGCCCTCCGGCAGACGAGGTCATACGCAACGTGGTTCGTAAGAATGGAGAGGCAAGGAATGTCACAAAGAAGGAGGTCGCTTGATTGCTGCCTTTGCGCACGCCTAACTATGCAAGGGTTGCAAGGGTTACAAGGATGGCCTACAGCCCGAGTCTCTGGCTGATGGCAATTGGCTGATGGCAATTAACTATGCAATAGTGCCAGATATCATGTTCAGGACTCCGGCAGGCGGGGCAGGGGGAGCTTGCCGTCCCCATCAACACCGCCACTGTCTATCTCCGCTCGCACGGCCGCACGTGCTGCATCCTCAGGAGGGTCTGCTCCGTTGATACGGGCAGGCACGCATGCCTTCCCGCTGGACCCCGGCTGCTGCTCTGCACCCGGCACCTGCTGCTCTGTACCCGGCACCTGCTGCTCTGTACCCGGCACCTGCTGCTCTGTACCCGGCACCTGCTGCTCTGTACCCGGCACCTGCTGCTCTGTACCCGGCACCTGCTGCTCTGCACCCGGCACCTGCTGCTCTGCACCCAGCACCTGCCGTTGCAGAGTTCTGGGCACGGGCAAAGCCGCAGGCACGCTGGGTGTAGCAACGGCACTGGCAGGGATACTGTATGTGCTGCTGCTGCTCTGCTGTATGTCTACAGCGTCACCTCTGTGTTCAGCGTCACCTCTGTGTACACCGTCGCCTCTGTGTACACCGTCACCTCTGTGTACACCGTCGCCTCTGTGTACACCGCCGCCTTTGTGTACACCGTCACCTCTGTGTGGGGAAGGGAAGCCAAGTGCCTGCTGCCGGTGGTGGGCCTCAGCAGGAGGGGCTGAAGCCACTGGTGCGCTGTATGCAGGTGGGCGGCGTCGAGGCGCCATACCCCCGTCCACTGCTTGCTGCTGTGTGGTGTTAGGGACGGAGCCTGTGCTGGCTGCTTTGCTGCTGCGCGCGCGAGGAGGGGTTTGGAGGGAAGCTGCGTAGTAGGCTCCGTGGCTTCTGCTGGGGTGGCCCAAGGGCCCGTGGCTCTGTGTGTGTGTGTGTGTGTGTGGATGTGTTTGTGTGTGTGTGTGTGTGTGAGCAAGGCTCCCTTGATCCAGTTCTCCATCCAATGATCCAGACCAGTTCTCCATTGATCCTCCGTGTATATGCAAACCTACAAAACGCCTGTGGCCCCCCCCGGCTATGACACTCACCTCTCCTAGCGGTTTCCACCACACTTTATTTTCTGATCTAACTCTACAGTACCATGCCCCTGCAACCGGGTTATTCTTACACAATCTTCGTACTACCGTGAGGAAATGGGAACACGGCATGAAGGTCTGAGGGAGGCACGCTTTGCGCCTAAGGTGAGAAGCACAAACTTCAAGCTACCTGCTGTGATCCCCCAGATTGCCGAGCCTGTTGCTGTCGTTGCTGCTGCTGCTGTTGCTGCTGTTGCTGCTGCTGCTGCTGCTGACTTAGGATCGGGGCGGCTGAGGCCAGCCGACGTGCCAAAGACCGCGACGCCTCCAGCTCCTTGCTCTTGCCAACAAACGCACCGAAGATGCCGTTCAAGCCGTCCTGTGTATGTGTGAGCAAGGAGTCAGGGTCTTGTGTCCTTGCTGTGCGTGTGTGTGTGTGTGTGTGTATGTGTGTGTGTGTGTGTTTGAGTGTTTGTGTGTGTATGTATGGGCAAGGAGTCAGGGTCTTGTGCCCTTGCTGTGCGTGTGTGTATGTGTGTGTTTGTGTTTGAGTGTTTGTGTGTGTATGTATGAGCAAGGAGTCAGGGTCTTGTGCCCTTGCTGTGCGAGTGTGTGTGTGTGTGTGTGAGCAAGGGGTCAGGGTTGGCCACATCTGCGTCACCGTACCGTACATAAATAGAGTTGGCCAGATCTGTGAATACACACCGTACACTGGTATGTATGGTAGACTAGTGTGTATGGTAGATAAGTGTGTATGGTAGATTAGTGTGTATGGTAGATACGTGTGTATAGTAGAATTCCTGCTAAAAATGGCATGGTCAGGGCACTGAGGAAGTACCTAGGATAGACTAGTGTGCATGGTAGATTAGTGTGCATGGTAGATACGTGTGTATAGTAAATTTCCTGCTGATAATGGCATGGTCAGGGCACTAAGGAAATGAGCACGCAAATGGAATGGTCCTTAGTGCTGCTGAAAACGCCATACCTTTGTCCCTGAACCGCCCCCCCTAGAAATAAATATATAATGAACCAATAAATGTTTTAATGAACCAATAAATATATATTGAGCCAATAAACCATTGTTCTAGATTATTACCGCACCGCCACCCCCAAAAAGATAACCAGGGGCGGCGATATATTATACATATAAAAGGTATATACACTGTATAAAAAATGCCAACCCTGTACGTACAACATCAAGCCTTCCTGTCTTGTCTGCCCATGTAATTGTGTGTGTGATGCCTGTGTGTGACGAGTGCCGTGCTGCACATGTCCATGTGGTAGTATGTGTGATGCCTGTGTGTGATGAGTGCCGTGCTGTACATGCCCATGTGGTAGTGTGTGTGATGCCTGTGTGTGATGAGTGCCGTGCTGTACATGTCCATGTGGTAGTGTGTGTGATGCCTGTGTGTGATGAGTGTCGTGCTGCACGTGTCCATGTGGTAGTGTGTAAAGCCTGTGTGGGATGAGTGCCTTGCTGCACATGGACTGCTTCCTTACAGACAAGTGGCATGCTTCCTGTTGTGTGGCAGGATATGCAACGCTCTTGAAACAGCAACACGTATATTCGCACATAATCCAAATTCAATGACAATAAACATCCCTTTCAAGTTTGTTTTGAATTACGCTGTGATCAAGTACTCACGCGCAGGACAGACATGGAGTCGCACACAAGGGCTGCCTCCATTTAATCCATATATACAGACAATAAGGTATGTTCTCTTTGAAACATATTACGCTTAATTAAATACTCACGCGCAGGACAGACATGGAGCCGCACACAAGGGCTGCCTCCATTTAATCTATATATACAGACAATAAGTTATGTTACCGTTCAAACATATTATGCTTAATCAAAAACTCACGCGCAGCACAGACATGGAGCCGAACACAAGGGCTGCCTCCATTTAATCTATATATACAGACAATAAGTCGCGTTCTCTTTGAAACATATAACGCTGTGATTAAAAAACTCACGCGCAGGACAGACATGGAGTCGCACACAAGGGCTGCTCCCACTTGGGCCGAGCGGCTCTGTGCGCCTACTCGGCTTTGCCAATGCCGGTAGCAGCGCTGGATAAACAGTGCCGCGTCCATGCGCTTGCGTGCAAGCACACGCGCTTGTAACATCTCGGCCCTAAAAAGACCACACAGAGAGAGAAACGTGTGTTAGGGACTTTGTGAGTTTAGTTGGTTTAGTTAGAGTACGCGCGCTTGCAACATCTCAGCCCTAAAAAGATCAGAGAGAGAGAGAGAGAGAGAGAGGGAAGGAGAGAGAGAGAGAGAGCAACGTGCGTCAGCGACTTTGTGAGTTAAGTTAGATAAATAAAAGTTTTAATTGACAGTGCCGTCTCGCAACAGCTTGCAGCAGCTCAGCCCTAAAAGAGCAGAAAGCAGATTAGTTAGATACATAAAAGTTTTAATTGACAGTGCCGTCTCGCAACAGCTTGCAGCAGCTCAGCCCTAAAAGAGCAGAAAGCAGTTTAGTTAGATAAATAAAAGTTATAAATGACAGTGCCGCTCGCAACAGCTTGCAGCAGCTCAGCCCTAAAAGAGCAGAAAGCAATTTAGTTAGACAAATAAAAGTTTCAACACACTCACACACACATTGACAACTTGCGCTCGCAACAGCTTGCAGCAGCTCAGCCTTGCAAAAACTAAAGTCATTGTAGTGCAGAAATTGCAAAGCGACAAGTGTACGGTTGGCCAGAACCGTAGATTTACGCCGTATGTATGGTCTTCACCGCAGGGAATTTTTGCAAATTTGTACGGCGTATTTATACGGTTCTGGCCAACCCTAACTCACAAGTGGTCACTGCCGCCTCCAGGTGCTTACGAGCAAGAGCATCTTGTGCTCACACACACACACACAAACATACACACACGACCTCACACACACACACAGCCAGCTCAACTCTGCAGCTTGCAGCGAGCAAAATGGAGGCTTTGCTGCGCTTTTGCTGACATACAGAAAAGTGCGGGAAGCACACACTCCTTCTTCGGAGCAATCTTGACCTTAATGGGGTCCCAAAAAATGGGAGTTTGCTGTGAGCTGGAAATAGCAGTAAGGATCCGACACGTCTATCAGGTATTTGTAGGGTTGGCTAGAACCATTTATGTACACAGTGCGTGTACGGTAATTTTGGCAGGAAAATCACCAAATATATGGTGCACATACGGTTCTGGCCAACCCTATTTGCACGCCTTGTCGCAGCAGCATGCAGGTGCACGAGTGTGTAAAGGCCTCGCTCATCCATCATCATCGCTAGTGCATACATCATATTTCTAGGGTCTATCATTGCCACATACTGACGTAGCACCAAACATCACCAAATATATGGTCATATACGGTGGGTATTTAAGGTTCTGGCCAGCTTCAGGCATTCATGACCCACACCCCTCCCAGTATAAGCCCAATCTGGTGAGCCTGAGAGGCACTCCAGCCTATTTTTATATTGCAAAGGGAAACAGATCCATAAAGGACAGCATAATTGAACGCCTTCCATGGGCATGCCCTTGAGTGAAGAGTGTGTGTGTGTGTGTGTGTGTGTGTGTGTGTGCGTGTGTGAGTGTGTGTGTGTGCTACGCACAGGGCTTGAGGGATGCCACCCCCCCATTCGATGCTGTCATTCAAAGCCTCCAAGTAAATTGGCTTGAAGCTTCACACCAATCGCGGCTTGAAGGACAAAGACAAAAAGCGGAAGCCACCCCCCCATTTGATGGTGTCGTTCAAGATCCGTCCAAGTAGATTGGCTTGGAAACTCACACCAATCGCGGCTTGAAGAACAAAGACAAAAAGCAGATGCCACCCCCCCATTCGATGGTGTTATTCAAGAGCCGTCCAAGGAAATTGGCTTGGAAATTCACACCAATCGCGGCTTGAATAACAATGACAAAAAGCTGCACAGGCATGAAAGCTGCTGCACACATCAAAGCAGGAGCTGGAGCCGCTTATGCTCTGAGGGGAGTGACTGCCACAGATTGGAACTGATTGGAACAGACTGGAAGGAACTGATTGGAACAGATTGGAACTGGAGCCGCTTATGCTCTGAAGGGAGTGACTGCCACAGATTGGAACTGATTGGAACAAATTGGAATCTGATTGGAACTGGAGCCGCTTGTGCTCTGAGGGCAGTGACTGCCACATATTGGAACAGATTGAAACTGGAGCCGCTTGTGCTCTGAGGAGATTGACTGCCACAGATTGGAACTGATTGGAACAAATTGGAACAGATTGGAACTGGAGCCGCTTATGCTCTGAGGGGAGTGACTGCCACGGATTGGAACTGATTGGAACTGATTGGAAATTGATTGGAACTGGAGCCGCTTGTGCTCTGAGGGGAGTGACTGCCACAGATTGGAACAGATTGGAACAGATCGGAAACTGATTGGAACAGATTGGAACTGAAACCGCTTATGCTCTGAGGGGAGTGACTGCATTCAATAAGGACAAGGCGCCACACACGTAGACACACGCACACACACATGCACACACACATGCATATACATACACACACGCACGCACGCACATACAACAAGGGATTTGCAACACAAGCTCACCGAGATGCGTAGGCCGTCTCTAGGCGGATCTCTGCCGCAGCACGGGCTGCACGCTCAGCACTGAGATCGTTTTGAAGGCCACTGCTCTGCTCCTCGAGTGAGTCCACCTGACGGAGGCACATATTTGATAGGGGATAATTGAAAGAGGCATTTTGAGAGAGGCAAGCATTCACGGTGAGTGTTTGGTTGTAAGCTCGTTTTGAAGGCCACTGCTCTGCTCCTCGAGTGAGTGAGTCCACCTGACGGAGGCACATATTAATAGGGGCAAATTGACAGAGGCATTTTGAGAGAGGCACTGCTCTGCTCCTCGAGCGAGTCCACCTGACGGAGGCACATATTTATAGGGGCAAATTGATAGAGGCATTTTGAGAGAGGCAAGCATTCACAGTGAGTGTTTTGTTGTGAGCTCTTTTCAAGGCCACTGCTCTGCTCCTCGAGTGAGTCCACCTGACGGAGGCACATTTTGATAGGGGATAATCGAAAGAGGCATTTTGAGAAAGGCTTGCAATCACGGTGAGTGTTTGATTGTGAGCTCGTTTTGAAGGCCACTGCTCTGCTACTCGAGTGAGGCCACCTGACGGAGGCACATTTTGATAGGGGATAATTGATAGAGGCATTTTGAGAGAGGCATGCATTCACGGTGAGTGTTTGGTTGTGAGCTCTATTCAAAGCCACTGCTCTGCTCCTCGAGCGAGTCCACCTGACAAAGGCACATTTTTGATAGGGGCAAATTGATAGAGGCATTTTGAGAGAGGCAAGCATTCTCGGTGAGTGTTTGATTGTGAGCTCTTTTTAAGGCCACTGCTCTGCTCCTTGAGTGAGGCCACCTGACAGAGGCACATACATAGTGGCATATTGAGGGAGAGGCATTTTGAAAGAGGAACATTGAGAGAGGCATATCGAGGGAGAGGCACATTGAGGGAGAGGCACATTGAAAGAGGAACATTGAGAGAGGCATATTGAGGGAGAGGCACATTGAGGGAGAGGCACATTGAAAGAGGCATATTGTGAGAGGCATATTGATAGAGGCATATTTACAGAGGCAGATTGAGAGTGTCATGCTTTCACAATGTTTGATTGTGAGCTCCTTTAGAAGGCCACTGCTCTGCTCCTCGAGTGAAGCTGCCTGACGGAGAGGCATAAGCATAGAGAGGCATAAGCATAGAGAGGCTGACTATTATAAGCATGCGTACTGTGAGCATTATAAGCATAGAGAGGCATAAGCATAGAGAGGCTGAGTATTATAAGCATGCGCACTGTGAGCATTATAAGCATAGAGAGGCTGAGTATTATAAGCATGCATGCTGTGAGTAATATAAGCATAGAGAGGCTGAGTAACTTAGGCATGCACACTGTGAGTTATGATTTAGTTGTCACAAGTGCTTCCAGTTGCTCCTCTAGTCAAAGACACACACACACACATACACACACACAGGTCATTGGACATGGGCATCGGTACTCGGTACCGAAGTGGCTCCTTTTCCTTATTAATGTGGGCACTGGTTTTCACTGCCTGCGTAGTTCTTCTTTCTTCTTTTCTTTATCAGGGGTCATTGGACATAGGCATCGGTACTCAATACCGAAGTGGCTCCTTTTCCTTATTAATGTGGGCATTGGTTTTCACTGCCTGCGTAGTTTTTCTTTCCTCTTTTCTTTAACAGGGGTCATTGGACAGAGGCATAAGCAAACACACACACAGACACACAAACACGCAGGGAGTGATTTTGTGGAACCACCAGACTATACTGCGGCTGTTCTTTTTCGGAGATCATTTGACATAGGTGCATTTATAGGGTTGGCCAGAACCGTATTTACACACACACACACACACACACGCAGGGAGAGATTTTGTGGAACCACCAGACTATACTGTGGCTGTTCTTTTTCAGAGATCAATTGACATAGGTGCAGTTATAGGGTTGGCCAGAACCGTATGCACACACACACATGCAGGGAGTGATTTTGTGGAATTACCAGAATATACTGTGGCTGTTCTTTTTCAGAGATCATTTGACATAGGTGCATTTATAGGGTTGGCCAGAACCGTATTCACACACACACACACGCAGGGAGTGATTTTGTGGAACCACCAGACTATACTGTGGCTGTCAGAGATCATTTGACATAGGTGCATTTATAGGGTTGGCCAGAACCGCATTTACATACACACTCACTCACACATACACACACTTACTTACACGCACATGCACACATACTCACAAATTCACACACACGAATACACTCCCACATATACACAAACACACACGCCCGATTAGATACACAAATAGACATGCACACACAGACACACCCAATCACATCCACATCCACATCCACCCCTATCCCCACACCCACACCAAAACGCACACCCTCACACCCACACGCACGTATACACATACACGCACAACCACACACCTGGCTTTGCAGCTGCTCCTCACGGAACTCCAATGCAGCCACTCGCTCCCGCAGCTCGGATGTCTGAGCCCTAAGACTTGTAGCCTGGCCGTTGATATTTATGCCTTCCAAGCGAGCCTCAGCCAGCGTGTCCTGCGCAGCTGCCTGTGTGTATACGTGCGTGTGTGTGTGCGTGTGTGTCACGTGCGGCTACCTGTGTATGTGTGTGTTTTTGTGTCCTGCGCAGCTGTCTGTGTGGGTGAGCGTGAGTGTGTATGGATTGGCACGGATGTGTGTGTGTGTCACGTGCAGCTGCCTGTGTATGTGTGTGTATGTGTGTCCCACGCAGCTGGCTGTGTATGTGTGTGTATTTCAGTCCTGCGCAGCTGTCTGTGTGTGTGAGCGTGAGTGTGTATGGATTGGCATGGATGTGTGTGCATGTGTGTGTCATGTGCAGCTGCCTGCGTATGTGTGTGTATGTGTGTCCCACACAGCTGCCTGTGTGTGCATGTGTGTGTGTTTGTGTGTGTGTGTGCATGTGTGTAGTGTGTGTGTCATGTGCAGCTGCCTGTGTATGTGTGTGTATGTGTGTCCCACGCAGCTGGCTGTGTATGTGTGTGTCTGTCTGTCCTGCGCAGCTGTCTGTGTATGTGTGTGCATGTCTGTCTTGCGCAGCTGTCTGTGTGTGTGAGCGTGAGTGTGTATGGATTGGCATGGATGTGTGTGCATGTGTGCATGTGTGTGTGTCGTGTGCAGCTGCCTGTGTATGTGTGTGTATGTGTGTCCCACACAGCTGCCTGTGTGTGCATGTGTGTGTGTGTGTTTGTGTGTGTGTGTGTGTCATGACATGTGCCAGTTGCATATCCCTATCAGCCAGCCTGCACGATCTTATAGAAAATAATGCAGCTGTGACTGCAATGCGTACATATCTAGTGTCATTGAGCCCTGAGTGCATACAACTAAAGCTCAAGACATCCTGCATGGCACGTCTGACAGATGCATTTCGTAAAACAACGCACTTGTTTCTTTTGTGCGCGCGCGTAATTAATCGTTGAACGCGCGCACAAAAAAAATCACGCACACGCGTGCGCGATTACGCACGCGCGCGTCAAAATAACGCGCGCGTTTATTTCACGCGCGCCCAGCTCAAGACACCCTGCATGGCACGTCTGAAAGAAAATGATGTAAAAAATGCAAATACTATGAACGACATACCCAGACTACATAGCGCCCAGCTCAAGATACCCTGCCCGGCATTCAAATAGAAGTACCAACTCAAAAGATTAAACCCTAGCCAAACTTATGTGTACCTAGATATGGCATTCAAATAGAAGTGCTAACTCATAAGATTAAACCCTAGCCAAACTTATGTGTACCTAGATATGGCATTCAAATAGAAGTACCAACTCATAAGATTAAACACTAGCCAAACTTATGTGTACCTAGATATGGCATTCAAATAGAAGTACCAACTCATAAGATTAAACACTAGCCAAACTTATGTGTACCTAGATATGGCATTCAAATAGAAGTACCAACTCAAAAGATTAAACCCTAGCCAAACTTATGTGTACCTAGATATGGCATTCAAATAGAAGTACCAACTCATAAGATTAAACCCTAGCCAAACTTATGTGTATCTAGATATGGCATTCAAATAGAAGTACCAACTCATAAGATTAAACCCTAGCCAAACTTATGTGTACCTAGATATGGCATTCAAATAGAAGTACCAACTCATAAGATTAAACCCTAGCCAAACTTGTGTACCTAGATATGGCATTCAAATAGAAGTACCAACTTTTAAGATTAAGCCCTAGCCAAACTTATGTGTACCTAGATATAGCCAAACTTATGTGTACCTAGATATGGCATTCCTGCGCCCAGCTCAAGGTGCTGTTTTTCCCCAGACATGTTAAACAGTATGAAATACACATAGACTATGCTTGCGACGTTGCGTCCAAACACATCAACACATAATTATGACCAGATCTGACTCCTGAGCATCCAGCTCAAGATACCCCACACAGTCATCACTACTATACCTGCTCAGTAAATCAAGAAAGAACGCACCAAGGCTTGCGACATTGCGTCCAAACACATTAACACATCATTAGACTCCCTCGCATCCAGCTCAAAATACCCCACACAGTCATTTCTAGAAAATTTGCTCAGTAAATCAAGAAAGAACGCACCAAGGCTTGCGACGTTGCGTCCAAACACATTAACACATCATTATGACTCCCTCGCATCCAGCTCAAGATACCCCACACAATCATTTCTAGTAAATTTGCTCAGTAAATCAAGAACGAACGCACCAAGGCTTGCGAGGTCGTGCCCAACTCAGCCTTTGTTGCGCCCAACTCAGACTTTGTTGCGTTCAGCTCAGATTTTGTTGCGTCCAGCTCAGCGGCAGTGGTCTCCAGATCGGCAGAGGTGGCGTCCAGGCGGCTGACTAGGGCGGCGGCCTGAGTGAAGGAGGGTTGCGCACACAGAGCATGGTGATATTGATGTGTGTGTGCACTTATGACAGTGATATGATGTGTGTGTGCTTACGACAGTGATATAATGTATGTGTGCTTACGCCAGTGATATGATGTGTGTGTGTGTGCGCTTACGGCAGTGATATGATGTGTGTGTGCTTACGACAGTGATATGATGTGTGTGTGTGCTTACGGCAGTGATATGATGTGTGTGTGCTTACGACGGTGATATGATGTGTATGTGCACTTAAGACAGTGATATGATGTGTGCGTGCACTTACGACAGTGATATGGTGTGTGTGTGTGTGTGTGTGTGTGCAT
>Ga0307945_1002359_pt1:0-7500 | contig 15234 bp, 16 predicted proteins | sample OrgLakmetagen228_FD_201818 | JGI IMG/M metagenome (GOLD analysis project Ga0307945, IMG submission 201818) | Saline water microbial communities from Organic Lake, Antarctica - #228 | ecosystem: Environmental > Aquatic > Non-marine Saline and Alkaline > Saline | place: Antarctica: Organic...
CAGAAGCCATGCCTTTAATCACGAAGCTGGGACTTCGCAAGGATGCAACTGACAGGTATCTCGCACGCACACACACATACATACACACACACACACACGCATACACACACACACACACACACACACACACACACACACACACACATGCACACGCATGCACACACATGCACGCGTTCACACACACACAGACACACACACACACACACACACACACACACACACACACACACACACACACACACACACACACGTATAGGCACTAGGCACGGACAGCGTCATTATACATGACAAAAAAACAGCACATAATAAGATGCAAACAAACCCTAATTATTCCGCATCAAATTACAGGATTATGCAGCCAGCGCCTTGCACCACTTACTCTGGACGGGCTAGTGACATGGACGTGCATGTCGTGATGAATGGTAAGTGCAGCACGCACGGTGTGGATAATGTGGGGACCGTACCCGCTGCCCTTGCCACCTACATTGCGGCCCAAGCATTCCAGCCGCACGTCATCATCAGTGCGGGCACCGCAGGCGGCTTTAAATCAAAGGTCAGTGCTCGGTCTGTATTTTTTGACGCGGTCAAAATCGAATTTGCACCAGGGGGCTTTCCTGTGGGCAGTGGCACCCACATCCACACCTCGACTGCTCTATGCTGGACTTTACCCTGTGAATTTGAGGTTCAGGTCAATAACTGCAAAGTTTGAAATCAATAGAGGCAAATCTGCTGTGATTTTGCCTATTGTCCTTAGCACGCGCATAATTGAATTGAGCGTAGGTGCATGTGCGGGAAGAGCTCACAATGGTAGATAGAATTAACGGCATCAGGATCATTGGTTTAGGCCATGGAAGCATGTGCTGATAAGTTAGGGACCAACCAAGATGGCAGTCTCATTCACAAGCGGAAAACCTCCGTTGCCTTTCTGTCCTTTGTTGAACCCCTACAAAGATTCAAGGGGTTGCTTTAAAGAAAGCCTTGCATTCCTGAATTGCGCAGGGAGCTGCCATAGGAGATGTGTTTGTGTCGGATGCTGTCATGAACCATGACCGGCGCATCCCCCTGCCAGCTTTTAACCTCTATGGCATCGGGCACATGGCAACGCTCCCAGCGACCAAGATGGCTGCTGCACTTGGAATCAAGACGGGGACTGTTACATCTGGTAAGAGCCGTTGTGTTGACCAGGAACAGAGATGGTCCTAGGAAACTCTGGAGGGATAGATGAAACATTCTACCATCTATACAGTACGGGATAACAAATGCTATGAAGATTGGCCTCTCAAATTCATACGGATTATGTGAAGTCCGTCTTATTTGACACCAAACGCGCAAAGATTCTTCTCAAGCTTCCTGGATGTGCCGTGTTGGGCTCGTTGACACTCGTAGACCATTGGCAGCTGTCGCCCACCTTTGTTAGAAATGATGACAATACTTTGAAGAATGTGCTGCGCTCTGCAGGAAATTCGTTGGACTACACAGAAAAAGACATGGAAATCATGCATGAGCACGGGGCTGCTGTGAAGGAGATGGAAGCTGGAGCTATTGGATGGGTGGCTCAACTGCTGAACTTGCCCCTTGTTTGCATCAAGGTGAATACACGATCTGCTTATTTATTAGTACGAAGATCTTGCGATCTAAGTCCTCTTGGCAATTTAAGTGCTCTTCACCCTCAAGTTTAAGGCCGCTTCCTACTTGTTCGCAGGCTATCACGGACATCGTAGACGGAGGACGGCCGTCGCATGAAGAATTTTTGGAAAACTTGCATGCTGCGGCTGCAGCCTTGCAATCCACACTCCCTCAAGTTTTAGAATTCATGGCTGGCAAACAGATATCTGAGTTGTGAATTTATAGAATTCTTGTGATTACCTAGCCGATAATCGTGATTTCGATTTAAAGCAATAGTATTAATACGGACATTTGAGTAGCTTCAAAGCATTCTCCGTCTCACTCGCCGAGCGATCTCCCCCGGTTTCTTTGGTGCAGCACCCGGCAGGCTCTGGAATTTTAGGAGCATGGCAACTGCGGAAGATGAGCAGAAGATGTCGGCTCTGTCTGTAGAAGTGAGTATGTGTCACCTTGCATGCATGCGCGCGCACACACACAAACACACACAATAGCACACACACAATAGCACACACACACACACACACACACACACACATACACACACACACACACAAAACACACACAAAACACACATTCAAACACACTCACATTAAAACACGCACGCGTGATTTGTAGAGCTGATCTAAATCCTTTGCATTGACCCGTGCCAATGGGTACTGTACCAATGCAGGACAAGGAGAAGAAGAAGGAGGAGAAGAAAGCTGCCAAGGAGGCGGAGAAGGCTGCAAAAGCTGCCAAGCAAGCAGAGTTGGTGAGAGCAGAGCTTTCCAGTGAAGATGTTCCTTGCAGCTGCCGTTCTGCATGCAAGCATGGCACACATTCTTTCCTCCTGCAGGCTGCTCAAAGAGGCCAGAAGCAGGCTGTCATGACACAGGCTGAGGAAGATGATCCTGTCAAAGACAAGTACGGTGATGCACCAATGGTCCAGAGTAGGGAGGTGGCCTCACGACCTTACACAGATATTGGGACACTGGACGCGTCTTGTGCTGATAAAGAGGTGTGTGATTTGAGTATTTTGAAGGCCAGGAAGCAAGTCATTACTTGCACATTCAGTTTAACCATTACGGGAAACCCAGTGTGCGAGCTACTCAGCCTGCGTGAAAGCATCGTGCACACACACACGCACGCACGCACACATACACATACAAACATATACACACACATACACATACTCATAACACACATATGTACATGTACGCACACATACACACACACATCTACACATAGCACTTATACGCCCAGCATTGCTCTTCCTACCCACCCCATGTGTCACTCACTGTGTCACAGGTGCTTTGCAGAGCCCGAGTACACAATGTGCGTGGCAAGGGCAAGTCCTGCTTTGTCGTGCTGCGCCACCGAACAGCCACCATTCAGGTCAGCATCTGGATGATGCAGTTTCCCCCTTTCACCTTGCTACCTATAGTCAACTGCAGCTGCCAGCCAATGTGCATCAGCAGTGATCTGGTATATATGTTGCCGGTACAAGCTAAGCTTGAAGCTGATTTGAGCTTTTCACTAGAATGCAAAAACAGCACTTTGACCATTCCATAGAAGCTCGGATCAACTATAAGGTTTGGCTCTCTGCCTTCACAGCCACCACCTGATAAGCATGCTGTCCTCCCTTGCACTTTATTTTGCACAATCCTGAGTACCAGGTAGCATCTATCTGCACACCTACACCCTGTTCGTGACTGATGTCATAATTCTTCCTTGCGTTTGCATCCCTGTTTTAAGGGGATGCAAACCGAGTGCGCAAGATAACCGAGTGCGCAAGATAACCCTGTCCGTATATGACACTACCATTAGTCTTGTGTTTCACTTTTGAACGACTCAGTGCAAAAGGGTGTGCACTGGCATCCTGCATTATGACGACGCCACTATGACTCTTCCTTTCTTTAGTTTGCATCCCTGTCTCTCTGCAAATTGTGCACAGATGACCCTGTCTGTGAACGACAGTGTGACTGCTTCCTTTCTTTAGTTCGCATCCCTCTCTCTGCAAATTGTGCACAGATGACCCTGTCTGTGAACGACACTGTGACTGCTTCCTTTCTTTAAATTGCATCCCTGTCTCTCTGCAAGTTGTAAGTTGTGCACAGATGACCCTGTCTGTGAACGACACTGTGACTGCTTCCTTTCTTTAGTTTGCATCCCTGTCTCTCTCTGCAAATTGTGCACAGATGACCCTGTTTGTGAACGACACCACCGTGACCAAGGGCATGGTCAAGTATGCAAGCCAGATCACCAGGGAGAGCATTGTAGACATCGAGGGAAAGGTCAAGGTCCCTGCGAGCCCCATCACCTCCTGCTCACAGTCTGAGGTGAGCTGGAGGACGCGAGGAGCCCCCTGAGATGTGTCAGTGTGGCTTATGGAATGCGCTGAGCAAATATATTGACTCAGCTTCAGTGTGCTGTGGAGTCCCCTGAGAATTGTTAGTGCGGGTCATGTGATTGGCTAGCTTGTGCTATGTGCATTATGGAAAGGCCCCCAACTAGTGATTACTCTGTCCAAAGCTGCACCCAAGAACAAAAGGCAGCAACTTCAATTAGTAATGTACAATTGAATCAGCCAACAGATTTTATGCCGTGCACGCTATGCTACATCTAGCCCTCCTTCACCAGCCGTTACCCCAACACTGCCCACCATCGCATCTCTCGTTAGGGTTTAAGTATACATGGTCAGCTTTGAAATAGCTGTGTATCGCCTTGCTTGTGTGTGACTTGTTGTGAAATGGCGCGCATGAGCGACGGAAATTTGGCACCATGTGAGGGCGCCCTCCACGTTGGCTGACCTTGAGTGCTTCGGATGGGTGCAGCACAACAAGTCGGGTTGGCCAGAATCATATATATATATGTATACATATATACACCGTACACCGTATATGACTGTATATTGGATGGAATCCCTGCAAGAAATACCGTATATACACCGTATATATGGTTCTAGCCAACCCTAACAATAAGCAGTGGGCACAGTAAAAGGGGGGGGGGAGAGTTGTATTTGACATACAGAAATTGGGGAGGGGGAATTGGTGAACCGTTGGGAGGGGGTGAGTGATGATATGGTCACAGGGTGGCACAAAGAGGCAGTTAAATGTTCATTTCAGCATATTGTTATACACAAAGGGTCTACTCTGCAAAACAAGAAACATGACTTGGGGGATATATGCCTCTTACAGGATGCACTCTGTCCGGCGCAAGTGCTACGATTGCATGCCTTAAACTTCCGTATCTTTTACCCTATCTGTTGTGGGAGAAGCCCACAGTTTGAAGTCCCGATTCATGTGGCACGATACTCAAACCTGTCTCCCTTGTCCCAACGTCTGTACGTAAGCACGCTCATGCATGAGGCTGGTCAGAAATATTTGTATTACCCTGCCAATTGGTGGTGGTGGTGGTGGTAGTGGCTCAAATACACACCCTGCCGAAGCTCCAATATTGACGCCACTTCCAGTGCATGCATGACTCCAGCCAGACCACGTTATTCACAATCTCTCGCTACTGCAGGTTGAAATTCAGTGCCACGGTATTAGGGCCATTAGCCGTGCTGCAGTGCTGCCCTTTGAGATCACCGATGCATCTCGCAGGCAAGTGGCGGAGGAGTTTCATGGTACTTGGAACAAATGTTTTGCCTCCTTGATGTAAGAAGTAGGAAGTGATGCAGTTTCATTGCCTACGCAGATCTCTGGGAAGGGTGGTGGAATAGACCTTAAGATGGTTGTTGAGGCGGCAGGTATCTGATCTCATGCTAAACTGCGGCGTTGTTGCCTGCTTAACCACCATTTCATAATTGCAGTGCCTACCACACCAACAAGCAATTGGGTTTGCTGCTGTCATGCAATTCCCTGTCAGAAGATGTAACAGTGAAGCTTTCTCCATTTCGTATGAATAGGTTGGTCAGAACTATGCATATGATGTATATACGGATTTTTTGGGCAGGCAAATCACCAAAGATACGGTTCTACACGGCGTATATATACGGTTCTAACCAACCCTACATATGAGCTATCACTTAAGTTGACCACCTTTTCAAATGACCTGACAGTGAAGCGGAGGTGAAAGCAGCCGCAGAGAAGGGTGAGCTCATGGCAACGGTGGGCCAGGACAACCGACTCAACAACCGCTTCCTTGATCTGCGCACCCCTGCCAACCAGGCCATCTTCAAGATCCAGAGCGGGGTTTGCCAGGTGGGTTAAGACGTTTGGACAGATGACAGACGACAGACGCGCGCAGGCTTGCAGGGTGGCGTGGGAGGAATGAGGTGGGCTGTGTCTGCACTCTGCACACAGGCAAAGCTCGTTGGAGACATTTCTAGTGCTTGAAAAAATGGTCATGCGACCTGTACTGAGCCACAAACGATCGCCTTGCCATGCGCAAGAGGGTGTTACAGTGATCCGTTCGGAGCCACATGCGATTGCATCACAGTGCTTGAAAGGGTGTTACAGTGGCCTGCTCCGAGCCACATATGATTGTGTCACAGTACTTGAGAGGGTGATACAGTGGCCTGCTGGGCCAAACACAAATGCCTCACATGGTTTTAAAGGATGATGAAGTGACCTGTACTGTGCCACAGATGATTGCCTCACGGTACTTGAGAGGGTGATACAGTGACCCATTCTGTGCCACACACAATTTTGTCACATTGATGAGGAAGAGATGCAAGGGTCAAAGATAGAGTCAGACCCCTAGATAATACCTTGATTCATAATGTAACCGTCTGGGATGTTGTGCTGTTTGGTGGGTAGGCTGGTTTGCAGCTGCTTTCTCTTTGTGAGGCACACCTACAGTTGCTAGTAGTTGTGCTTGGGTGGAAGCACTGACAAATAACTAAAAATGTTGATCAGCTTTGCTAACATATTTTTACATCCACATTTCACATTTGTGTGCCATGCAGCTGTTTAAGAGCTGCCTCCTAGCGCAAGGCTTCCAGGAGATCCATACGCCCAAGATCATTGCAGGCTCCAGTGAGGGTGGCTCTGCTGTGTTCAAGTACGTGGGGACAATCACGCGCTCTTTTCAAATTGTGCTGGGTATGCATTCAATTGCCTCATTACCTCTTTGCGGTACGACAATGTAGCAATTTAAAGCACAAGCAGCACACATGCACACCCTTACACACACGCACACACATACGCACGCACACATACACACACATACACACACATATACCACCACACATCTGTGTGTGGTGCAGGGTCGACTACATGGGTACCGAAGCGTGCCTGGCGCAATCTCCACAGCTGTACAAGCAGATGGCCATCTGCGCAGACTTCAACCGTGTTTTTGAAGTGGGGCCAGTCTTCAGGTGGCTGAGCATCGCTTACTCGTTTTGTTGTATGTGTAGGGCTGGCCAGAACCATGTATACACACCCTATATGACCGTATATTTGGTAATTTCCCTGCCAAGAACACCGTATATGTACCGTATTATATATGGTCCTGGCCATCCCTATGTATGTGCACACCCTGGTGGTCCCTGTATGGTTCATGCCCTTGGACGCGTAGCTGTGCCTGTCTGTCAATATGCATATTCATCTTACTCCTGTGTGATGCGCGCGTGTGTGTGCGAGCGAACGAGCGTGTGTGTTTGTGTGTGTGCGTGTGTGTGTGCGCGTGCGTGCGTGTGTGTGTTTGTGTGTTGTTTACGTGCTGGTGCAATGCGTGATGTGTGCGTGAGTGTAATTGTGTGCATGTTTTCCGCGCCTACTCCCTGCTCACTAAGCTGGAATTGAACTCCTCTCCATTGATTACCCCTTGATTTACTTAATTTGTGATACTGGCATATTTCCACTGCTTGCCGTGCTGTTCAAATTATATGCTCAGCTTTCAGATGAAGCAGAACACTAACATTCATTGAAGGCTTGAGCGTCAGAACCA
>Ga0307945_1002359_pt1:12500-15234 | contig 15234 bp, 16 predicted proteins | sample OrgLakmetagen228_FD_201818 | JGI IMG/M metagenome (GOLD analysis project Ga0307945, IMG submission 201818) | Saline water microbial communities from Organic Lake, Antarctica - #228 | ecosystem: Environmental > Aquatic > Non-marine Saline and Alkaline > Saline | place: Antarctica...
AGTTCACACTGCAGGTCTCCCTCTGAGCAAGACACAATGTGTGCTTATATTTGCAGGTGCCGTTCAAACCCAACGAGATCGTAGAGTTCACACTGCAGTCTCCCTCTGAGCAAGACACAGACCCCCTGCTCCAACCTGATGCCCGGGGGGGTGAGGAAGAGGAAGAGCAGGAGGAGGGCGAGCAACAGCATCAGAAAACAAATTCCCAGCAGCATCACCATCAACAGCAGCAGTACCAACAACAACAAATCAATCAGCGCCGCCATCGCCTTCACTCTTACCAAAAACACCACCACCAGCAGCAACAGCAGCAGGCAGCCTCCGGGGAGCATCTGCAAGGCTCTGCCATGCCGGCTTATAAGGGAGACCACAATGCGCAGCTCGCCTCCACCTTCTCCCTGCTTCTTCCGCCGCTTGCAATGCAGGAGGGGGGTGAAGGAAGCCATGTGGGAAGGGCAGCGCAGCCCGCTCAACCCCCCATGAACTCAGCTCAAGCTGTCGGCCCGAACACCATGCAGCTCCCCCACGACTGGGCGGCTGCTGTGGCGTGCGTGTGCAACAGTGCGGCGACAGGGGTGGCGGGGAGGGGACTGCATGGGGAAGAAAAAGCGGAAGAGGCAGGGGCGAGTCAACCTGCAGGTCGGTTTGCTGTTGAAGGGCTCAAGCTGTGGGGTTGTAGTGGGCACAGACGTGACTTATGAGCGTGGCCAGACTACAAACTGTACCTGAATGAGGGAGGCATTGGGAGATGGGGTGTTTAGCAATGGTTGAGATCAGGCGCAGACACATACCTACATACACACACATGCACACACACGCATACACTATACACATACACACACACGCACACACATACCTACATATACATACACATGCACACACACACGCATGCGCATACACACTCACACACACACACACAAACACATACACAGGTGCCTCATACGTCCCCCCACCTATAGCTGCGGCTGTGGCAGGGTCAAAGGGTGTGGGCAAATCCAGTCTGTCACGCTTTTTAGTGAACCACTTACTCAACTCGCACCCTGTGGTGGCGTACTTGGTAAGCTATTTCCGACAGTTTGTGTGTGTTTGTGTGTTTTAAGTGTTTTGAGACGTGTTTGGAGGGGTGCACTGCATGCTTCAGGTTATATTACAAGCCAGGTTTGCTTCCGTTCATGCAGAAGTTGTTTAAAGGCCCTTTAGACCGGGTTCGGAGTAAAAGAGCAGATTGATGGCAGCTGTTCCCATTTAACGCCAAGGCAGCCAGCACAGGTGTTCTCATTCACTGGCAGCACAATTCAACCTCTTAGAAATACTAAATTATATGTTCCGCGCTTAATAAGCAAAATACAACACAGTGCGTTTGGTATACGTCCTTGCAAGATTGACACTAGCCATATTGTCAATTGTTATTCACTCCACTACGCAGTCTAATTCAAAATCATCACACGCTACGTTGGCATGTTGTAGCTGCATGCACAAGCTTGCAAGGTTGGCACCAGATGCCCTGAGCTGAATTCTATAACTATGCTCAAATGAAAAAACTTCCACGCACACACGCTTCACAGTCCAGCCAGAGCTGACACCCACTGCAAAAGCCAGACACAGAAAATTGATGTGTGTGTATGCATATGCAATGCAGGACACAGACTGTGGCCAGCCAGAGCTGACACCCCCTGCAAAAGCCTGACACAGAAAAATGGTGTGTGTGTATGCATATGTAATGCAGGACACAGACTGTGGCCAGCCAGAGCTGACACCCCCTGGCATGGTCTCTCTTACCCTCCTAACTGCTCCTCTTATTGGACCCTCATGCACGCACATGCGCCAGCCTCATCGAGCCCACTACATCGTGAGTTTCTCTGCTGCTAAGATTTAGGTGTGCTTGCATGTAGCTGTGAGTAGCGAGGGCTCCACACTCTGCGCCAGCCTCATTGCGCCCACTACATTGTGAGTTTCTCTGCTGCTATGGATTAGGTGGTGCTTGCATGTACCTGTGAGTAGTGAGGGCTCCACACTCTGCCTCATCGCGCCCACAACATTATGAGATTCTCCTGTCGTTAAGATTTCGGGCAAAGGGCCGGAGGTTTCATGTTGTGTCCACGTGCGTGGGTGCTACAGCAGCCTTACATTTAGGAGAGTAGGTCCTTCACAGCTGAGGCTGGTGCTTTGTGTGTGTGTGTGCGTGTGTGTGTATGTGTGTGTGTGTATGTGTATGTGTTAGGGCTGGCGTGCTTCCTTGCAGCGCTAGTTCAAGCATTCGTCATTGGACAGTATGATGCATTGCATTTCAGCAGAGAGCAAAGAAAAATGCACTGACAGCCACTCTTCACAGTGATGAATGTAAGCACCAGTAGTTGCATGGCTGGGTGCTACACACTTCGTAAAAATGCCCCCTTATTTATGACGTTTTCTAGCACAAGCCGGTGCTTCACCTTAAACACTCGTAACCATTATATGAGAATACATTCCTGATCTTACATCCTGAGAATGCCTTTGACATCGTGGTGTTGTAACAATGCCACTAGCCCTCACAGAAGGAAGAGAACTATAGGTAATCAATTCTGCAGGCAGTGCAAACCACGCCCCACATGACTAAAGGAAAACAAGCCACTTTAGACTGGGTGCTGTTAAACTCTTCCACCACAAAGACGAAAGTAGAAGAAATGGGATCTCGGATCTCCGAACAATGTCGTACATGCATCTCTTTATCCCTGAGTGAGCGCACGTGCGTCAA
>Ga0307945_1002360_pt1 | contig 15225 bp, 13 predicted proteins | sample OrgLakmetagen228_FD_201818 | JGI IMG/M metagenome (GOLD analysis project Ga0307945, IMG submission 201818) | Saline water microbial communities from Organic Lake, Antarctica - #228 | ecosystem: Environmental > Aquatic > Non-marine Saline and Alkaline > Saline | place: Antarctica: Organic Lake...
CCTTCGATGCGCCTTTTGTCGAGCCCACAACCGTCGACGGGGTCAGTGCCGTGCAGCTTCTGACCAAAATCGAAGCGCGCAACCCCGATAAGCGCATCATTCATGTCATCTGGGACAATGCGGCCTATCACAAAGGGCCCGATGTCAGGGCTTTTCTGGCCAGGACAGCCTGACGTATCCATCTGATCCAGTTGCCGCCCTACTGCCCCCATCTCAATCCGATCGAGCGGCTTTGGGCCGTCTTGCATCAATACGTCACCCATAATCGCTACTACTCAACTCAGAAACAGTTTGCTGACGCCGTTCTCGCATTCATGCGCGAAACCATCCCGCATGATTGGACGAAATTCCGCGACAAGGTGTCAGACAACTTCCGCGTCATAACCCACGAGAACTTTCGGATTTTGGAGTAGCAGCGGTATATCTGTGTTTTTTACCTGGTCAGTATGGTTCGCATTACATGCCGCCAAAAAGAAAAGGCTCTAAGACAGGACAGTTTTCTTCAAAAGATATGAGCAATGGAGCCAAATGAAAATTTCTATCGTCACCGCCGTATACAATCGTGAAGCTACGATTGCGGATGCGCTTAATTCCGTACACCATCAAACGTATCCTCACGTCCAGCATATCGTTCAGGATGGTGGCTCGACCGACGCTACATTGGACATCGTAAGGGCACACAAAAACGATCGAATTGATTTGGTCAGCGGCCGCGATAGCGGCATCTATGACGCGATCAATCGCGGCATGCAACGTGCGCAAGGGGATGTTGTTGGATTAATGCATTCTGATGACATTTTCGCGCATGAGACGGTACTGGCACAGATTGCGCATGCCTTTGAAGACCCACAGGTCGACTGCGTCTATGGCGATCTACAGTATGTAGCTTCCGGTGATACCAACCGCGTCATCAGGCACTGGAAATCTGGTGACTACAGCCGTGAAATATTGAAACGCGGATGGATGCCGCCGCACCCTACTTTCTATCTACGCAGAGCTATTCTTGAGCGTTTAGGCGATTACGACACATCCTATCAGATCGCGGCAGATTATGATGCAATGTTGCGCTGGCTTTGGACGGGTGGTATCAGGCCCGCGTACATACCCGAGGTGTTGGTAAAAATGCGTGTTGGTGGTGAGAGCAACCGATCGCTCAGCCGCATTATGCAAAAAAGCCGTGAAGATCTTCGCGTCTTAAAGAGCAACGGGGTCGGCGGTGTACAGGCCTTGTTTCTGAAGAACATCAGTAAAATTAGACAGTTTAAAACTTTGAAGTGAGATTTTGATGGCAAAGACAGCACTCATTACCGGCGTAACGGGACAGGATGGATCCTATCTTGCCGAATTCCTGCTGGAAAAAGGATACGAGGTTCACGGAATTAAACGTCGTGCTTCGTCTCTCAACACCCAGAGGATCGACCATATTTATGAGGATCCGCACGCCAGAAATCCAAAACTAAAGCTTCACTACGGAGATTTGACGGACAGCTCGAACCTTACTCGTATTCTCTCCGAAGTGCGCCCTGATGAGGTCTATAATCTCGGAGCCCAGTCACATGTTGCGGTCAGTTTCGAGGCGCCAGAGTATACGGCAGATGTGGATGCCATAGGCACTCTGCGTCTCCTGGAAGCCATTCGGTTTCTTGGTGTAGAAAAAACCACGCGCTTTTATCAAGCCTCGACTTCGGAGCTTTACGGACTTGTCCAAGAGGTTCCACAAACGGAGACCACGCCGTTTCATCCACGCAGTCCCTATGCGGTCGCAAAAATGTACGCATACTGGATCACCGTGAACTACCGGGAAGCCTACGGCATGTATGCCTGCAATGGTATTTTATTCAATCATGAAAGCCCACGACGCGGGGAAACCTTTGTGACCCGGAAAATCACGCGCGGGCTCGCGCATATTGCCCAAGGTCTCGAAGACTGTCTTTACCTGGGCAATATTGATGCTCTGCGGGATTGGGGACATGCAAATGATTACGTTCGCATGCAGTGGATGATGCTCCAGCAGGATAGTGCTGAAGACTTTGTTATTGCCACAGGAAAACAGTATTCTGTAAGAGAGTTCATCACTTGGGCCGGGGCTGAATTGGGGATTACCTTGCGATTTGAGGGAACAGGCATTGACGAAAAAGGTGTGGTAGATTCGGTATCCGGTGACCTCGCCCCCGCGGTCAAGCCGGGTGATGTGGTTGTTCAAATAGATCCCCGCTACTTTCGCCCCGCAGAAGTTGAAACCCTGCTCGGTGATCCGGCAAAAGCCAAGAAGGTTCTAGGCTGGGTACCTGAAATCACCGCACACGCGATGTGCGCCGAGATGGTCGCAGAGGATCTCAAATCAGCGAGACGGACCGCACTTTTGAGAAAGCATGGGCTGGACTTGCCAATGTCATTGGAAGGATGAGGGCCTCATCATGAGCATTTTCGTTGCCGGCCACCGTGGCATGGTCGGAGGAGCAATCCTCAAGAAACTGACCACACAAGGTATTGATACGATCGTCAAGACACACGCTGAACTGGACCTGTCGGACCAATATTCAGTGCGCGGCTTTATGCAGTCTGCAAAACCAGAAACGGTGATCCTCGCTGCAGCCAAAGTCGGCGGAATTCACGCAAACAGTACTTACCCGGCTGAATTCATCTATGAGAATCTGATGATACAGGCAAATGTCATCCACCAGGCTTATGAAGCAGGCGTAAAGCGGCTGCTGTTCTTGGGTTCATCGTGTATCTACCCAAGGCTCGCAGACCAGCCGATGCGAGAGGACGCGCTTCTTACAGGAACGCTTGAACCAACTAACGAACCTTACGCAATTGCGAAAATAGCAGGGATCAAACTCTGCGAGAGCTATAACAGGCAGTATGGTGTGGATTACCGATCGGTGATGCCCACCAATCTTTATGGCCCTGGTGATAATTTTCACCCTGAAAACAGCCACGTTGTTCCCGCTCTAATGCGCCGGTTCCATGAGGCCGCGCAGGCGGATTTAGAAGAAGTCGTTGTTTGGGGATCGGGGACACCACTGCGGGAATTTCTGCATGTAGACGATATGGCAGAAGCGTCGTTGTTTGTGCTGGATCTCGACAAGGAGGTATACGCGCGTGAAACTGACCCTATGCTGAGCCATATTAACGTGGGTTCTGGAACAGAAGTCACCATTCGAGAATTAGCTGAAACAATTGCGGAAGTAACTCAATTCAAGGGACGCATTTCGTTTGATACGTCAAAGCCGGACGGCACTCCGCGTAAGTTGATGGATGTCAGTCGTCTCAAGCGCATGGGATGGACAGCATCTACGACCTTGAACAAAGGCCTTCAGGAGACTTATGACTGGTGCTTAGCTCAAGAAGAATCTGCACTGCGCAGAGCCTGAGGCCGATATCGATTTTTCTGCCGCTGAAAAATGTCTCTGTGAATTGGCGAGGCAGTTATCGCTTCAAACCCGGCCCTGCGGGAGCAAAAAATGCCTCCGGAAGCATTTGTATTGACCGCATCATGGCGTAGAAAGAACTCCGACTGGCAGTGTTGAATCTCGTGAAATGAAACGATCAGCTCTGAGCAATATTTAGGAACCGAACATTGTGATGCTCTTCGATTTTTTACCATTAGTTTGGCATAGGAACAGACCAGATTTCTTCAATCTGTCACGCGGATACGCTCTTTCGGTTGGACCCGAAATGTAGGGAAAATAGATGAGCGCTTGCTTAGTGGCTCTTTTTTCCAATGTGCGAGCGTATCGAAATGGTCATGTAGCTGGTTGCCGATATTACCCATGCCGCAGAGCGTAGAAATAGCTTTCGAGCCGCATGTTGTGTGATTATTAAGAAACAGCGGGCCAAAGATGATTGATCGGGCTGCAGGCCAGCGACTACATAGACGATAAGTCGTTCCACTTGGGTAATGCAAATCTTTGCCGACTCCGCACCATGCGAAGGGTTCAAATGACAGATACGATATATCCGCTGCTTTTGTGTGGAGGGTCAGGGACCCGTTTGTGGCCTTTGTCACGCAAAAGCTATCCCAAGCAGTTTGCGAAGTTCATTGGTGAGACGAGCCTGTTTCAGGCTTCCGTTTTGCGTCTGTCGGGGGAGGGGTTCGGTGCGCCGCTTATCATCACCGGTTCCGATTACCGCTTTGTCGTGACCGAGCAATTGGCCGCAATAGAGACGGGTGCGCTGGCCACGCTGATCGAGCCTGCGGCGCGCAACACCGCCCCTGCGGTGTTGGCCGGTGCGCTGGCACTGGAGGCGCGCAACGATGGCGCGGAAGCGCTGATGCTAGTGGCCCCGTCCGATCACGTGATCGAAGACGCGCAGCGGTTCCGCGAGGTGGTCGCCGCCGCAGTGCGCACTGCGCAGGACGGCCGGCTGGTCACCTTCGGCATCCGTCCCACCCGCCCCGAGACAGGCTATGGCTGGCTGGCGCTGTCGCAGGACCTGGAGGCCGGTTTTGCACCCGTGGCCCAGCCGCTGGAGGGATTTGTCGAAAAGCCCGACGCCGCCACGGCGCAGGCGTTGGTTTCAGGTGGCAAGCACCTGTGGAATGCGGGGATCTTCCTGTTCTCCACCCGCACTCTGATCGAAGCCTTCGAGAAATACGCCCCCGAGATGCTGGAGGCGACGCGGGCCGCAGTGGCGCAGGCCGAGCAGGACCTGCATTTCACCCGTCTCGCACCCGGGCCCTGGGAGGCGCTGGAAGATAACTCGATCGACTATGCGATCATGGAGAAGGCGGACAATTTCAGTGTGGTGCCTTACGGCGGGGACTGGTCCGATCTGGGCAGTTGGGAAGCCGTCTGGCGCGACGGGGAGAAGGACGCGCAGGGCGTTGTCACCACGCAAGGCGCCACCGCGATCGACTGTCACAACACGCTGCTGCGCGCCGAGGATCCGGCCCAGCAACTGGTGGGCATCGGTCTGGAAGACATCATCGCCATCGCCATGCCCGATGCGGTGTTGGTGGCCCACCGCGACCATACCCAAGGGGTCAAGCAGGCAGTCAGCATCCTCAAGGCGCGGGGTGTGGCGCAGGCCGACACGTTGCCGCGCGATTACCGCCCCTGGGGCTGGTTCGAGAGCCTTGTGGTGGGCGAGCGGTTTCAGGTCAAACGCATCGTGGTGCATCCCGGTGCGGCCTTGTCGCTGCAAAGCCATCACCACCGCGCCGAACACTGGATCGTCGTCGAGGGCACTGCACGGGTCACGGTCGATGATACTGTCTCGCTGATCACGGAAAACCAGTCGGTCTATATCCCGCTGGGGACGGTGCACCGGATGGAGAACCCCGGCAAAGTGCCGATGGTGCTGATCGAGGTGCAAACCGGCAGCTATCTGGGCGAGGATGACATCATCCGCTACGAGGATGTCTACGCGCGCGGGCAAGGTGCCAAGGGGTAGGCTTGCCCCGTAGCCGCGCAAAATACCCTTGTTAGAGTATGATTTCCTTAAACAGGCTCTAATACGGGCACTCAGGCGCGGCCGAAACTCTGTGGCAGTAGGACTAGCGCCTCGCGGATGGTGACGTCCATATCCAGATAGCGGTAGGTACCAGGTCGTTCATATGCTGACCGTCCAACCGCATGTATTCCCAAATAGCGCATAGTCAGCTTTGTGAAACGGCTCGGGGCTGCTAAAAGAAAAGCCCTTAAAGGTCAGGGCTTTTCTTTTAGTATAGAGGATTTTATCACTTACTGAGTGTCTGGTGTGCTGCCACCGCCACCGGCCGCCGCAGCAGCTACAATACCAACAATAACAGCTGCTGCCGCACCTGCACCTGCGCCACCAAGTCCACCAGCTGCACGCGTAATAATGTGTTTGTCTTCACATGTAACGGTGATCCGGTTTTCCGTATCATTCACATAGCGTGCTGAGGTCACAAAGCGGGTTTCGCCGCAGATACCACGTTCGCTCGCGTAACTGATGAGCTCTGATTCCGTGAGCCGTCCAGCGTTATTCGAAATAGACTGGGCAGAAGCTGCGGAAACGGCAAGCGCGAAGCAAGCGGCCGAAATCGTGAACGTAGATGTAAATTTTTTCATGGTCATCCTCCAATATTTTGTTCTCTTAACATGCAATCGGGCTCCGTACTAGATTTTCTAGTTGGAAAATCGATATCTAGGCATTTAAACCGTTATAACTTAAGCAAGTGCTGTCACCTGCTGCCAATGCTGCTGCGCAGATACCCGATTTCTGGAGATACCCATTGCTCCGACTGCACGATGGTGCTCACGGCGTTTCTCCAAAACACATTTGTAAATGTATCTTGGTGCGCCTGGCATTGCTCCTCCATCCGTTGCAAGCGCTGCCCGCCGATGGTCTCCGACCCGATCATTTTCATCTGGCAGCCGACCATCAGATAGGTAGATTTGTGATCCCCGGTCAGATACCGCATCTTGCGTCGATATACCGGCTCCCCCTGCCCTGCCAACGCAGCCAGCGTTCCATCGGCATTCGCGCCCATCAGATCAAAGCCAAGCCCCCGGCTGGCCACAAGAACGCCGTCACGGAACGACAACGAGATGTTATCCGCCGACAGCCAGGTCTCCACACCATTACTGACCGCAACACGCGACAATTGGGCATCTGCCCCGCGAGAAGGGATCTGGACCCGCATGACTGGTCCTTCTAGAGCTGCGCCGGAAATTATTGCCTGCGCGGGCGCTTGGCTTCCTGCGAGCCGCTGCAGCGCAGGCTGACAACCGGCAAGCAGACCAATAGCGGCCGCATAAAAAAGAACCTTCATCGGAAGAGCCTCCCCCATGTTGCATCAATGTCGGTCGCCTGAAGCCCCCGTACCGTTTCATAGAGCCTGCCTGATACGTTCAGACGCGCGCCGCCATCCCGCTGTACAGGGCGGATAATCGTGTTCAGCTTGGTTTGGTTTGGACGGCCTGTGATCCATTCAAGCGGAATGGTCAGCTCGATGCCCTTGTCGAATGATCCCTCGCCAAAGTCAGCCGCAGAAACATCCGTGATCGTGGCAAACGCACCGACCCGCCAACCGTTGTCAAACTCACGCGCCAGCGACAGGGTCGCGCCCACATCACCGGCCAGATATTGACCGACGTCGAGCTGCCCGTGATAGCCACCGCCGATGTCATAGTAGGCCGAGGCATGGCCCGTGAAGGTCGAATATTCACGAAACCCGAAGAGCTGGTCAAAATCGCGCTGTTTGACGTAGTTCGCCTCCACTCCAAGGGCCAGACGACTGTTCTGCGGCTTCCACAGCAGCTCGGATGAGACGCCGCCGAACATACTTTCTAGATAGCCTGCAGTGACCCTCCCAAAGAGGTCCTGACCAGGGCGGAAGTAATAGGCGCCCGTCAACTCCGGTATCGTTGTGTCCCCACCCTTGTAGTAAAGATAAGATTCGCTTCGGACCCGCGGCAGCACAGACGTCGAGACGCGGGTACCGGAATCGAGATTACCCGCTAGTTTTTGATGCAGCCGTCCCGAGAAGACCAGACCGGGCGCAGGCTCGTATCGACCTTTCAGGGCGACGCCGAAATCCAGTCGTAGCGGTTCGTCGGGGTCAAAAAGGCTGGGGGTGAGATAAGGTTCGAATCCGTATGTCAGAACGGGATAGCGCCCTTCAATTCTGGGCAGGCTCTGCGTCGCATCCACAATGCTTGTATTCACACGCAACAGATCCGGGGCAACAGGATGGAACTCCAGCTTTTCCAAGTCACTGCGACGCAGCACAACGGAAGTGACCGGTGCGCCCTCGGCAGCAAGGCGGATATCGAAATTCTCTACACTGGCGGGAGCAATCCTTGTTAGCACGCGTGCAGCACGGCCCACTGCCTGCACGGATGTCCCATACCGGTCGTTGCGGATCTGAATCCGCAGGGTCTTGCCATCCGCCTGCAATCCATCGAGGGCGATCCCCTCTTGCGCAAGAGCTGTGCTGGCAGTGCGCGCAAATGCAGGACCAGAAAAATCAATCGGCTCCTGCCCCCTGCCCGCAATACGAGGCAAAATCGGTGGCGGGGCTGTATCGAGACCGGACCCGAAGCGCGGCTTTTTGGGATTCAGAGCGTAGGTAAACTGCACACCGATTTCCGATCCATACAGATAGCGCAGATCGACAGTAGTGCGATCGCTGTATTGATAGGAGACGCCAAAGTTAAAGGGTGACTTCCGGTTAAACGCCGAGCCATCCTCCCGAGCGTAATCGTCTGAAGAATACTCAGCCGTCAGCCGCCAGCGGTCGGCCGCCTGCCACTCTACGCCGCCAAAGAACGCCGCATTGCCTCTGAACCAGGTATCCGGATCAAACTCTCCTCCGTTTACATTAGATCCATCTGGACGCGTCTTAAATCCGTCCCCAAAAATGCTTGCAAGAGGATTGGAGACCCCTTCATAAGATCCCAATCGGCCCCAACCCATTCCCACCGTAGCCCGCAACCTAGGAAAAAGAGTTTTGGACGCAACGACATATTCGCCCGCGTAAATACCTGTCCCAACGACGTCGTTCAGACCGATGGCAAAAGCAGGCCGATAGCGACCCTCATCCACAAAGCGGTATTGTATTGAGAAGCTACGATCATAGATTTCAGAAAAAATTGCGCTGCCCGGATTAGGTTGAATATTCTTCAGAGCTGAATACCTAAACGATGCAGATAGGCGGTCTGAAATTTGGAATGTAAGAGAATTCCGTGTCTGGTTTTTGAAATGGCTTGTTGTAAACCCAAGCTCCGCATCGGCGCGGCCGAACGCCGAGGGCATATCGATCATGCCAGGAATGCCGAAGCTGTTGTAACCCCATGAAAGACTACGATCTTGCGCTAACAATAGTGTTGGGCCAAAGGCCAGAAGCGTGACTGCAGTAGTTTTGGCAAAGCCGTGTCGGTTAATAAAGTTCGACATCTTATTCCTAACAGGCGGTCGTCCCGCCCTTTAATTTATCTTGAAACAACCTTGAACAGAGATGGTGCATAAATCAACTGAAGGTGAGCCTTTCGGTCCATTTCAGTCAGCTCCGATCACTTTTATAGCTATAGCGGTAGTTATAATATTGATACTGACCACCATATTTGGCGCCTTCCGCTACTTTATAGCCGTTCAGGATGGCGCCTGTGATCTTCACGCCGGATGTCTCAAACGTGCGGCGGACAGCTTCGATCTCGCCCACCATAGTCGCGAGGTGACGGGCTACTACAATGGTGGCCCCTGTATAGCGCCCGATCACGACGGGGTCGGTCACGGCCAGCGCCGGAGGACTGTCGACGATAATCAGGTCGAAATCCTTGTCCAGAGTTTGCAGCAGATCTTCGAAGTCGGCCCGCATCAGCAATTCTGAAGGGTTGGGTGGAAAACGGCCGGACGTGATAACGTAAAGACCCTCCACGGGTCCCGGCAGAATGACTTCCTCAAGGGTTTTCTCTTTGACCAGTAATTCGGCGAGGCCGGGTGTGCCTTTTTCTTTGCCCAAAAACCGTCGCAAATATCCTCTGCGTAGGTCTGCGTCGATAACGCAGACCTTTTGCCCCGCCTGTGCGGCAACCGTCGCCAGGTTGATGGCGGTAAAGCTTTTGCCCGCAGCTGGGGCAGCAGAGGTCAGCAAAATGGTGTTGGTTTTTGCATCAAGCATGCCGAAATGCAGCGAGGTGCGCAGTGACCGCAGTGCCTCGATCACCAAATCATCGGGCTTGGTCAGGGCAATGATCGGCAGCACACCCTTCTTCTCGCGCAGGTCGGCGGCCTCGGCTGAGTAATTGATGGTAGCAAAAACCGGCAAACCCAATTTTTCAATCTCTTGGGCGCCTCGGATCCCGCGACGCAAAAACCGGCGCAACAGAACAAAGCAAACACCCATCATGATACCGATAATTAGGCTAAGCATCATGATACGGCTGGCGCGTGGTGCAATCCGGACATCGTTTGAGTAGGCGGTGTCGATGATCCGCACCGACCCCACGGTCGAAGCGCGCACGACCCGTAATTCCTGTCCTCGGTTTAGCAGCTGGATATAGACTTCCTGCGAAACTTCCAGATTTCGGGTCAGGTTGAAAATCTCTTTCTGCGTCTCGGGCAGGTTGAATGTGGCGGCGCGCACCTCTTCGAGCTGTGCCGTCAGCGACGCCTTATTCTGGAGCAAGCCTTGGTAGGCCGGATGGTTGATGGTGTAGCGCTTTTTGAGCTCTTCTTCTTCCAGAGTCAGGGCGTTAAGCTGCGCTTCGATCTGGGTCGCCTGCTCTAGCAGAACGCGCGTTTCATAGTTCACATCGACCGATTGCTGCTGCTGGCGGTAGGCGTTTAACGCGTCCTGTGCCTGGGTCACGGCGACTTGCGAAATAGGCAATTGCTCTTCGATAAACCCCAGGCTGTTTTGGGCCTCGGCAGCACTTCGCGCGATGTTCTGGTCAACATAGGACCGCGCAATCGCATCAAGGGCAGCCTCAGCCTTCCTCGGGTCAGGATCGACATATGTAATTCTGAGAATGGAGGAGTTGCGTGGGCTTTCACCTACGGAAAAATTAGCCTGAAGCATCCTAATCGCGACAGGCAGCTGCCTCCGGCCAATAAAAAACTCTCGACCCAAAGGTCCTTCCAGTTCGTCCAATACGAGGGAAAAGCCTGTTTCCGGAAGAGAAAGACGCTCCCGCAGTGTCCCGGTCGCAATAGTATCATCGGGTAATTCGACCTGATATGTTCCCTCCCCCGTGATTGTCAGCAGCATCGATGCTCCCACCCAATCCTGCGGCACCTCCAGCTCGCCGACGTGAATTTCCTCATTGCCCCATTGGTAAGGACGCAAAATCTCCAGATCGGGATCAGGCAGCTTGAGCCTTGCAGGGATTAAACCCAGATAGGGGAGTGGCCGGGGGTAGGCGTAGACCTGAAGGTCAAGCTCGCGCGCGGCCTGAGCCATGACCATGCGCGATTTCATAATCTCCATCTCGGCCTCGGCGCCCGCATCACCGGCCCCTCCCCCCATCAGATCCTGCATGCCTTCTGGCAAGGCGAGCGATCCCGAGCGAGTTTCAAGCTGCAGTAGGCCCTGCGCGCGGTAGATCGGCTGCGATTGCAGCACCACGATCGCCCCTATGCCCAAAGCGATCAGTGCTGCCGCTGCAATCCAGAACTTGCCGCCCCAGATGACGGCCAGAAGTGCCAGAAGGTCGATCTCATCCTCTAGCTGCGCATCAGAGATGGTGGTGGTTGTGGTGGGTATCATGAATAGGTCCTATGGATAGGCAGCTAACAGTCGGTTGGGTCCGCGCTTCGGGGGCAAGATTGAGGTGCCGATAGCACGATTACCAACGGCCTGGAACGATTTGTGGCATGTGCGGTCTAAAGAGAGGTTTTTTGCAGTTTTTCCGCCCATGATTCGGCGGCGGTTACGATCAAATCCCGTGCTGTGCGGTGTGCCTCTACCGGCTTGCGATAAGGGTCAGCGATACCGCTGCCACCGGTCCAGTGATCAAACAGCATCGTGCGGCCGGATAGTTCTGGAAAGCGGCGCTCGATCTCGGCACGGTGGCCGGGTTCCATAACCAAGATCAGATCATGCGAGCCGCCGATCTCACCAGTTAGCTGCCGCGCGACGTGACCGCCCAGATCAACATCAATTTCGCTCGCAACCTTGCTTCCTGTGGCGTCTGCCTGCGCACCAACTACGGCACCAATACCCGCCGACGAGATTTTAATCTCCGGCAAAGCTTGCTGCAGTATGCGCTCCCCCAGCGGAGAGCGGCAGATGTTTCCCACACAAACGACAAGCACAGATTTGATCATCGCCCTTAATCCTCTGATAGCGCATTGATCCCACGCACTCCTACTACTGAGGGCAGCAAGCTTGAGATCAGTCGATTCCACCGATGAAGAGGCGAGGTGGTCACATAGATGACATCCTGCGGAAGGATCACGAACCGCGTACCGATTAGAAAAGCTGCAGGGTTGGACGCATCGAGCTGAAAGACGGTGATACCCATTGGGGAGTCTCGGAATACGAAGATCCCGCGCGCATCGGCCTGATCCTCGCGCAGACCGCCACCACGAGTCAGCGCCTGCGTTAATGTGACGTTTTCAAAGGTAAGATCAACAGTTGAAGGTGTTACAATCTGCCCCAAGAGATAGGCTTCTTGGAGCTCAAGACGCGCGACGCTCACCACGTCGCCGTTCTGCAAAATGGGATTGTTTGCACTTATTCCTTGCTCGAGGAACGCTTCCATATCGACAACATAGGTATTTCCACCGCGCCGCAGCAGCACTTTGCGCGCATCCGCTTCTTTTGTCAGCCCGCCTGCGGCGTCGACAGCATCGAGAAGCGTCAGAGGTGTGTCGGTTAATGATTGGCGGCTGGGTGATCCAACAGCTCCAGTTACGGAAACCGCCTGTGACCTGTAGCCGACAACGCGCACTTCGATCTGAGGGTCGGGGATGTATGTGGCCAGCTGCTTTGTCAGATCAGTGCGAACAGCCTCCGGCGTACGACCTCTCGCAACGACCTGCCCAACGTAAGGATAGAAAAAGGTACCATCGGATTGTACACGCAGGCCGGACTCTTGCGTACTGCGCCCCTCCTCTGCAGGCAACGTCAGTTCTGGGTGGTCCCAGACAACAATCTCGAGAATATCACCTACGCCAATCCGGTAGTTCCATCCCGCGGAAGGCACAGTTGTCCGCGATCCCTCCATATCTCGGGGCTGATTGAAGGCATCAATATTGTAGGCCGTCAGCTGCACAATGGCAAAGCTAGTGGACATTTCTTTAACTTGGGCTTGCACGGCCTCAGTTCTAACCGGGAAATCGGTTTTCGTCACATCACAGGATGCCAATAGAAAACCGAAGAGAAGTAGAGCCAGTATTCGCATGCAATCCTCGCGTCGTGGGTTCGGTCGCAAGGCGAATCCAGAGGGTCGCGTCAAATATGCACGTCCCGCAAGTCTTCAAAATTAAAGTCTCTGCCCGAGACGCCCAGCGTTTTTATTTTTCTCGGGATACGATAATCTGAGTTGTTTGCCAACTAAAAGAGAAGCAGTTCGGTAATTTGCTTCGCAAGTGTGGTATCCCTGTTCGTGGCAGTCTGCTGGATTAAATTGCTAGTGTTCCGAGTCTGACACATCCTACCTATTCCCGCGGAGGTCATCGAGGGGGTTCAGCGCGCGGCGTTCTCGGGTGAGAATGTCCTGTGGGGTTTTGGTCCACCTGAAGGGTTTGGGCTGTTCATTATGCTGCGCCAGATAGTCATAGATCGAGGCCTCCAGGTCATTGACGCTGGAATAGCTGCCACGTCGGATGCGCCTCGACGTGATCTCGGCGAAGAAGCGCTCCACGAGGTTCAGCCAAGACGCGCTGGTGGGCGTGAAGTGCAGCTTGAAGCGGGGGTGCTTTGCCAGCCAGGCCTTCACGTCGGAGAGTACTCCAAAGCGTGGGGCAATTGTGTTTTGTTGGTGATACTGGCAGGAATTGTGGATGGCTTCTGCACCCGAAACCTTCCAGCTTAAGATCCGCGTTTTGGGGATCAGCCCGATGATCTGGCGACGCGTGTTGGTTTCCACGTCCATCACGTTGCGTGAGTTGCATGGGGCCCTTCAGGTCGCAATGGGGTGGGACGGCATTCACCTGTTCCAGTTTGATATTCGCGCCGTCGATTATGGATCCTGGGAATTACATGCCGCGAATCCTGATGTTGCGCTGAACGTCTTCGAGCTTCGTAAGAACGACCGGTTTTCCTACATTTACGATATGGGGGATTATTGGAACCACGAGGTCCGTGTCGAAGCTATCTTTGATGCGGACCCCAAGAAATCCTATCCAATTTGCACGGGTGGCGCGGGTGCGTGCCCACCTGAAGAATGCGGTGGGCCCGAAGGTTATCTAGCGCGGCGGGACGAGGCCAATGGCTATGATGCTTGGCAGGACCTGGAGGCTTTGGCGTCCTTTGGCCAAGATCTGCTGGACCGCCATGACACGGGCCAGACACTGGAGGACCTCGCCCTGGATGATCTGGAATACGTTTTGGACCGAATGAAGGCCCGCGAGCCGTACCTGGAGACGTCCTTCTCTCGGCGCGATGTGAACACTCAACTTCGCGATGGGCATCACCAGGATCTGATGCATCAGCAGTTGATGTGAGCTGTCCGGAAACGAGCGATTGCGGACAGGGCGTGGATGTGTGTCCAAAAGTTAGCTTGACGTATTATAGGACATAAGTAGAGTTGCGGACACCTATTTCTTTACAGTGAGCCCTCATGTCCAGAACATTTGCCTACGTCCGTGTTTCAACTTTTGAACAAGAGACGCAAAACCAGGTCGTGGAGATCGAGGCGGCCGGGTTCAACGTTGCGCCACACCGTATCATCACAGAGACCGTTTCCGGCTCACGTGCCATCGCGCAGCGCGCGGGCTTTGGCCGCCTGATGGAAAAGATGGAACAGGGCGATGTTCTGATTGTCACCAAGCTCGACCGGCTTGGTCGCGATGCCATCGATGTGTCCAGCACGGTGGCATCGCTTGAGGAGCAGGGTGTACGTGTTCACTGTCTTGCACTGGGTGGCGTGGATCTGACCAGTTCCGCCGGGAAGCTGACGATGGGGGTGATCAACGCAGTTGCACAGTTTGAACGCGACCTTTTGATTGAGCGCACACAAGCTGGCTTGGCCCGCGCTAAATCCGAAGGGAAAGCCTTGGGCCGTCCACCTGCGCTGTCGGGCGAACAACAGGAATTTGTGCGCCAAAGGCTGGCCAATGGCGAAAGCGTTTCTGCGATCGCTCGGGACATCAAAACGAGCAGACAAACCATCATGCGCGCACGCGACACCGCAGGATAAGAGGAAGCAGCAATAAATGGACATATCGGTCAAAGTAGCAATCACCGCGCCGGATGGGGTGGTGCATGAACATGAGATCGCAGCTTTTGAAAAGGGGTGTGAAAACGCTGCCGAGATCGGGCTTTCTATTGAAGACAGCAAGGCTCTTCTGTTGAATCTGCAGCAGGAGCTCGTTGCCGCTCAGACAGCGGCGTTTTGTGCTGACCATTCAATCTGCCCATGTTGCGCAAGCAGGCTTCGACGCAAAGGCAGTAAGTCTGTTCAATACCGGACCGTCTTTGGCGACATTACCATAGACAGCCCGCGTTTCTATCATTGCCGCTGCCATGCCGCGCCTGCCCAAACGTTCAGCCCGCTGACAGAGCTATTGCCTGATCATGTCGCACCAGAAATGCTCTGGCTGGAAACGAAGTGGGCATCTTTGGTCTCATACGGCGCCACGGTA
>Ga0307945_1002363_pt1:0-7500 | contig 15222 bp, 16 predicted proteins | sample OrgLakmetagen228_FD_201818 | JGI IMG/M metagenome (GOLD analysis project Ga0307945, IMG submission 201818) | Saline water microbial communities from Organic Lake, Antarctica - #228 | ecosystem: Environmental > Aquatic > Non-marine Saline and Alkaline > Saline | place: Antarctica: Organic...
GGGTGGGGGTGGGGGAAGCAGTAGGGGTGGTGGGGGAAGGGGGTTGAAGAGGCCCAGGGGAGGAGGGGGGAGAGGAGGGGGGGGCAGGGGCAGGGGGGCAGGTGGAAAGGCAAAGCAGGCAAAGCGGAAAGCCCTAGGTACGTGAAGCGGGGGGGGGGTACAGGAGTGCTATAGAATTAATTTAAGAAAACACAAATATTTTTGTGTGTGGGTGGCATCATGAGAATGATGTGTGCGGCTGTAATTGGCATATTTATGTATTTGTGTGCTGTGCGCCTTGCGTTTTTTTGCTTAGCAAGTAAAACAGGTGGGAGTGATGTGTGTCAGGAACGTGGTTGGGCGCGGAAGTGTGCTGGCGTGTGTTTTGCTGTGCGATTGTGATGTTGGTACTGATTAGACGCCACGTTAGTCATGCTCCAGTGCATTTGTGTTTTGCTGTTTGCTTGAGATGTTGGTATGAAGATATACGCCACGTTAGTCATGCTCCAGTGCATTTGTGTTTTGCTGTTTGCTTGAGATGTTGGTATGAGAATATACGCCACGTTAGTCATGCTCCAGTGCATCTCTAGTGCATTTTTTAGTCTTGCTCCAGTGCACTTCCAGTGCATTTTCAGACTGAACAAAATTGGAGTGTTATATCTATTACCGCTTCTCTTTGTAGCTTGAATAATCAACATCTTCTTTTGCTAGTGAACATCTTCTCCTGAATGTGGCCACAGGGATCGTGCAGGGTTTATTTAGCTTACACACACGCATACAATGCTGCACACAGAGGATTCCGGTGACGACGAGATTTCTGACTCTGGAGGCTCCGACACCGACACGAGCTCCCTGTCAGACATTGACTACGCACCCAAGGCGAGCAAAGCCGCACCAAAATCCAGAGCTAGAACCACGAGGCTAGGTGCTGCTGCTGCCGCTACTACTGCTGCTACCACCCCTCCTGGTGATGGCGTCGTTGGCAGGGATGCTGCTGCCCCTGCTGCTGCCGCTGCTACTGCTGCCAACCCTGCTGGTGCTGGCGTCGTTGGGGGGGGTGCAGCTGCCCCTGCTTCTATCGCTGCTTCTGCTGCTACCAACCCTGCTGCTGCCGCTGCTACTGCTGCTACCACCCCTGCTGGTGCTGGCGTTGCTGGTGGGGATGCTGCTGACCCTGCTACTTCTACCCCTGCTACTGCCTCTGCTGGTGGTGATGCACGTGAGGATGTGAGTGCGGCTGTCCCTGCTGCTCCTGTCGTCCCTCCTGCCGATGGAGCCAGTGAAGCTCACACGGATCAGGGGCTGGAGGACAGCAGCAGTAGTGGTGGCCCTGGTCGTGGTGCGGGGCAGGTGAACGGCCTGAAGGAGAAGAAGAAGCAGCGGTGCCTGTTGGAGGACAGCAGTGGTGCTGAGTCAGAGGGTGAGGTGCAGGAGGTGGTGCATGTGAAAAAGAGAGCGCGAGGGGAGGAGGCGGGGGCTGGGCACACAGCAGCAGCAGCAGCAGAAGCAGCAGGAGCAGGAGCGGCAGGTTGTGCAGCAGGGCTGACAGTGAACACGGTTGGTGCAGCAGGAGTTGCAGCGGTAGTAGGAAACAAGGCTACAGCGACAGAAGAGGGGGCAGCAGGCACAGCTGGTGCTACAGCAGCACGACCAGCTGTCGTAGCCCCTACCCAAGATGTCACTGTTGTAGGGAATGAAGGAGTGGTGGAGAAAGGGTCAAGTGGGAGGGGAGCAGGGATCTCTGGAGGAGGGGGACCTGGGCGGGGGGGCAAGGGAAGGGGTGGGCGGGGACGTGGGCGTGTTAAGCAGGACAGTGTGGGTCAGAAAGACAGGGGTAATGAAGAGGGTGCGGGGTCAGAGAGGGATGTGGTGCTTGAGGTACGTGCTGATATTAAGGCAGAGCAGGAGCAGCAGCAACAGCAAGAGCAGCAGCAACAGCAGCAGCAGCAGCAGCAGTTGCAGCAGCAACGGCAGCAGCAGATGCAGCAGCAGCGGCAGCAGCTTCCCACCCTAATTTTGTTTGATGAGGCAGACGTACTCCTGGAGGAGGACCGTGGGTTTGTGGGGGCGCTTGCAGCGCTGATCACAGACACCAAGGTGCGTGTGAGCCCATGCAAAATTGTGCAGAGTGCTCGTTCTCAAGTGACTGTATCCACATCAAATTAAGTATGGCGTTTATCACAGACATCAGGGTGAAGTTGCAAGTGTTATATTACCTTAAGGTGTGCGCCTGCTTGACCGAACATGCATGTGCAGCACTGGTGCTCGAGCAAAAGTCCATTTTGAAAAGCCCACCAAACTGCCTCTCTGCCTCTAACCCCTCCCCGCTTGAAACAAATAAATATCAAGGCAATTATGACTGGCTCATGCCAATTCATCTTGTCTCGTCTTGACAGCGCAATTGCGTAACCTGTTTAAGCAAACCTGTGCGCACCAAAAAGAAAAGCAGCGTCCAATCGTTCTGACCACCATTCAAATATGGTTTGCAATCCATACTCCATGCTTGGCGCGGCATTCCTTCCAATCTGCTCAGCTTCCTCCTAACCATAAAATTATAACTATGTCAAGCCACGTGTTCACAGTGGCGTGGATGTTTTTGCTTGTGCCACAGCACCTTGCCATTTTGACCGTCATCTGCATTGCCTTCCCTGTCAACTCTGCTCAGCCTTCTCCTAACCGTGTTTCTGTTGTTTCTTTCCTAGCCACGCACTCCATCAACAATTGTCTACGCTCCTTTGCCCACTCGCACTCGCAGCGCCCTATCGTCCTGGTCACCAATTCTGCACAGCCGCCCCCGGGCCTTGCCACCCTAGGGCTGCGCAGCCTGCACTTCAGTCACCCCACGCCCCAGCAGCTGCTGCGCACCGCATGTGTAGTATGTCACGTGGAAGGAGTGGGTGCGCTGGAGGGTGCAGAAAAACAAACAGGCAGCGCGGGTGTGGCGGGGTGTGTGGGAAAGGAGGAAGGGGGAGTGGGCCTGGCGGGCGTGGAAGAGGGGGTTTTAAATGAGGGGAGGGGTAAGAGAAGGAATGAGGACAGTGAGGGTGTGACAGGAAGGCATACAGAAATGATGGAGGAGGACGAGGCGGGTGTAAGTACGGGCAAAGGCGATGTGCTCGCAACAATGCAGGTGTCTGCAGGGGGTGATGGTGGGCAGGCCGGGGGCCCTGCTGGAGGAATGGAGAGGAGTTCCGTGGGGCCAAGGAGTAGTGCTGGGCAGCTGGGGAGCAGTACCCAAGGTCAGAGCAGATCACGGGGCTGTGCCAGCAGCTGGGTGGATTTGCGCTTGGTTCAGGTAAGGTTTTGCTGTGTATGTGTGTGCATAGGTGTGTATATGCCTGTGCGTGTGTACGTCTACTGAAGCGTTTCTGACTCACTCCTGCATGCACGCACACACACATACCCGCAAACGCGCACGCACACACATGCACGCACACACTCACTCACAAATTTAAACACTCACAAACACACTTTCGTGATACACTCTGGTCACGCGCAGGAGGTGGTGCGTGCCTCCGGTGGGGACTTACGGCAATGCCTGGCCCAGCTACAGTTCTGGCTTGGTCCCTCGCATGTATCTGCTAGCCAACTACAGCAACAACAGCCACAGCAGCAGCGGCATCAACACGAGCAGCAGCAGCATCTACAGCAGCAGCACCATCAACAGCAGCAGCGGCATCAACACGAGCAGCAGCACCAACGGCAGCAGCACCATCGACAGCGGCAGCTGCAGCTTTGCCATGAGAGCTTGGGGTCAGACAGGGCCAATAATGGGGGGGTTCCAGGCGTGCAGGTGGGTTTTGCTAGACTTACTGCGCTGCTTCTCTTCAGACTTCAGCATTGAAGCGGAATGCACAGAGGAGTTTGTGTGAGCTGCACTAGATTTGGATGTTGTCACACCATGCTTGTGCCAGCTGCACTAGATTTGGATGTTGTCACACCATGCTTGTACCAGCTGCGGTTAGTCTAGGCGTGTGGTTGTGTGTAATTATCCTCGGTCACTTGCAGGCCTGAATCGCTGACCTGTTGTATACATATCGTAATGATGCAGCTGTCTGAGCAAATGACGGTGGTGTGTCAGATGCAGCTGAAGGGCATTCTAGAGCAGCCGAGATCTTGACCGAAGGCTCTCCCCCGTAAACCGTTACAAACAGAGGGGAAGATAAATGGCGCTGCCAGGAAGAAGGCTCTCCAGATAGAAAGCTGCACAGCCAATCCAGTAATTCAAGAATACCTAGTCACTCTAGTAAACGTTGAAGCCCACCCCCCATAATCAGTATTTCAGACAGATGATCATCACTTGCGTACATGTAGGCTTAGCGGACACCATGTATGATCGTACATTTGGACCTTTCTCTGTGGATATTTCAATACGTACTCCTATATACACACATATATGCACATGGTTTTAAACAACCCTCAATGGTTTTGAACGATCCTCACGTACACGGTACGTGCTTCTTTTTGCGTCCTTTCCAGGCCAGCATTGAGGGCACCTGGGACGTTGGATGGCCAGGGGTGGAGCAGCGGCTGCTCAATGCTGGAGAGGCCTTGGTACGTGTCCTGCGTGCAAAATCTTAGTATTCGACTAATGGTTTATGCGTCTGATCCTTTTGTGATGAGGACTTGTGAAAGGCACCATTTCGTTGTTCGCCTCAATTGGTGTAAAGGCTGGCACGGATCGTCGAACATAATGTATGCAAGCAGCAAAAGAAACTCCCCACATCAGTATTGGGTACCGTATAACTCCTCCACCACTGATTAATAAAAGTTCATGTTGGTTTGATGTGTGTGCGTGTATGTGTGTTTGTGTGTCTGTTTGTGTGTATGTGTGCGTTTGCCTCGACCTTCAAGACTTCCTGCCGAGCAAGTGAACGTGCCTTTTGCTTTGTTGAAGTTGCGTGCATTAAGAAATGAATGCCCAACGGCGGCCTCCAAACCTTCTGCTGTTTGGCACTCGCAGGCCCTCCGAGCTGCCTGGGCCTTGCATCCCTTGGACTTGGTAGACCTTATAGATGGCCGTGTGCCTCAGAGCCATAAGCAACAGCCACAGCAGCAGCACCACCACCATCAGCAGCAGCAGCAAGTCCAGTGGGTGGCAGGCGCTGACAATGCTCCGCTTAATAGTTCAGATTGCAGCACTCTTAGCAGCAGTGATGCTGTGTGGGGAAATGGCAACCTGGTGCGCAAGCATGAGGAAAAGCTGGCAGCCTACCACACAGCGTGCGAGCATGCACAAGAAGAGCACTTGGTGAGTGACCTGCTTTGTGCCTTTACGTGTTTGTGTGTGTATGTGCCAGGATACGGATTGTCGATACAGCGATGAGGGTCTGCTACTAATCTGGGTGTCTGGCAAGGCTGCTCATCAATCTTCCAGGAACAGTACTCTCTGCAGGTTACAGTCTATGCAGGCAATCCGAGTGCATCTATGCAGGAACCTCATGCCAGGCCTAGACACACTGATTCCACTGGCCTGTTGGCATCCAGAGGCAAGATATGCCTACTTGCCTCTTGCAGTACTGCCTCTTGCAGACTTGCTGCAACTGCAAGTCGCCTCTTAAAGCTCTTGCCTCCCGCAGTTGCAGGAGAGTAGGGTTGGTCAGAACCATATATATACGGTGTATATACGTTACTTTTGGCAGGGAAATCGCCAAATATACGGCCATATACGGTGCATTTATACGGTTCTGGCCAACCCTACAGAAGAGGCAAGAACCCCTCTCCTCCTGACAGCAGGCCTGTCTCGGCATGCAGCAGCACAGCAACCTGACTTGGGCTATGTCAACTCGAGAGTGCCTTTCCATGGCACTTTTTTGACACTTTTTGATAAGTAAAACCATTCCCTTACTTTTCTATCCTCAAGTGGCTCTTTGGCACGAAGCCTGACAGCAGCAGCTCATAAGCGGCTTTGAGCCCTGAGCAATTCCGCTGCCCTTAACATCACCCCCTTACTATCTTCTACAGTGTCTTTTAGAGGCACGTAGCAGCAGGTCTCAGACTGTTTCAGCCCCAGAGGACCTTTCCAACTCGCTCCTTCTACAGGTTCTTTCTCTCTCCTCCTCCTCCTCCTCCTCCTCCTCCTCCTCTACTCCTCCTCCTCAGGCAGTGGGTCTCAGGCTGTGTAAACCTCAGAGGACCTTTCCAGCTGCCCACCCATTATGGTCACTGCCTGACTTTCAATGTGTGCACAGGTTGCTCTGTGGCATGCAGCAGCACAGCAGCAGCTCTTGGACTTTTTCAAGCCCAGGGAGACCAAGCGTCGGGCACGGAAGTCAGGCGCGGTGGCCCTGTCCTATGCAGGAGAGCAAGAAAGGCAGCCAGAGGAGCAGGAAGCCCAGCAGCACGAGCAACCGGAGGGGCATGGAATTGAGCTCAATGAGCGGCAGGGGGAACGAGAAAAGCAGCAGCAAGACGAACAAAACGAGCAGCAGGAGAGGCAATCAAGCAAACAACATGAGCAGGAGGAGCGAGAAAAGCAGCAGCAAGGCGAGCAGCAGCAAAGCGAGCAGCCGCATCACAGTCATCATCATCAACAGCAGCAAGGCGAGCAGCAGCAAAGCGAGCAGCCGCAGTTGCAGTATGGTCAGCAGCAGCAGCAAGGCGAGCAGCAGCAAAGCGAGCAGCCGCATCACAGTCATCATCATCAACAGCAGCAAGGCGAGCAGCAGCAAAGCGAGCAGCCGCAGTTGCAGTATGGTCAGCAGCAGCAGCAAGGCGAGCAGCAGCAAGGCAAGCAGCAGTTAGGCGAGCAGCCGCATCACAGTCATCATCATCAACAGCAGCAAAGCGAGCAGCCGCAGTTGCAGTACAGTCAGCAGCAGCAGCAGCAGCAAGGAGAGCAGCAGCAAGGCGAGCAGCAGCAAGGAGAGCAGCAGTTAGGCGAGCAGCAGCAACCAGCCTCCCATAGCCGCGCCCCTGTCGGGTCTCCCCTTGCTTTGGCTTCAAAGGATACACATGACCCTCCTCCTGCTCCTGGCCCTGCCAGCCCTGCTGTCCCTACCACACACAAACTCCCCACCACCACCACCGCCACCACCACCGCCACCACCACCAACACTGCTGCTGTCACGGCTGCTGCCGCCCAACCCAGTCACGCACAGGGGGACGTCATGGCAGAGGAGGCACGTGCAAGCTGGCCCTCCCTGCCCCTCCTATCCCAAGCACCTGCTCAAACAGCTGCACTGTCCCAAGCACCGTTTGCACTGGCGTCTGCACTGCCACCATCCCAGCCGACTGGCACGCCTCCTTGCACATCACAAGTGGGTGGCAACCGTGTGTGTTTTTTAATCAGACACCTGGCATGTGGCATTGGTGCATTATTTTTTTGCCCTTTTGTTTTGATAACAGCCCTGATGTATTGCAGCAAAACTCCTGCCCACTTGACCGATTAGTTACGCAACCCCAATCGTGTCCTATTTTTTGCCACGTGCGTGTAGGTGCTTATGCATGTACGTGTGTGTGATGCTTATGTATGTACGTATGCAACCTGCCTTTGCTTCTCAACTGCTTCTAAGGCCATTC
>Ga0307945_1002363_pt1:10000-15222 | contig 15222 bp, 16 predicted proteins | sample OrgLakmetagen228_FD_201818 | JGI IMG/M metagenome (GOLD analysis project Ga0307945, IMG submission 201818) | Saline water microbial communities from Organic Lake, Antarctica - #228 | ecosystem: Environmental > Aquatic > Non-marine Saline and Alkaline > Saline | place: Antarctica...
TGAGGCTTGCATAAGTAAGTACGCATCTCGTTCTTGGCATATACATTCATTACAATCGTAATTACCCTTTTGGCCAGCACGCGCTCACAACGTTGCCATATGACCATTTCCATCCCTGGTGCCTTTAGTCGTCTGCAAACCATTTAAACCATTTAACAGCACGCATTGCCAAAAACGAGGGCTCTGCGACTGAAAGATCAAAAGGAAAGCACCACCTGGGCTTAGAACAAGACTTAGCGTAACAGGTTAACTGCAGCATGTTGAATCGATGAGTACGGCAAGCACATAGCTAACACATAAGCTATTTTTTTGAGCTAAAGTGACCAAAAGCTCCGTCTTGTCGATTTGTGTGTATGAAGCAATTTGCTTCATCTGAATCACAGTTTGCATGATAACCAATGTACGTTATACCTTATTTCTTTTTACACACACAGGCGCGCACATACGCACACGCACAAACACACACATACACATGCACGCACACACATGCAGTGCACGTACGCGTTGCACAGACAGCGCTGATGGGCTTTGCCGACTTTTTAGCGTCGCTGGTGATGCTCCCCTCACTTGTCTACATGCTCAAATATGTACACATTCTATCCCTATTCGCATGATCACCTTTGTACACTGCCTTAATTATGGTTCCACGCGATCAAGCATGTGCGCTGCACCTCATTCCCTTTTTGCATGATTGCCTCCACACGATCAAGTATCTACAAGTTACTTGATACACTTGCTACTTGCTAAACTTGCTACTTGCTACACCTGCTACTTGCTAAAATTGCTAAACTTGTTTCCTGCTACACTTGCTACTTGCTAAACTTGCTACACTTTTGCTCATTTGATTCTACGCTTTTCCTCATTTGAATTTCCACGCGATCACAACAGGTAGAGGACGAGTGCGTGGGCTGGTGTAGTGCCCCCCCTCGTCTGGAGCCTTCCTTGGAAGCGTCCATAGCACAGCGCGCAAGCGCACTCATTGCTGAGGGCCTGTGTGCGTGCCTGCTGCAGCCTTCACCCCCCCTCCCTCACACACCAGCGCAGGCAGCTACATTGCCATCATATAACACTGCAATGCACACTGATGTGCAGCAGCCTTCACTTGGTTCTGCCGCTGTAGCCCCTGCTGCTGATGCTGCTCATGTCAAGGGACATGGAGCAGTGGCTTCCATCTGGAGGCTTGGGGGCCCTTCGGCAGCAGAGCATCTTGCTGTGCAGCGTACCCCTCTGTTGCAGGCTGCTAATGAGGCCTTGCTGTTCTCAGAGCTCACGTCGTGTCTTCAGGTGTGTGTGTATGCGTGTATGTGTTTGTGAAGGTGTATGTGCGTATGTGTTAGTGTATGTGTGCGCACGTGCAACACAAATCTTTTGCAGTTGCAGTTGCAGTTGCAGTTGTACGAGCATTAGACATTTCTGGACACGCACACACACAGAGGGCTGCTAACATAAGGCTGAGTCGCGCAAGGGCAAAACCTAATCTGGATTTTTAGTTTGGCATGTTTACTCATGTTTCACTATGGTTTGATGTCTGATGGATTTATGTTTGAAAATGAGAGCATCTTACTAACTGGATATAAGATATATGTCAGGAGCAGTCTGGCATTGTGTGCATCAATTGTGTGCATCAAATTTCCTCTCCTTGTGTGTGTGTATGTATGTGTAATTTCACGGAGTTGGAATGAAGTGCATCATGTGTGCAGCTGTTCTAAACAGGTTAAATGGAATTGTGCACTAAAGCATCGGAAGGACCATTTTAGTGCCTTATATATTTCAGATTCATACACAGATACACGCGCTCACACATACACACACGCACGTGCTCACACACACCCCACAAATTCTAGTGCGCCTGTCCACCTCCCAACCCCTAAGCCCTACTCCTTCCTGTGTTTGCAGGGCCATGTCCCCTCTATAGACCGCCTGTCCGCCCTGGTGCGCATCGCACGCATCGAAGCAGCTCGTGCTGCAGCCTTCAGCCTGGGCACCTCTTCTGCTACTACTATCAGGCACACACCCCACCACCTTCCCCAGCCCTACTCAGCAAGCAGCGCTGAAGCTCACCTCCATACCAAAGCTGCTGCTGCTACCGCCAAAAACACTCCCTTCTTTGCTGCTTTTGCTGCTGCCGCTCCTATCACATTTCCGTCTGCTACCACTGCCACCACCACTCCTGCCCCAGCCGCTCGCTGCAGCAGTAAAGGCGGTGACGGTGAAGTCTGGAGGGGGGGGAGACTGTCACTGCTGCAGCATACCGGCAGCACACAGGAGACGGGCTCCACAAGCTTTGGAGGAGGGGCTCTTTCGAAGGTCGCCTTGGTTGAAGGGCTCAGGGGCGACTGGATGGGGATCGGTATGGGGGGCGTTGGAGCTGCTGCTGCTGCCGCTGCCGCCTACGAGCACCCTCAATCCTCCGTAACCATGCAGCTGCAGCAGCAGCAGCTGTGGAATGAGTCGTGCTGGGAAGGAGGAGAAACAGGTGCCAGGGCACAGATGAGCGGGTTTGGCACACGCAGCACACGCAGTGCAGCACGTGCCACGCCCCGTTTTGAGCATGCCCTCCTCAAGATGGTCCCTGATATGCCAGAAGCCCTGCTGCCGGCCTTGCTGGAGCTGGGCAGCTTCTCCGGACTCGGCATGGTCTAATTGAGGCTCCAATCTGACTCCCGTGATTTTTGCTTCAGAAGTTGTGTTTAGGTTTCAGTTTGGTAAATTAGTTGACACATTGTCGCACATGACGGTGCTGCTTTGTCTTATAACACAGATCCCTAGAGCAGCTCTGTTGCAACGACAAGCTATTTCAATTTGAGGCTTTATTATAATTGGATTCGTTTATTAGCGCCCTGGCTTTTTCTGGCAGAACTTTGCAGACCAATTGCACAGTTGTGGGTACCTTTTTGCTTTTCTGAAGCTTACTAAATATGCAGAAAAATAATAAATAATAAGGGACGACACAAAGGCCTATGTTGTTCAAGTTGACCAGGTGCGTCTGGTAATTTAGGTGTAATATGTGTGCACTACTATTTAAAAGTCTTTTTCAGTACACACTTAATACATTGACACACCAGCATGGTTTAGGTAAGATCTAGGTGGGTGTTCGATTTAAAGTCCTTGATGCCAAAAATTGGATTTTACAAGGACCTGGAAAATTGTGTGCAGAAACAGGCAGAGACAAGAAATATAAATAAATGTGTGCAGCAGCAATCACGCATGTTGGCTGGTGAGATAGCTGGTCAAATGTCTTTCTCGTTTTATTGAAGAGGCATAGTACCTGATAACGAGCATACATAAATAGACGACAGCATGATAGATTGTTCACGTGATTCAATTTGATGTCCGACAATTTGTACTACTAGTATTAGTAAGTCGGTTGGCTGTGTACACCATGAATAGACTTCTGATTGTCAACACTGCCTGCTAAGTCCGAGGTTGTGCGCTTTAACTCGGCGGGTGAAAATGTCCCTGTGTTCTTAATGGGTGGTGCCACCCTTCATCACAAAGATTCTTTTACTAAAAGTTTTAGGTATCTAGGCATGGTTTTCTACAGGACCTTGAACATGGCTAAGTCTGCTGAACACGCATCCCGCCCTTTTCTTGCCTCTGCCTATAGGATATGTAAATTTGTGTGTGAACACGCTTTGGCAGATAGACCACACAATTCTTTGTGGCTCGCTTAGACGTATGTTATTGCTGCTGGCATGTATGTTGGTCAAGTATGGGGCACTGGTTTTTTGCAGGCAGACAGGGAGTTCTCTAGCTTGCTGTCTATGCTTCATTTGCATTTTCTGAAGGGCACGTTTGGTGTGAAACGGTCTACCACTAACTGGGCTGTACTCCGGATCGTGGACATAAACCATTGCAGTCATACTGGTTTTGGTCAGCTGCAATAATATGCTTAATACCAATAATGTCACTTTGCGGAGGGTACTATTCCAGGCTAATCTCAATATCAGCCTCATTCAAGTGCCTGCTGGACGGCTCAGTTGCTGAGCGCTTTTCAAAGACTGCGTGGCTTGGTGTGAGTCGTATGTACGAGCTGTTCAAACTGGGCCATGCAAGAGTTTACTGCGGATTTGAAGCATAGGATGAGAGGTGTTTGGAGAGACGCTGAGTTGGTGGACCCCAACACGCACAACAACAAACTGGCTGGCCACCTATCATTCTTGGTTTGCAATCCCTTTTTTCTAGTAATGAGCGTATGCCGACCATTGTACCACGGTATCTTCATCTTGATCTGTCTAAACATGTCATGCGCAATGTCAGTAGACTCCGCTTGCGTGCACGTACTTGAAAGTTGAGGCAGCAGCGTGGCTTGAAGATGGTTCTCACGTATGTGACCAATGTCCTGGTGAAGATAAACATGTTCAGGAGGTGCATGCTTTTTTACTTTGCCAAAACCATCGGTTATGTGAGCTGAGGAAACATTTTTCATTTCTGTTTACGCCTTTCCTGAGGATTTTCAGCAGCCCAACCTTTTCTGCTGCAACAGGTCAACAACCAACTCGTTCATGATTTCCTTTCTCAGCAGAACACTAAACTTTTTCTCTTTCTTTCTGAGCTTATGGGTTTATTTGTGGCTGGCCGAGACCAGTCAGCAGCCGATTAGCCAGACAATGTGGCTGAAGGTCACCCCCCATCGTAACCATTGTTTATTGTATTAGTAATTTGATTTACCATTGCTTAGGTGATATTACACACGGTCATTACTAGGAAAGGAAGGGTAAACCAAAAATGATAAGTGGTCAGTTTATTGTTGTGCACAACTGGGTCCACTAATCCAACGTCTCTCCAAACGCCTTTTATCCTATGCTTCAAATCTGTAATGAATTCTTGCATTAGAATAGCATGCCCAGTTTGAACAGCTTGTGCATACAATTCACACCCACACAGTCCATGAAAAGCGCTGAGCTCATGAGCAGTTCAACAGGCACTTTGCTCAATACAAAATGCTGAGCGCAGTCGCTGCTCAATGTTTGCTAACCACCCTATCCTATTACACTTTAACTCGTACGTACACATTCGGCAAAATTTAAGAACCTCTAATTTGCGAGAATTCAGGCTGCCTAATTGTTTCGCAATAGCAGAACCACAGCATGGCAGGCAATGCTGCGCTCCTCTCCAATACTGTCCACTTTCTCATGCGTTTTGGCCTTTAAGTTGACAACTGAGTCATGTGCATTCAGCAATGCACACAGGTTCATCCTTATTGCCTCCTGCAAGAGGTG
>Ga0307945_1002366_pt1 | contig 15212 bp, 17 predicted proteins | sample OrgLakmetagen228_FD_201818 | JGI IMG/M metagenome (GOLD analysis project Ga0307945, IMG submission 201818) | Saline water microbial communities from Organic Lake, Antarctica - #228 | ecosystem: Environmental > Aquatic > Non-marine Saline and Alkaline > Saline | place: Antarctica: Organic Lake...
TTAGGATCATTTTTGTCCAGTGTTAGGATCATTTTTGTCCAGTGTTAGGATCATTTTTGTCCAGTGTTAGGATCATTTTTGTCCAGTGTTAGGATCATTTTTGTCCAGTGTTAGGATCATTTTTTGTCCAGTGTTAGGATAATTGTTGTCCAGTGTTAGGATCATTTTTGTCCAGTGCAAGGATCATTTTGTCCAGGATCTGTAGGGTTTTGAGAAACAAGTTGTGATATGTGCCCATGGATAGTGTTTTCCTCCTGGTGTGGTTGGTATGTCTTGTCCTCCTGCTCTCAAAGCCTGCATGGTAGCCTTAGAGTACATGGTTGTAGGCCCTGATCTTCTTGGGCGAGAAGCTGGGCAATTTGGCAACAGGAGCCTCATCCTTCATCTGTAGGGTTGGCCAGAACCATATATATACGGTGTACACACGGTATTCTTGGTTTGGAATTCACCAAATATACGGTGTAAATAAACATATATATATATATATATATATATACGGTTCTGGCCAACCCTATCCATATGCCTGCTCAAACCTCCAATGGGCCGCTTACTGCCTAACACCTAGGGTTGGCCAGAACCATGTATCTAAAGTGTATGTAAGGGAATTGTGGCAGGGTAATCACCAAATGCAAGGTCAGATACGGTACGTTTATAAACACACACCTAGGGTTGCCAGAACCATATTATATCTATGGTGTATGTACGGTATTTGTGGCAGGGAAGTCACCAAGTTTAAAGTCAGTTACGGTGTAAATTTACGGTTCTGGCCTGCCCTACTAATACCTGTGCCATTTATGCTCGTGCCTGCTGTGCGTTTGTTACTCAACAGTCTGCCCGACAGATCCAGCCCGCACTGCCAACACACTGGCAAGGCCCTGATTGTGCAGACGCAGCAACACTGCATGCTTGCCTTGTCGCGGTTACTCTCTATGCCGCAGGTGGACGTAGACGTGCGTGCCTCTGGGCAGGTACCGCAATCTACAAGGCTGTTGTCTGGGCCTGGCATGCTTCTCCCACCCGGGAGACGTGCGCAAAGTGGGCCGGCAAACGTGGACAGTGCACACATCACCGATGGACTACCCATGTGCATGCCGGGCTCACCAGCACGGTTTGGGCGGCGTGCGGGGTGGGGGGTACAGGTGTGTGGTTATATGTGGGGGGTACAGGTGTGTGAGTGTGTTTGTGTTGTGTGTGTTTGCATGCCGGGCTCACCAGCACGGTTAAGATGGCGTGCGGGGTGGGGGGTACAGGTGTGTGGTTATATGTGGGGGGTACAGGTGTGTGTGTGTGTTTGTGTTGTGTGTGTTTGCATGCCGGGCTCACCAGCACGGTTAAGATGGCGTGCGGGGTGGGGGGTACAGGTGTGTGGTTATATGTGGGGGGTACAGGTGTGTGATTATGTTTGTGTTGTGTGTGTGTATGCATGCGTGCGTGCGTTCTGTGTATGTATGTTTGTGTGTGCTTGCTTATTTGTGCGTGCGTACGTACGTGCATGTATGTATGTCTTGTGCAACTGTCTGACGTTTGGTTGCTAGCCTCCGCATACACAGTGCAAGTGCCACACCACATACCACCAAGTAGCACCAAACGGCACCAAACAGCACCAAATAGCGCAGATTTAAGAAAGTGAGAGGTGAAGGGCACGCATGCACCAGTGGTGCACACACGCTTTGTATGCTGACACATACTCGCTAGCTGCAGCCTTGCCGCAGCTGTTGGTCACGTGTGCTTCACGATCTGCCATGCTGTGTAGCTCCTACCTTGTGCTTTTATATTTCAACAAGTGAAGCGTGGCAGCCACAAGGTGGTCAATGCATACCTGTCAATGGTAGCATTCAGCACTGAGTTGTCAAACACACACAAACACGCGCACGCACACACACTCGCACACACACACACACACACACACAAACACGCACACACACTCACACACACACACTCACACACACACACACACTCACACACACACATATGCTCCATGCTCTATTTTGCAGGTTCCTGCCTAACGCATTTCCATGCTAGATGCAACAAAGCAGCGAAGCAGAGCATTTGCACGGATGCGCTCCTCATTCTGCCTTGCAGGTCCCAGCCTGGAGCTCTGAACTCTGAAGCAGCTGGGCAGTCTTAGAATGTCACAAGCTCCTTCAAACCGTCATGCCTGACAGCACTGATCCACACGCTCCTTGTCATGTCACACAGGTCCCTGCCTCGAGCTCTGAACTCACAAGCAGCTGGGCAGCCTCAGGGTGCGACTCCCCCACCACCGCCGCCGCACTCAATGGCTCCCCTCAGATGAGTAGCAGCCCTCCTCGTGGCTTTGGTAGCGTTGGAGGGGTGTCTAGGGGAGGAGGTAGGTGCTGCTGTGTGGGGGGCCGTGTGGGTGCAGACGAGGTGTGGGGTGTGGGGTGTCCTGGAACTGTGTACGGCAGTAGTACATTTTGGGGTGTCCAGGAGCCCGGGATTTAGAAAGGAGCCGTGTGCTTGACCAGAAATTTGTATAGGGCTTGAACAGCATCTGCATGCACACATTTCAACGCTTTGCCTCCTGTGGAGCTAGGTGGTAATGCACGCGCACTTACACTTGCATCTGCACACACATAGACACGAACACACACATACACACACAGACATGCACACACACAAACACATACACAGGCACGCACGCACACATACACACACACACACACGCACTCACACACACAGGCATGCACTCACTCATACTCTCTCTCTCTCTCACACACACACACACACACACACACACACACACAGACACGCATGCACACACCTGCACTTATGCGTGGCTTCACATAGGAGGATCACCAGTGCGGATTGGCAGCACCAGGCCTGCGACCATTGTGGAGGAACAGAGCAGCCCCAAAGGAGATGATGTTCGAGGGGGTGCAAGGGCAAGGGGGGAAGGCAGTGTGAGCGGGAGCGGGGAAAGTGGGAAGGTGGGGGGTGTGAAAAGTGAGAAAGTGGGTGAGGGAGGTGGGGGGCTAGAAGAGAGGAGGGGTGAGAGTGGGGTTGGGACCGAGGTTTTGCGAGAGAGCAAGGGCACACGTGCGCCAGAAGCATCACAGCAGGCCAGGAGCAGCAGCACACACACACAAGGAGGGTGGAACGGAGAGGTCAGCAGCAGCATGCGTTTGCAAGGAGGTGGGCAAGGGGAGGCGAGCGGCAGCGCTTGCACGCAAGCACGCGCTGTGGGCAAGGCGCTCGTGCCCAGCAAAAAGGGGGCGACAGCTTCTCGTACCTCCCCTCGCAAGCCTCGCATGAATAGCAGCAGTCAGAGCGTGCAGGGGGAGGAGCAGGCGGCCACACCTTCAGTTGGAATTGCACCTTGTGCTGTACACCCATCAACTGCACGCAACACAGCTGTTGGGGTCACACAGCCATCGCTGCCCTTGGCAGGTGGGTTTTGTCCTTATGGCTACGATTTCTACATATGCACAGTCGCACTTTTTGACTGGTGGCTTTATCTGTAACAACCGTCTTCCTTGATCAATTTGGAAATAATTTTGCTACCTGTACAACTTTTTGGTAGTGTTTGCGCTTTTTGGATCATCTAACTAACCAGCTTATTGAACAAAAAATCTCAAGCATCGACGCACCAATCTGACGCGCTCTGCACGCAACACTTTGCCCTGAGCCTTTGCTCATTTGTTGGGTTGGCCAGAAATATATATGTACGGTGTACATGCGGTACTTTTGGTCGGAAAATCACCAAATATACAGTCATATACGGTGTATATATACGGTTTGGCCAACCTTACTTATTTGTGCTCCCCTTGTAAATGATGTGTGCATCCAGCCGCAAACACACACACACCCACACACACACACACACACACACACACACACACACACACACACACACACACACACACACACACACACACACACACACACACACACACACACACACACAGAAACACACACACACACACGCAAAAACGCACACACAAACACAAACATACATAGTTCCTTTCTTACTGAACGCAGTCCTTTTTCAAGTGCCTTTTCGCTTTGCCAGACATAGAAACATAGATACACACAATCACATGCACACAAATCCCAGCACATCCCACTCAGGCAATTTGCTCTGCACCAGTAACACAATCCACCTTTCCGCTCACTCACTTTCCATTTGGATGGTGTCAGGAAGCAAATGAACACACCCACACACAAAACTTGCACATGACATTTAGGTGACGCGCTCCGCACCAGCGCCGTCCTCCACCCCGGTGTTTTTGCTGGCAGTGGCGATGCAAATGGCTTTGCCCCCACCCCTCCCATGCTGCTCCTTTCTTCATCACCATCCACACGTGCCAGTGCGCTTATGGATGTCCCTATGATGGCTGCTGCTCTGGGAGGCAGTACAGGAGCCAGCAAAGAAATTGCAGGTGAAAGGAAGCCTTAGATAGCGACAAAATTGATGATCATGCTGACATTGATGGTGGTTGATGATGATGATGATGATGATGATGATGATGATGATGATGATGATGATGATGATGGTGATGATAACGATGATGGATTTGTGTGAGTCCCGATGAGGCACCTGTTTTGTTGTGGGCGTTTCGGACGGCACAGATGTGTACCTACCAAGGTTTGGTAGCACTCAACCTCTTTGCCGATCACCATTTTGCTTGACACATGAGCTCCTTCCAAGGTTTGTAGCACTCAAACCTCTTTGCTGATCACCATTTTGCTTGACACATGAGCTGCTTGAACCTGCTGCGTCACATCGTACAATCAGCTGTGGCAAAGAGACAACATTTGTGTGTGTGTGTGTGTGTGTTTGCCTATATGGGTAGCTCAAACGTACCCGTCGTACAATCAGCTGTGGCAAAGAGAACATTTGTGTGTGTGTGTGTGTGTGTTTGCCTATATGGGTAGCTCAAACTTACCCGTCGTACAATCAGCTGTGGCAAAGAGACAACAACATTTGTGTGTGTGTGTGTGTTTGTTGGCCTATATGGGTAGGTCAAACGTACCCGTCGTACAATCAGCTGTGGCAAAGAGACAACAACATTTGTGTGTGTGTGTGTGTTTGTGTGTTTGCCTATTTGGGTAGCTCAAACTTACCTGTCGTACAATCAGCTGTGGCAAAGAGACAACAACATTTGTGTGTGTGTGTGTGTGTTTGCCTATATGGGTAGCTCAAACTTACCCGTCGTGCAATCAGCTGTGGCAAAGAGACAACAACATTTGTGTGTGTGTTTGTTGGCCTATATGGGTAGCTCAAACTTACCCGTCGTACAATCAGCTGTGGCAAAGAGACAACAACATTTGTGTGTGTGTGTGTGTGTGTGTGTTTGTTTGCCTATATGGGTAGCTCAAACTTACCTGTCGTGCAATCAGCTGTGGCAAAGAGACAACAATATGTGTGTGTGTTTGCCTATATGGGTAGCTCAAACTTACCCGTCGTGCAATCAGCTGTGGCAAAGAGACAACAACATCTGTGTGTGTGTGTGTGTGTGTATGTTGGCCTATATGGGTAGCTCAAACTTACCCGTCGTGCAATCAGCTGTGGCAAAGAGACAACAACATTTGTGTGTATGTGTGTGTGTTTGCCTATATGGGTAGCTCAAACGTACCCGTCGTACAATCAGCTTTGGCAAAGAGACAACATTTGTGTGTGTGTGTGTTTGCCTATATGGGTAGCTCAAACTTACCCGTCGTACAATCAGCTGTGGCAAAGAGACAACAACATTTGTGTGTGTGTGTGTTTGCCTATATGGGTAGCTCAAACTTACCCGTCGTGCAATCAGCTGTGGCAAAGAGACAACAACATTCACTTAGCCTATTTTGTCCCGCTGCACCCGATCCAACCCTGCTACACAACACAGGCACACACAGGCCCCCTCACCTATCTTGCTCCAGCATGATTTGAATAGACCGGAGTTTTCCTGGCTTACGATACGACAGAGCTAACCAATCACACGTCTTGTCTCAATATCCGCAGGTGCACACCGCCCCTCAACCTTAGCCCCATCTTGCACCAGCACCACGAGCCTAGGCCAGAGTGTGCCCGCAAAACGCGAGCGCTACGCCCAGCACCACCTCACCACCACCACCTCCCCTCCCCCAAGTGACAGCGAAGACAGTGGCGCCACTGCCCCACACACTACAGCGCATCAAGCATCAGGCATCACTACATCTTGGGGGAGAGGTAGCAAAGAGAGCGGGGTCAGGAGACCCAGCCCCGGCCGCCATCTGCAAGCTTCCAGCCCCAACAGCAGGTACCCTCCCCCCCGTGCAAACCCAGCGCAGCACCTGCAACCAGCAACAGCTGGTGACAGCTCAGCGAGGGCAGGTGTCGGCCCTGGTAGGGTGGGGGCCTGTCCCGTGGGGGCTTCCAGCCTCATGACTAGCAGCCTCACCGTCAAGGCAGGGTCCCCTCCTAGCTTGCAGGTTGGTGTGTCTCACGCACTGTGCCATGTGTAGGGTTGGCCCAAACCGTATATGTGCCTGTTGAAAAAATGATGCTTTCTAGGTGAGCACGATGACAGGAATACTAGCGATGGGGTCATTAGACTGACACAGTACACACACGCACATACACACACACGCACACACACACAAACACACACACACACACACACACACACACACACACACACACACACACACACACACACACCAAGCACTGCTCCTGATGCATGCGCAGGACCGATCCACTCCAATTGCTGTGTGTACCATCTGTTGTCTAGACACAAATGCGAGACAGTCCTGATGGAATGCGGTCTCAATCCTTTGTTCCACTATATTCTTGTCCTTTGTCAAACTTCACCTACAATTGGGCGGCTTTCAACCAGAGGCCCTCTGACCTTGTGAATTTATCTTGCTTGTGATTCGCCATGAGACGTGTGGAATGTGTGTCAGTTTAATGCCTGTTAACCAACTCAATTAACTCTAACCAACTTTGCTTCTTTACCTCAAAGGGGCCTGGCCACTGCTTGCATGCTGCGACTCTACATAAGCAGCACAGCCCTGAACAGAGCCCAGGTGCACGCAGCCCCACCAGCATTGCGCCAAGTGGCATGCAAGCCGACCAGCAGCAGCAGCAGCAGCCGCCGCCGCAGCAGCAGCACAGTCTGGAGCGAAGGTTGCATGCAGGCAGCCCGACTTCTTTGATTGCCAGCGTGCAGGCCGTTCGGCAGAGCAGTGGGGTTGTCGACCAAAAGGCGGTGCGTGTGTTTTGCAGCAGCCCCTGCCTCTCCCCCAGTACGTCCCCCCAACGCCCATCACGCCCTCGTCAGTCTATCGTGGGATCTCCTCTACCCCTTCCATCACCACCATCGCAACAGCAACCACAACAACAACAGCAGCAGCAGCAGCAACCACAACAACCACCAGCACTGTTGCATTCACATCAACCCTCATCCATTCCTCTATCACAAACCCCAGATCCACCAATCCCTGCCAGTTTGCTCCCTACTGAAACTCATCTACAGCCTGAGGTCATACAGGAGGGCGTTAGTCACAGGGTGCAGGGGGATGGCTGTAGTAATCTTCAGCAGCAGCAAGACACAAGACAGCGGCAGCAACAGCAGCAGCAGCTACCGAAACAGCAGCATCAAAGCACAGGACAGCAGCAACAGCAGCAACAGCACCAGCAGCTACCTGAACAGCAGCAGCAAGATGCAGGACAGCAGCAGCAGCGGCAGCAACAGCAGCAGCAGCAGCTACCGGAACAGCAGCATCAAAGCACAGGACAGCAGCAACAGCAGCAACAGCACCAGCAGCAGCTACCGGAACAGCAGCATCAAAGCACAGGACAGCAGCAACAGCAGCAACAGCACCAGCAGCTACCGGAACAGCAGCATCAAGGCACAGGACAGCAGCAACAGCAGCAGCACCAGCAGCAGCAGCACCAGCAGCTACCTGAACAGCAGCATCAAAGCGCAGGACAGCAGCAACAGCAGCAACAGCACCAGCAGCTACCGGAACAGCAGCATCAAAATACAGGACAGCAGCAACAGCTAACTGAACAGCAGCAGCAAGACACAAAACAGCATCAGCAGCTAAGTGAACCGCAGCAGCATTTTGGCACAACAAATGAGGGCTTGCAGCAGCAGCAGCAGCAGCAGCAACCACAACAACACGAACCGCAGCATTTTGGCGCAACAATTGAGGGCTCTGGTCGAAGCAAGCCCCCTCAACAACACAGCACAGCAGGAGGGGAGGCGACAGGAGAGCGGGCAAAGGTGGACAGAGGTGCGGCTGCAGGCAGTAGCAACGCAGCAGCAGATCCATTTCATGACCAAACACGTGAGCATCTTCATCTTTCTGACGGAAGTCCAAGCACGAGCGCTGGTGCTGGTAAGACTGTGTCTAGCGGCGTCATCAGCGCTGGTGCCAGTGCCAGTGCTGGTGCTGGCAAGGCTGGTGCTGGCAAGGCTGTGGTGAGCAGCAATCCTAGTGACAAGGCTGACGACAAGGCTGCAGCGAGCAACCCCCACAATGCTGGTGCCAGTGCTAGCGCTGGTGCTGGCAAGGCTGTGGTGAGCAGCAATCCTGGTGGCAATGCTGACGACAAGGCTGCAGCGAGCAACCCCCACAATGCTGGTGCCAGTGCTAGCGCTGGTGCTGGCAAGGCTGTGGTGAGCAGCAATCCTAGTGACAATGCTGACGACAAGGCTGCAGTGAGCAACACCCACAATGCTGATGTTAGTTCCAGCGCTGGTGCTGGCAAAGCTGTGGTGAGCAGCAATCCTGGTGACGCCAGCGATCCTGACAACAAGCCTGCAGCAAGCGACGCTCCTGTTGCCGTCGATGCTGGGCAAGCAGCAGCGGCGGCGTCATCAAGCAGTGATAACGCAGGCAGCAAAGGGACACATTCAGCTGCTAACAGAGCAGTGACACCTGCATCTCCCTCTGACACCACCACTGCCCTCCCTGCCGCCAACCCCACTGGTACAAGAAACAACGGCAACGACCATACCAACTCTCACAGTGGCGACCCCTCCAGGACAGCGTCCCGTGCCGCACCAAAAAGGAGGGGTAGCGGTATTCCTTCCCGCGCTCCTTCTCGCGCCGCCGCACAGCAGCCGCAGCAGCAGCAGCAACAACGGCTGCAGCAGCAGCAACAGCAGCAGCAACAACCACGGCCGCAGCAGCAGCAACAACAACCATGGCCGCAGCAGCAGCAGCAGCAACAGCAGCAACAGCAGCACACAGCAGCAGCGCACCCATCTACACACTCACAACGTGCCACCAAAATACCTCTTGCACCCAGAGGCAGGGGTAAGATCAGAGGGGGGGTGCGACCTCACGGGGGGCGGCTGCCGCAGCCGCCGGCTCCTACATGGTGGGGCGCCGGCGGCCAGATGCCACGTGGCAGCATAGCCGCCAGCTCGCGCAGCTCGTATGCTGGGTGTGTGGAGGATGAGGAGGAAGGGGCAGAAGCTGTGGGGGGCAGAGGGGGAGGGGCAGATGCGTGGGGGCTGTCCAGCTTGATTGATGAGGAGGAAAGTGGAGAGGGGGGTTCGGATGGTGCAGCATATGCCGCTCTCATTCCACAGTCACAAAATGGTCCTGGTACAGCATATGTGTCTCTCCTTCCTCAGGAGGCGCAGAATGGTGGGGCGAGGCAGTACCGTGGGCATGCAGGTGAAGAAACATGTGTGCATTGGGGTGTGTGTCAATAGTATGTGCCTTTTGCAGGCTCAGAATGGTGGAATGAGGCACTGGCATGGGCAAGCAGGTGAAGAAGCATGTGTGCATTGCGGTGTGTGTCAATAGTATGTGGCTCTTTATTTGCGGGCACAGGATGGTGGGACAAGGCACTGGCATGGGCAAGCAGGTGAGGAAATATGTGTGCATTGGGGTGTGTGTCAATAGTATGTGGCTCTTTTTTTGCGGGCACAGAATGGTGGGACGAGGCACTGGCATGGGCAAGCAGGTGAGGAAATATGTGTGCATTGGGGTGTGGGGTGTGTGTCAAAAGTATGAGGCTCTTTTTCCGCAGGCACAGAATGTTGGGACGAGGCACTACCAGGGGCAAGCAGGAGAAGGGGTTGCAGTGGGGTGTGTTAAAACGTGGTGCAAGGACAGTGTGTCATCTGGATGTCTGATATAACTGATATACAGTGGCTAGTATTTATGCAAGGGCACACATGCATGTTCAGGTGCAGGGTGCCTACTCTGGTAAGTGTGATATAGTTGTGACAAAAAGTGTGATATAGTTGTGACAAAAGGTGTGATATAGTTGTGACAAAAGGTGTGATATAGTTGTGACAAAAAGTGTGATATAGTTGTGACAAAATGACTGCAGTAAAATGACGTGTGTGTGAGAGCAGGTAGATCCAAGAGAGGGAGCTCAGAGCACAGGGACAGGCCTGAGTTGCAATCTGCTTGTGCAGAGTGTATGAAGTAATGGTGAAAAGAATAACCCGGTCGTGCAGAGCGCGTGAAATAATAAAACTAAAAATAATGAATTGCTTGTGCGGATTGCATAAATTCAACCACAAAGACAATGATCCATTTGTGCACAGTGCATGAAAATAATAAGAAGGAAAACAGTTGCTTGTGCAGAGTGCATCAAAAAGCACTGTATAACAGACAGGGGTGCATAAAAAAAACTGTATAAAAGACAGGGGGAAAACACTGTATAACAGACCGAGGAAAAACACTGTGTAACAGACAGGCAGAAAGCACTGTATAACAGAGGGGGAAAACACTGTGTAACAGACAGGCAGAAAACACTGTATAACAGAGGGGGAAAACACTGTATAACAGACAGGCGGAAAACACTGTATAACAGACAGGGATGCTAGGAGGTTGGAGGTATGTCCTCGCAACCTTGCATTGTAATTTTTATAGACACACGCACACAAACGCACACACACGCACACACACGCACACACACACACACACGCACACACACGCACACACACACACACACAAAAACACACACACACACACGGGTTCACTGTCAAGCACGCATGCCCACAAATCACTATGCTATATTGCAATTGGCACAGGAGCACGAACCACCTACCTGTTTCCACTTCTGCACGCCTGCAGCAAACCAACTGCACTGTGCATTGCCCCCACGCCTGCAGCTGACCAAATACATTGCTTATTCCGCAACGCCTGCAGCAAACCATCTGCACTGCACATTGCCCCCACGCCTGCAGCTGACCAAATACATTGCTTATTCCCCAACACCTGCAGCAAACCATCTGCACTGCACATGGCCCCCACGCCTGCAGCTGACCAAATTCATTGCTTATTCCCCAACACCTGCAGCAAACCATCTGCACTGCACATGGCCCCCATACCTGCAGCAAAAAAGCTTTGCTGTGCGTTGCCCCCGCACCTGCAGCAAAACAATTACACTGCACGTTGCCCTCACTTCTGCAGCAAAACAATTGCACTGCGCGTCGCCCCCATACCTACCGCAGACCAACTTCACTGCTCACCACCCCCGCACTTGCAGTAAACCAACTGCACCGTGCTACGACCCCACACTTGCAGCAAACCAACTGCACTGCACATTGCCCTTACTTGCAGCAGACGACGTTGACTCAGACAGCGTCAATGTTGGCGGCACCGGCACCACACCCCCAGGCTCCAGCTGTGGCTCTGCCTACCACCCCCCTCTCCCTACCAGACACAGCCACACACCCCCTGTAGGTGCAGTGGCTGGGCAGGGGACCCACGGCATGAGCAGGTTTAATGTAAATGGAGACGAGGATGGATGTGGCGCAGCGGCTGACTTTCAGCACCAGAATCAGCAGCAGCAGCAGCAGCAGCAGCAGCAGCACCCTTGCCACCAACGGCAGCACCACTTCCCAGGCTCTCCTGGGGAAATTCAGGCGCACAGGGAACATGGCGGGAACCAAAATTGCAACAGCACCACCACGCCCAACGTCTGCAGCCCCCCCATGCGCAGGATCCGCACGCAGCCGCGTGCAGCTGATGGGGGAGTACTGGTCGCACCCCCACAAGGGCGTCAGCAACAAGGGGGGGGCCAATTTTCGTCCCCCCACCCCTCGTCACATTCTCAATGGCCTACGGCACTGAGTCCACAAGGGGCCGCCCAAGACAGCTACAACCACGTCGGCCACCACAACCGCGCACACCAGCAGCTGGAGGAGGAGCAGCACGCGTTAGGCGGGGCACAAGGGGGCGGAGGGTACGCAGCATTTGACCAGCAGGGAGGGTTTGCCGCCTTTGACGTGCACGGCATTCAGGCAGGGTGGGGGGGCAGCCCTGGTGCCTTTGACCACGCAGGCTTCACTGACGGTGCCTTAGAGAGCTCCACAGTCGGCACCGACATCAACCACATGCACATGCACCACCACTCACCCTCAAATGGCAACCATACCAAGCCATTCCACCCCCATCACTACCCCCACCATGACCGTCATCAACAGCAGCAGCGTCTGCACACCCCTCCTGTGGTGCCTGCGTCGCACGTGCTTGCAGCTGCCGCCCAACATGGCGCGTCTACGGCAACAGCAGGTGGGTTTGAACGGCATTGGCTTGTGCACAACGCGAGAGGTGGAGGGGGCGTACATTACTTGAAATTGCCAAGCAAAGGCAGCTCAATGCTACTGAAGGCCTTGTTTGTGAGTATGCAACACCGTTGAAAATGGTGTGGCTTGGCTAGAGCACCAGATAAAGGTGAAATAAGTGTGAAGCAGCCACAGAGAGAGCAGGAGATCACCGTAGTGCATGCAAGTACACAGCGTTTATTATAGGTAAATATAGCTTGGCTAGAGCACCAGATAAAGGTGAAACAGGTGTGCAGCAGCCACACAGAGCAGGAGATCACCGTAGTGCTTGCGAGTACACAGCGTTTATTATAGGTAAAAATAGCTTAATTAGAGCACCAGACAGAGAAAGGAGACACCGGCAGATCTGATTGTAGTGGCTTAGAAAAGGGATGGGCGCGTGTCGGCTAGTAGGTGTAGGTACTGGGCTGCAGTGCCATGATGTATGTTGATTAAAACTGGGAAGCAGCAGGGAAAAAGAGGATATCGTCAAATTAAATATTTGCTGGCGCAATGAATAAATACGCGCTGTACTGCAATTTTTGCACCCTTTGTCTTCTCACCCTCCTTTTTTATTGCGGCAGCCGTTCCTCTCCAAACCCCTTCTCACCTCCTTTTTCTTTGCGGTAATTGTTCCTCTCCAAACCCCTTCTCACCCTCCTTTATTATTGCGGCACCTGTTCCTCTCCAAATTCCTTCTCACCCTCCTTTTCCTCTGTGGCACCTGCTCCTCTTCAAACCCCTTCTCACCTTCCTTTTTCTTTGTGGCACCTGTTCCTCTCCAAACCTCTTCTCACCTCCTTACATCTTCCCTCGATTTCGTCAGGAGGCACTGCTACTGCTGCTGCATCAAGTTCAGCTGGCCAGGGGGGAAAGGCAGGAAGGGGCCGAGGCATGGCTGCGGGTGCCTCAAATGCATCTGGGGGCGACAAGGGGCGTGGACGAGGGCGTGGGCGTGGGCAGGGTGGGTGTGGCACCATTACTCCTTTTTCACTCCTTTGTAGGGTTGGCCAAACCCGTATATATTCACCATATATGACTGTATGTTCAGTGATTTCCCTGCCAAAAACACTGTATATACACCGTATATACATGGTTCTGGCCAACCCTACTCCTGTGTTGCTGCTCCAGACACACTGTTTGTGGTTACGTGGGCCGCTGTTGCTGCGATTGCGCATGGGGGTGTGGCAGGGGTACGTGCTTAAAAATAAGAGTGGATGTTTGCGTTGCATGATGGATACTGTTTGTGCTGTTTGGGGCAACAGGGGGAAGAGGGTGAGTGCAGCACGAGTGCTGCTGTCTTGCTATTCTGGACGCACTGTTTGTGGTATGAGGGGGCCGATGTTGCTGTGAATGCTCTCTCCTAGGGCAACACGGTGCGTTGGAGTGGGCGCGGCTGGGGGGGGGGGTGAGTGCTGAGAATGTGCTTGCGGATGATGTGTGTGCAAAATGTACTGAAACCTACGTGTCAAGCTCGTGCAGAATTGCCGAAGGGCGTGTTGCTGTCGCTGCATCACCTGCTGCCCACCATGCTCGATCGGCAAGGCATGCCGTCTTGCTTTGCACTTACGCATCGTCATTGCATTCGCAATAATGCCATGGAGCATGTATATTCCATGTGCTGTGCTTCCCTTGCTACTAGTTGTAGCATCTGTCATGACGCGCTGAGGCGTCTTGCTGTGCACTCATGCACCGACATTGCTCGCTAATAGCTGTAGCATCTGTCATGGCACGCGCTGAGGCGTCTTTCTATGCACTCATGCACCGACATTGCTCGCTAATAGCTGTAGCATCTGTCATGGCACGCTTAAGGTTGCCAAAGGAAGCGGTCCTCCAACACACTCTCTCTCCCTCTCTCTCTCTCTCTCTCTCTCTCTCTCTCTGTCTCTCTCTCCCTCTCTCAAGTCCCTGGTGTCCATCCTTTCGTCTTTCATGGAATGTGGGCTTGACAAACAAGCACGACTTGTTGGGCAATGAGAAACATGGTAAACATGATATGTGCTCCTATTGGATAGAATTGAACACCACGCACGCAGTGAAGCCCACTTACCACGTTTTTAAAAGAAAGGGACCACTTTGGTACCAAGTCATAGGTGTGACGTGAAGGAACCGATGAGTTGCACAGCTCCCATGGACATGTCTGGAAAACGGGCAGGTCTCTTAAACTCACCAACTCAAATGTTTTGCTTTTGGCTAGACTGGTTGAACCGTTTCATGTGTGCCGCTTTTGCCTGCACCAATGCTTCAGCGTGAGGTTGTGCGTCTGTATGCGTATGCACAACTGTGTTTTGTACAGGCAAAGTGGGGGGGGGGGTGCAATGGGTTTAGGGTTAAAAACCCAAGTCATTCAAATGCCTTTCCACAGACTGTGACTACTTTGCCTTGGCATCTAGGCACCGCTACAGTGAATGTGATGTCTGTGTAAGCTGCAGTGAATGTGATGTCTGTGTATGCTACGGTTAATGTGATGTCTGTGTAAGCTGCAGTGAATGTGATGCCTGTGTATGCTACGGTAATGTGATGTCTGTGTATGCTACCGTGAATGTGATGTCTGTGTAAGCTGCAGTGAATGTGATGCCTGTGCATGCTACAGTGAATGTGATGTCTGTGTATGCTACAATGAATGTGATGTCCGTGCATGCTACCGTGAATGTGATGTCCGTGCATGCTACCGTGAATGTGATGTCTGTGTATGCTACGGTA
>Ga0307945_1002372_pt1 | contig 15193 bp, 15 predicted proteins | sample OrgLakmetagen228_FD_201818 | JGI IMG/M metagenome (GOLD analysis project Ga0307945, IMG submission 201818) | Saline water microbial communities from Organic Lake, Antarctica - #228 | ecosystem: Environmental > Aquatic > Non-marine Saline and Alkaline > Saline | place: Antarctica: Organic Lake...
CAGAGGGAGGAGCATGCAGGAAAAGAGAGGCACCTGCACAGGACTACAGCAAGCACATCAGCAGCAGCATCTACACAGTCATTGGACACCTGCAGCAAGAGGGCAGTGACAAAGGCCGGTAGATGCAGCTGTTGCATTATTCATCTACGCTACAGGCACCACCTTCTGGGTTGTGGTAGCAATAAGCAAGTGATCATGCTACGTTCTGAGGGGCTGAGAGTTCCTCTGGGGGGCTCTAGAGGGCTTGGAAGTGCCTCTGGGGGGCTCTAGAGGGCCTGGGAGTGCTTCTGGGGGGCTCTGGGGGGCTTGTGGCTGCAAAATTCTTCAAGTGCCCAAAATCGTATTATACGGAGCAATTTGAAAAATACGGTTAAATACGTGATTAATACGATACAACGTATAATACGCCTACGCAGTATGACCCATCCCTGCAAACAACTGAATGTGCTGGATGCATTGATTAACCAAAGTGATTGGGGCAAGTTTGGCTTAATGGCTGTTTATGTGGGGAAAACATGCTTGTGAGTCACAGCAGAGGACGGTGGGTTCCCATAAATTGCTTTGAAAGGAAAAAGGTGTTTGGGTAAGAAAGCCATCATCCTTGCGGGGTGCACAGAGGTGGGCATGTTGGGCTTACATGGACTTTGTGCGCTGAAGCTGGTCTGTACAAGCGCCTCTGGGATTTCGAATGTAAAGTATTCTGTGATGTTTCGCAAAGAGGAGACACTCTGGCAAGGAAGGTATTTACAGCGCGCTAAACTTAGCAGCTGGAAGCTTGTGTTGGCTGGAGAAAGGATGTTCCTTCCGCGCATATGCAATCGACACATATCTCAGGCTTGATCAAGACCTGTAGTTTGAACGTTTCATAACTTAAAAAGAAGCTTAGCGCTAAGCAAAGACGCTGAGGGATGAAAAGTTATGGCATCCAGCAGGGTAGCTGGATAGCGGTTCTAAAATTCAGAACGACTTTCCTCTGGTATGTTGCACCTGTTTTGTGTATGCATCAAACTACATTATGCTGAACACCTGGTGCATACCCCTCTTCAAGTTGTTGGACATGACTATTCAACATCCTTTCTGTTATGTGAACGGACAGCTGGCCAAAGCCCTTTCTCTGCGTTTGAAGAATAATCAAAGCAACAGGCCTTCCCTTTACAGCATCTCAAATAGATCAAGGCTTCACTCTCTCCTGCATACACGTGAAAGCTCCATTAAGGGACAGCGTCATGTAGTGAAGCACAGGTCATGAACAAGCAGCATCACACCTCTCGTTCCTTGCATGCTGCAAACAACTGGCATCCCTGCCGTCCATATACCTACTTGTCAGCGAACAACTCTGCCTGTCATCATTTTCAGATACACACGCACGCATGAGCGCTCTGTCACAAAAGACTGGATTACTACGCGCAAACAAGCAAAAACGCCAGGCACACAAACTACAGAGCTAAGCTAAGGATCTAACAGACCACCCGTCCAGGCCACTTTACTACCGTCTAGGCTTCCGTGGAAGGGATTCTTGCTCAGTGTGCCTTACAGCTTTGCGTAGTCAAAATTATGTTTTCTCACGGCACCATAAGAGTTAGGCCCATGGTTGGCGTGCATAGCTGCAGCAGCGTCACTGGCACGATCCCTGTGCACACGTGATAGGGACAGGCAATCAAATCGTCACGTGATAGGGACAGGCAATCAAATCATCATGCGATAGGGACAGGCAACCAAATCATCAGGTACCTACGGTTCAGGGTTTACAAGGGTTTTCAAAGCAGGTAATCGGCAGCCATACATGTCAGGCTTATGACCTTTTTTTGCTGGTCTCAAGGTCAACAAGGTCAACGACAAGTGATTGACCAATGACAAGGGCTACGATTAGGTCAACGATTAGTGGGGGTTAGTTGTGGTAGAGCGGCTTACTTGATATCCTGCATAAAGTATATCACCGCCCCTAATTATTGTTTTTTGGAGGGGGCGGTGACATATTACTGGTGAAACGGTGGTAAAATATATATTTATTTCTAGGGGGAGCGGTTCAGGTTATTAAGGGGGCGGTAGCAACAAATAATTATTGTTCAAAGGGACGAGCGGAGAGGATGCCCCCCCGCTCCGCCTGGCACCTTCCCTCCCAGACCCTGTCCGCCTGCAGCAGGCAAGAGCGAACCGGGCTGAGCAAGAGGCAAAGGAGCGCAAGAACAAGGGCTCGCAGCCATGCAGAACTCGCAAACCTTGGTTTGATCTTTGATTGTACAGTTGGCACTGCATTGGCATCCTGTGATTAGCAAATAATGTAATGAAGCTGACAGGGATGCAAGCATGCTCATGCAGCAGCAGAAATGCGCAGGCGCACAATGTGCACACACATGCGCACACAAACTCACACACACATACACACACATACACACACACGCAAACACACATGCACAGGGGCACATACTCACACAGGCGCACACACACACACAGATACACATGCACATGCGCGCGCACGCACACACACACACATACACACACACGCACGCACACGCACGCACGCACGCACACACACACTCTCTAGTACCCTTGCACACACACGCTCGCACACACGCACACACACTCATGCACACACTCTAGCTATAGCACCCAAGCAGCACGCAAAGCTAGCACACGCATGCAGCAGCAGTAGCAGCAGTGACAGCATCAACAGTAAGAGTGGCCTACTCCTTTGAGAGGGGGTGGTTGCTGAATGTTACTGTGGTGAGAGTGCACGTACGTACGGTTGTAAGAAAGGTCAGTGCTAGGGACAGGTACATTGCTTGCATAAATCAGTTGTGCACACTTGCGAGTACTCAATTTGTGGATGCCAGTACAGTTGTTCCGAGGGAAATCCACACGTGATTGTTTATTTTGCAGCAAATGTAGTTGTGCTTAGAGAATTACGATTTTTGTGGAGCTTCGTATCATTGCAACGGATTGGATTCCCTGCACCCGTTTGGGAAACACCTCATTTGTGTGATGCATCAAAGTGCAGTTTTTTTGAACCACGTTGTGCAAAACACACAACTGGTGAGGTTTTTAAAATACCTCAATGCTTGCCGGATCTCACCGGTAATCTTCTTCGGTATATAACTGTTCTCAAGGAGATAAATATCGCTGAGATATGGCAGGCACTGAGGTATAAAGGCTGAGGACTTTATGCTTCCTGCTGAGCCTGCAAATTTGCACAAGCAAGGGTTCAAACAGAGTGAGTGTAAATTAGATCACACGCATGAAAGCACTGTTCGCCATTAATATAAGCGTTGTGCTCCCTCCTGGAATAACAATTCCGACTAGTGAGCCGTTGCATTTTAAGAAGTCCACAAAATAAGCAAGGAACAACAGGCATTTACGGGATTTTTAACTTTTCTTTAGAGCCACGTGCAACGTGCTGGGCACCTGAAGTCTGTCCTCCCGCTGAGCCTGCAGATTTGCACAAGCAAGGATTCAAACAGAGTGAACTAAATTAAAACGCACACAAAGGCACTGTCAACCATTGAATGCACCGTGCTCCCTCCTGGAATAACAACTCTAATTGTTATACAATTGCATTTCAACAAGTCTGAATAATCAGGATGAAACAGCACTTGATTGTACAGGCCGCTTGCAAACCTAACTCACGTCCATACTGCATGCACTCAATCTGCGTGGTGCTACCTTTGTGTTTGCCTGCGGTTTTGGAAAAACATGTCAATGTTTGCAAAACAGGCAGCATACATAGCAGCACATACAGCAGATATGCACAGCAGAAATATTGCGCAGCAGAAAAAATGCACAGCAAAAATAATGTGCAGTACACATAAGCACAGCAGAAAAGCACAGCAGAAGTTATACAAGGCGCAAAATAGGCCTCCACCGTTGCTCCAATGACATGGGCAATCTCTTCAATCCGATCAGATAATTGTAGAAATTTGTCACTGTACCAAACAGATGCCAACGTTTGGGCATGTGCCTGCGTGAATGTGTGCTTTATTTTGCATGTACATGTGCGCACACGCACGTGTGTGTGTGTGTGTGCGACAGTGTGGGTGCGTGTGCATAACGTTACGAGGCGCGCTTCAGACAGGCACTGCGTGAGTGTATGTGTGCGACAGTGTGTGCATGACGAGGGGTATTGATGGATTTTGGGTGGGCCTCTTGACTCTTGACACATGATCTGGGTGCAATCAGCAGCTTTGACACCTACGAAGAACACCAACCACATGATGCTTGTGGCGGCCTTGATCAATGTTGGAGCGCTCTTGATCAATGTTGGAGTGTGCATCCTGAAGCTGATAAATTGAAGTGGTAGTTTCTGCACGACACTTTTGATTTTATTAGAATTCTCGAATTCATTGGATTTCTTGATTGATCCAGTCATGCGCTCAGATAGAAAACGCGGTGCAGCAAACTCGCTGCCTTGTTATAGTTCAGACTTGCCCTATATCGAGAGGGCATTTGAGATTTGGTTACCACCAACACTTTCTGCTTACTGTTATTAATTCACACCAAGAATTTATCAAACGTTAAAGTGCATCATTGTTCTTGAATCTCCCCACTGCGATTACAAAGTCTAGTGCTCCTCAAGCTTGCATCCACGACCCGCAAATTTGGACACCGATATACTGTGCAGGAATCAGCAATTTAAATCCGCTTGCTCGCGCGCGGACTCCTTCAGAAACCATTCACGCAAAAGGTCTTAACTCAGACCTGGTCTGGAAGGCGACCCCACATGCATTTGTTCAAGCGTGGCGCTGTCAACAAAAAGGAATCAAATTTTGACCTCACTCTTGGCAATCAGGCTCTGCATGGTGAACGACCCATGCGTGTGCAGGTGTCCTATCTCTCGTTCAGTGCCCATACGGACGCGAAAGGCATCCTGCAGCTCGTCTCAGCCTATGCTCCCAAAAGTGTGATGCTAGTGCATGGTGACAAGGCAGGCATGGACTTCATGGCAAAACGCATACACAGGTGTGTTTGCCCTCTCTGTACATAGACTTGACATCGAAACATGCCACGTGTGTAAGAGTAGAAGGTCTCTGATAGGAAGGTGAGAGTTGAGGCAAAATAAAGGAAAGCTTGGACGTACCTTACTCTTCACGCGCGCACACACACACACACACACACATACATACACACATAATTCTTGCATGTATGAAATTTTTCTTGCTGATGCAGAACTCCCCTGTTTTGCAAGGAGAAGCTTCCTCTCCTTGTCAACCACACATATGTAGGGTTGGCCAGAACCATATATATATACGCCGTATTTGACTGTAAATTTGGTGAAATCCCTGCCAAAAATACCGTATATACACCGTGTACATATGGTTCTGGCCAACCCTACACATATGCACACACACACACACACACATATGCACACACACATATACACACACATGCACGCAGAGTTTTTGGCATCCAATGCACATTTCCGCCCAACGGCAACTGGGTGGCAATCCCTGTTCAGCCCTCCCCTGTCAATATCAAGGCGCACCTAGGTGCCCACTGGGCGCCCACGCTGCAGCAGGTCCAGCTGCAGCAGGTCCAGCAGCAGCAGGGCCTCAGCCAGCGTCAGAAGCGCAAACAGCGCCGTGACCAACTGCTTCAGCAGCAACAGCAGCAGCAGCAGCAGCAGCAGCAGCAGCAGCAGCAGGAGGAGGGAGCAGAAGAGGACGAGGAGGTGGAGGAGGGACAGATAAGAGTGGCACCAAATGTAGATCCACAAGGGCTTGTGGGACCGCAGAGGCAACTACAGCAAGGTCCTCGACATGTAGGAGAGGTGGGGATACCGGAAATTCCTGGCCCTGTTAATGCCTTGGGCCTGTCGGGGGTAGTTGTGGCTGAACGTGTAGGCAACACCGCTCAGCCTTATATGCTAGTGCATCCACAGCATGATGCGCAGCATTTAGGTCGGCTGGGCCAAACGTATAGCATAACTTACGAGTAATGTATCCGTGTTCCTGTTTCATCCATTTGTACCTGCCTCTTACTTTTATCTCTTACCTGTCTTTCAACTTACCATATACTGAAATTTTGTACGAGGATTTCGAACTCTACATTGAATTATGCCTACCTAATACTAATACTAATACGTTGTTTCCTTTGATTGACGTGGAGTGGTTTTTTACCCTGTCTGAGTAGTAATTGTGGTCCTGTAGTGCCACACTTATTGGGTGCTTGTTATGTCAGCATAGTGTTACCTTTTGCGTGTTGTTGGTGTGTTTGTTATGACCAGATACAAAAAAACTGGCAGTTTTATGATCAAATTGTCTCTTCCCACCTCCTCTTGTTGCTTCTCTCTTTATGCGCCTTCCGAACTAGGTTCACGAGGGGTTGCGGGTATTCTTGGAAGTGGCCAGTTTTTTCCTTAACAGGGCCCGGGTCAGAATGGATTGAAACAAGGGGTGACTCCAGCTGTAACACAGACCGGTCTGTGCATGCATGTATTAGCGTGAGCTATGCCCGCAATCATGTACGGACTAGTCATATTCCCAAAGAGTTGTGAGACATGACCTGCGCTACCCAGCAGTGTAAATACTTTATTCATTAATGTACATTCCACCCCTGCTGTACGACACGTCTAATTAAGGAGCTGTTTACTCAGTTCACAGATCTGAAGGCATTTGGCAAAAGGTAAGTGCACCTCATTCTTACATTTTATCTTTACTACCGCCGAGCCATGCTGCCTTCACTTTTAAGTATGTGCACGTAGACAGGTCATACTTCCAACAGCAGAGAGTTAACTGAGGGGGTTTGCTACCCAACCGGCAGCCGTACTATATGTTCAGCTTATTGGCTTCTTTTGCTAATCTCGGCCAGCACCAAGGTCGTCAAGCGAGAAAATGGCATGGTTGCTCCCAACTTGTTTAATTACATACTTTCTTGAGTGTCAATTACATACTTTCTTGAGTGCTAGTAACAGTTTCAACATTCTAGTCTACACCTTAAGCAAATCTCAGCCGACCCTTGCAAGCCGGAGGCTAAAGCAATTTGCTCCAGCCTTTGCAGCATTTTGCAAGCTAACCGGGAAATTCTTAAATTTACCAAATAGAGCTATTATTGGTAATAGCAAAGCCTCCCAATTAGACATCCCAAAGCCATCCAAATGGCGATTCAGTCACGCCAATCAAAAGAAGAGACAGACAGATTGAATCATTGATACCCCAAAGCATACGTTTTCTGGCAGCATGTGCCTAGATTCCATCGTCTGCGAACAAGCAAGGAGTCTTCAAGGTAATTCATGGAAAACAAGGTCACACATCACACACTCCTTGGATTGAAAGCACCATGCATGCGTAAACCTGGGCCCCCTATGAGTTTTGTTTGGATTACAAAGGCCTCCAGCCAGGCATGGCTGCTCAACCTATAGGGACCCCCAAACAAAATTTAGTCAAAAAGATCACCATTGGTAAGTTATATAGGAGAATAACACGTGCAATCCTGTCCGGACTCCTGCCATCACTCCTGCCATGTATTCCAGTTTCACTTCAACCCATGGCCATATCATTGAACCTGAACCAGGCTCCGTTCCTCATGACCCTTCTGCTCAAAACCTTTTTGCTTCAAATACTCCGGCAAAACAAATGGTGCACATACAATAGAAAACGGTCTCTAAGGCAAAGCAAACCAATTGCAATTTGCCTTGCCTCTTAAAACAATAACAAGGGTCTTGACCATGTGCCCTCTCCAAATTGCCTGATGCCTGAACCTCAAGTCCATGCGCAAATAAGACATAATGAACTGCTTGTAATGTAAAAAGTCACTTTTGTATACAGCGCCATTATGCAAATCACCGAAGGCATCCTTCATCTGTCTAGCAAATAGCTGCCCCATTTTTCTAAACTTCAGAAAAATCCTTGAAGGGAATATCTGCTTTTGTTACTTCGTGCAGCATACTGCCAATCGGACGGACTGACCTGACAACAATTCCTGCGTGCATTCTTGTAGCACACTCCAGTTCACAAAAGCAGGTTGGATTCTCAAAAACCTCTTTAAATACGCCACAACATCGCATGAGGCCTGTCAGAAATCCTTTTGTCGATACCAAACTCGCTCTTTCGCTTTGTGTCTAGCTGCATTTAAGGGCCTCAAAGCATGAGACGTGGCCTTGTTTAAAATTTTAAAGTTCATATTTTGTCAAACAGCATAATCAGGTTGGTAATTGAAGCTCTCTCTTCAAGCTCCTGATTGTAGGAGACAAAAAAAAAGGAACAGCAGGATTTTGTATGCATTAGTATTAACGATGTACGATTTCTGCACGTTTATGGTAGCCCTTTGTTAACAGAAACAATTCGGAAAGTTTTAGATTTTGCTGCAATTGAGCTGGATCTTTAGCTGCCAGGGTCAGGTCATCAGCATAAAGCATGCATCCTTCAACCCTCAGTGCCTGTAACTGCACCCTCGTAAGTGCTCCCAAATTCATCGTCCACGTCATTATTAAAGAGAAAAAAGGAGCGGAGACAAAGGGCACCCTTGTTTTACACCCTTAAGGACGGAAGGAGTCGCTATTACTGGTAGTTATCTGCCGATCTATTAAACATTCGTCTCCATCGTACATCTGCCTAATAACATTGATGATACGAGTAGGCATGCTGATCCTTTACAAGTGGTTCCATAGGTAAGGTCTAATACCATTTGATTGCTTTTATTTCAATGAAAGCAATATGAAGGTGAGAAGAGCCTCTAGGTTTAATCTGCTTCGCTACATGGACTTAATACCTCAAAACAAACATTGGCTGATTAGTGCTCATATTCGGATAGAACCTGAATTTCATGTCAGGAACCTGGGCCCCCTATACAAAGGGCAAGAAAAACCATGCTTTAAAATATGTTAAGAGGTACACGACCATAAAACGAATGCTAGGATGATGATGATGATGATGATGGCGTATTACATAGGTCAAGGGAAGATAGCAAACTCCCTGCTAGGAAAACTAGAAAGAAATCCGCCAGATTTAGAACCTTTTGAGGATTCAGGACTAATCCTTCAAGACTTTAGAAGCTTGCTCCATGTGTATCCTGTTTGCTACGCTTTTAAACTTGTCCATACTAGGCGCGCCCTTTCCAGTACCATTGTCAACCAGTGCCAAATGCAATTCAACAATCATAGCACCTCACAAAGAAATTTCAATATATTGGATCACTGTAAAGCGGCTGTGGCTCTAACAGGGATAGGCGCAGGGCGCAGGTTGAAGCGCTAGCTTAGGGTTATTGGTTTACTTGCTTCGAAGGAATCTGACGACTATTGTGAGGACTAATTGAAAATCTTTCCCTAATTTGGATCCAGCGTAGTACTTGAACCAGGGGCTCTATCTCTCAGGTTGTTGGATCAAGTCAGTGCCTACACCAGACTCACTCAGATCATCTATTACACACATAGTACATCTATTACATTCATAGTACATTCATAGTACATTCATAGTACATTCATAGTGCAAGTACTAAATGGAGCCCGTTTCACTGATATCCTCATTCAGATATGATACCAACGGTAATTAAAAATTGGTTGACAATGTGTGCATTATGAGATGAAGGTTCATCTGCTATGATAGTAGAAAACAACACAATCAAGCAGGGCAGAGTCAGAAAGTTGTAGCTTCAGCTGAAAGGTTCGTATTACACAATTGAGACATTGCATAGTGTGAGAAAGGTACTGTATGACCGACAGCTATCTATTTGCTTTTGTCTGAAAGATCTTATCCTTGCTCTTTCAACTCAAAACTGCACCACCTTGCCACTTGAAACCTGTTGACTAACACCCAGCTTGTTATTTACAGCAGAGCATCCCTTGGCCCACAGCATACTGCCCTCCCCCTGCACGTACCACCCAAAACTATCCTTGCTGTTGCTGCACGCACATCTGTCCAGCCAAACCTCTGCCCCTTGATCAATCCACGTTGCTGTCTAAGTTCCCACTGATGCTACTGTTGACAGCCACAGCAGAGCTGCCGGCACCTGCCACTTCCAACCCACTTTCTTTGCCATTGCCGTCCAGGGTGCAGCCTGTGAAGATCGCTGAAGCACCATCACCCACAAAGGCAGATAAATAACCTCTACCCACTGCTGTGCTGTTCCTTGCCTCCAAAGTGCTGCCCTCTCCCTCTGAAACTCAGCCATTACCATCACTGCTGCTACACCTGCACCTCTCTATCGCAGCCTTGCCTCCGCCTGTCAATGTGAGCCCATACCCGTTTTTGCTACCACTGCAACACCTCCCTAGCACAGCCATTCCTGCCAGCCAATCAGACAAAACCCAAACCCTAACCCTCCCTTGCTATCTTAATCACATGAACCATTGACTACAAATAGAATACTACCAAACTTCCGTCTTCTCTGGATCTCTCGACTGTGTTATTCACACAATTTGCTTCCTCTATCTTTAGACAAAAATCGTCTCCAAAGTCACTGCTGCTAGATTGGTCGCAGCTGAAGGGTGATGGTCAGCTCCTTGGTCTTGGCAAATTAACTATTTTATTGCACATTTATATTTCATCAATGGTAAAGTTTGCTAGTGACCTGTAAGTCTGCAAGCTTTAAAGCCAATTCCAACCCAGCATTTCGGCACATTTGCACCTACTATTGCAGCTGACACTCTGGTAAAACGCATCAATGGTAAAAAGTAAAAAGCTGATCAATATGTGGACAATACTGAATGCAGAAGGTGTCAGGCCTCTTCTGTTATCTGAGGAAGCCTCATGATCTCATCCACAGCATCCTGGAAAGTGAAGGAGAATGGCATCGGGCAGAGTTGTTATTTCATTTGTTGAGGAATGAGCTTTTTATTGTAGGTCAACTAATCTGGAATTCATGGGAGTATGAAGGTATAAAATGGGATACTAGGGTTGATGACTTACTCTGCAGGACACGTGTCCTTCCAACACTTGTGCTATGGCTGTGAGCACTGGCAAAGATACGCGGAACTGCCGTGCCAAGGAAATCACTGAGGCAGCTGTAGCCACTCCTTCGGCCACCTGGCAGTGGAAGCAGAAATGTATGAGCCAGGCGTCTGCCGTCTTCGGTAGTGGCGCTCCGGGTTGCAAGTGCACCATTTTTAATGCATCATGTAGAATCCCTTAAACAGGGAGAGGATTCCGTCACAGGCTGGGCAGGGAATTGCGTACCTGTGAACTAGATGCCAGAATGGTCTCCAGCTTTTCCCCCTGGCCCAGCCGCAGGCCGACCGATCTATTCCTTGACAAGCCACCTACGGTGATTTAATGTAGAAAAAACAGCGATGTAGGGGCTGCTTTGTTCAAAAGGCGTAAAGCAAGTCTGACCCAGGCTTCCTGGCACAAGAGGGGCACAGGTAAGACGGACGCTTTAAGTCTGAGATGTGAGAAGATGGCTGTTTCCTGCCGCTCTAGCAGCATTACAATCAACAAGGTCTCCATCCCCAGATGCTTAATACAAAGACGCTCAAAAATGTGTGTGTGTGTGTTTGTGTGTGTATGTGTGTGTGCGTGTGAGCACTTACCGTAACACGTCAGGCAAATATCCCCAATGCCACCTAACCCATTGATGGTCGAGGCTTTTCCACCAGACGCCTCCACCAGCCATCTGCAGAGAGTGCAGCAGGCTTGTGTGGGTGCCAACAGCCACAAGGCCAGCCGTTAAGGACACAAATTCTAAAGCTAAGACATTTGCTGTCCAGGAAATTTCTTTTTAGTCCCACGGCAGGAGAGAGAGTGGGAAAGGACGTGGTGCACATCCAGACATTGGGAGGTGGGGCCTAAACTGAGAGGTACCATACCTTAGTACCACACCCTACATAAATATCGCTTTTTGCCCTGAGGTGATTAAATACCTGAATGTTTATATTTTGACCTGCAGGGTTGTGCGGGGTCAATAAAAACAACCCTTCTTGGGCCGCTGCCAGTCATGAACGGTAAGAGGTAAGAGACACCCCCCCCACCCCTAAGCAAACTCACATGTGAACAGCATGTTGACTTTCCTTTGCCCTACTGTGGTGTTCTATTAATTAAAAACCGTTTGTGAAGCTTTTTGGAACAGGACCAAAACCCTGTGGGGTTGATGCGGGGAAGCTTTTTCGAACAGGGCCAAAAGCCCTGTGGGGTTGATGCGGGGAGGGCACTTACTTTCAGGGTGCGGGGAAGGTGCAGGATTCATTTAAATATATAAGTTGTTTGGGGTGTGGACGAGTACGCTAAGTTACGGGATCGACGAATCCAGACCCTTTCTAACCTGATTTCCGAGCAGCCTTGAACAATGAAGGCTGCCAGTGCATTGTTGCCAAGCTCCAAGCCTTGGACGATGCCTGCTCCTACAGCTAGCACATTTTTCAGCGCTCCACAAATCTCTACTCCAACCTGGGTAACAGTTGCATTTGGCAGAGCCTGGAACGCCTAGGAAGAGATCTTAGCAAGTTATGTATTCACTCTAAGCTACATTCCGTCTGTTTCTTTGCCCAACCTCTCATGGAAGCTACATAACTTACAAAGTACGAGACAACTCTAGCGTGCCTGCTTACCACGTCACTAGATGTATTGACACGAAGGGCTGGACCTGACAGCAAGGCCTGCGATGGTGAAAGTTATATAGGGTGTGAACGCTCTTTGTGTGTAATAAGTTGTTAGAGTGTGAGCGCTCTGTGTGTATTGAGTTGTTAGGGTGTGAGCACTCTTTGTGTGTACCAAGTTGTTAGGGTGTGATCACTCTTTGTGTGTACCAACTTTTTAGAGTGTGAGCACTCTTTGTGTGTATTAAGTTTTTAGGGTGTGAGCACTCTTTGTGTGTACTAAGTGTTGCAGAAGACAAAACGATGCTCTATGTAAAGAGACGCGACCAGTTGGTATCCTCGCTTTTGCGCTCCTGTAATTGCATATTTTACATACTACCTACATCAATACGTTTGTAAAAAAAGCGGCCTTTTGGAGGTCATGCTAATTTCCCCTACTTTCCTTTGCCTAATGTCCTCAACAAGTTTTGTATTTCTATGTAGGTATTTCTGAACTTACTTGCACGGTTGCCCCAAGATCAGCATCAGAGCAAGCTGCAATGAGACCAGTGGGCCGCTGTTCCAGTACCTCCTTGGCAAAAGATGGCCCGGAAAGGAATACGACCGGCTGCTTTCTCCCACATGCGCTGGGAATGAGTTCACTCATCATGCTTCCCGTGCTTACCTAGGATGCACGCACATACAAAGCCGAGCGTGTGTTTTTTGTTATCAATTATGGCAACAGGATTTGGAATGAGCTTGTTCATTAGTAACAGCATTGTCAAGACCTCAAAGTACATTGTTGGAAAAATGGAAACGGAAAGGAATCAGATACCAGGAAGCGAGGTCATCTTGACAGTTTTTTAGAAAATGTGCTGGCATTGCATTGCAGGGCATCCCACCTCTAGGCCCTTGCTCACACATAAAAGAGGCAGCGTGGGTGGTATCAAATCCTTTATTGATGCCAGAAATGTCCTAGAGCTCTGTTGCAAAGTAAGGACAAGGTGATTCGCTCAGATTGCTGTAGCCAATGTATCTTATGCACCCAGATTGGTAAATAGTAATAACTGAATAAGTAAACACACAAAGCCATCCCACACACCTGCACCGGAACCGCGTGAACTGGGAAGCAGAAGCGGAAGTGTGAGTAAGTAAAGCCACAAGGTACAAGAGGCTATCGTTTACCTTTATTCACAAGAAATCGACGCTCTAGTGATGGCACTGCTTATGGCCTGGTGCAATGATTTGCGTGATTTATAAAGGTGGATGGGGACGAAGCCCGAATTACATTGACAAGCTGCCTAATATTGGCAAAACAAATTACATGGCTATTCTGTAGTATCAGCCAAAAGCAACCCTACCTCACATCTTGCATGCCCAATGCATGCTTCGTACCTGCGTACTGTGCTCCATAAATTGCCTCTGCTGCCTCTGTGGAAGCCTTCACGTTTGGTGGAAGCGTGAATCCCGGCAGGTACTTGGTGTTGGTATTGATCGTGTTGATGTCTTCACAGAGCAGCTTGTCGCGCATTAGGAGGACCACATCCTGACGCACGTGCATGCAGACGCTAATTGATTCCAAGATTACCCCAACCCCGTCATTCAATAAATTTGCTCTTATTCTCATCAATAGTACTGCACAACCCACCACATTTTCCTTTCTCAGTGCTAAAACGCAGCCCATGGCTGTCGCAAAGGACCCTCCTCCTGCATTGCATCACAAGATGATTAAAATACATTGCCGTATTCATGTTCGCTGTTCCACTTTGTAATACGTCCATTTCTGATCTGAGATCAAGATTGCAGCTTCCACTCACCAAAAACTACAATTTTGTTGACAGGCTGCCAGACCTTTTCTGGCGAAAGTACGACCTGCACGGCAAGGCAGAGTGGTTAGGTGCTAACATACCTAGAAAACATGTCTGACAGCATGTATCTCTTGCCTAATTAAGACCTGGATGGACCCTCTGAACGTTGTTTGCAATTACTACTGGATATCCGCCAAATGCCTGAACCAATGATGAATTCCAAGTAGAAACCTTTTTTTTCTGGCTCCAACGCTGAATGGCGCGCCACGTCTGTGTAATGGCAGGAAACTTGGGCTGACCGGCTGCGGCATACTCAGCAGCACAGATTGCTGAAGCAGGGCGGAGCGGCAGAGATTGTAGTCTCTGGGAGGGTCTTTTCCCTTTCCCAACTTGGAAATTTGCCTTGCTTGCATTCATTGCAGACATGCCCATGCTGCTGTATATAGGCTCTGGGAGCACCGCTACTAAATAAACACTCAGTCGTAGATTCTAGAAGGGCACTTTCAGAGTTGAGAGTTGCCGAAGTGTCATAAATAATATTACGTACACCAATAAATAAACAAGCCTTTTAGTGCGACTACGAACACAAAGCCACAGCAAAGCTGAAGTGTTGTGCGTATGAAATAAACGTGTCGCACAAGCTCAAACAAGCTCATTTCCTTCTTTCCATCCGCATCTGTCACTGACAGCTAGACAAAAATGGATGACTGGGACGACGATGTGCAGATTGGAGAGGCCCCAGAGAACAGAGGAGACAGAGGGGAGGAGGAGGGCCACGCACAAAGGTGTGCCTGAACACACACACACACACACACACGCACACACACACACACACAAACTCACACACATATATACATGCACCTTATCACACACACATGCACACACACACACACACACACACACATACACACGCGTGCACACACACACAAACTCACACACATATATACAT
>Ga0307945_1002376_pt1 | contig 15186 bp, 15 predicted proteins | sample OrgLakmetagen228_FD_201818 | JGI IMG/M metagenome (GOLD analysis project Ga0307945, IMG submission 201818) | Saline water microbial communities from Organic Lake, Antarctica - #228 | ecosystem: Environmental > Aquatic > Non-marine Saline and Alkaline > Saline | place: Antarctica: Organic Lake...
TGCCCCTGTGTGCATCTGTGTGATGTGCCCCTGTGTGCATCTGTGTGACGTGCCCCTGTGTGTATCTGTGTGACTTGCTCTTGTGTGTATCTGTGTGAGGTGCCCCTGTGTGCATCTGTGTGACGTGCTCCTGTGTGTATATGTGTGATGTGCCCCTGTGTGCATCTGTGTGACGTGCCCCTGTGTGCATCTGTGTGGCTTGCTCCTGTGTGTATATGTGTGATGTGCCCCTGTGTGCATCTGTGTGACGTGCCCCTGTGTGCATCTGTGTGACTTGCTCTTGTGTGTATCTGTGTGACGTGATCCTGGATTGGCCCTGGTATGATATGAAGCACCGCAGTTTGCACACCCTTCTTTTTTATCAGAAACCTTATGCCATGCCCAAGCAGAAGCTAGCGTGCCCGCCTAAAGAGGCACATGACCGTTCTGTTTGAATTGGCGCTGTTGTTTAAAGCCATGTTCTTTTCTCAGCAAGCTCACACAAACCAATCTCTACAACAAGCTTTATGATGGTTGACCTAAAGCCTAAAAGTCTGCTTTCTGTCAATCAAACCAATTTTGACACAACAACGACTCTCCCAAACTCCAAGCACGTTTGTCTATCCTTTTTCCAGGACTTGGAGGCTGCAAACGCTAAAGTGCTGGGAGGAACTGTCGACCCAAAGCAGGTACCTGCTCTTGCAGAGCCTGCTGTACGCAAATAACGTACCCAGGCGGGCTCACCGTAAGGCTGCATATCTCGTGACATAGTCGTTTACCATATGTATGCATATATGTATGCACATCTCGCGACATAGCTGTTTACCGTATGTATGCATATGTGTATGCATATCTCGCGACATAGCTGTTTACCATTATAATGCATATGTGTATGCATTTCTCGCGACTTTTTTGACCCACCAAACACACCGACTCCTTTGCCTATACAGCTACGTCGCGTGGAAGAGCTCCGAAATGATGTCGCCAAGCTGGAGTACTCCGCGTCTGCTGCTTCTGCAGAGTATGACCGCATCTCACGCGTGAATCAAGAGGTGGGTCTCAAATGAGGGGAACTGCTTCAGTGTTGTTGTTACTGCATTGATGCTGTCCAGCTGTGCTAAATTGTTGTCTAGCGCTCTTGTGGCGCACGCAAGTGCGTGTGTATGAGTGTGCAATGTATGCATAGCAAAGGGTGACGCGAACAAATTCGCTAGCATTTGTTGGGTGTCACAGGAAGGCAAATCCAAGCCATCTGTACACAATTCTTAGGGTGCGAATAGGTGACTTGAGAGCTCAAAAGTTCTAACATATTTGCTTGTTGTTCACCAAATCCAGTGGAATTGACGAAGCCAAGCATGACTTTGAGCGAGGGAAGGAGGCAGGCAACAGCTTGCCAAATCACTAAGGCTACTGGGTCCAAATCTCATTTGGCTCCTCAATCTCAAATTGAAGACTTTACCGCTGGAAACCGCACAAAAATCCTGTTGGCATCATATGAATGTCTGCCAGTTACCCCCTTCGTAGCTCCCTTTGTAAACCCTTGACAGCTGGAAGGAAGAGATTTCCAAACGCATTGGACGCTGCAAGGAGCACAGAGTATGCCAGGGGTGCAAGCATGTTTCATAAGCAGTCTCACTCGTCTACATTTTGCGTCAAATGCTTCGATTCAATATTACTGGGAGTGCTTTCTGGCCACTTGCTGCTGTGGTAAAATGCCACGCTGTGCGAGTGCTGCTTGGAAGATAGCAAGTTGCTGCAAGTTTCAAAGTGCTACCATGAGCTTTACTCACAATCCTGCTAGATGAAAACTTGCACGTACAGGAGCTGGTGCGTTTGGAAACGGAGCAGCGTCAAGACTTGCTGCACCTTGTACGCGCATTCACAACGACACAAGTCATGAGAGCAGAACGGGATGCAGAGGTGAGGAGTAGTACACCAACCAGTAGACCAGTCACAGGCCGATCAGCCGGTCAGTCTGGCTTAAGGTCCCCCCACGTGAATTCAAATCTCAATTTGATCAGGATGCGGAGGTGAGGAACAGTAGACCAAAGTCTGTGCATACAGTGGAATTAGTAGGTCGTGAAACTCAGAAAAAGATGTGTATTGAGCGAGTAGATGCTGGAGAAAGCCCCCCACCTGCTCAACTAGTAGCAAGCACTGATCAAATCACTGTTACTGCAAAGTAATATGTTAAGCACAACTAATATTCATCGACTAGTCAACTTTCGCTGCGACTGATTGGGCGTGACAGGTGGCCATTTTTCTTTGCTCTCGTAAATAATCCGCTATATTGCGCACATCTGTCTCCTCCCACCTTGCTATGCTCCTTTCCCATAACAGGTGTGGCTCACACTAGCTACGGATTTAGGAGCGCCTGCAGACGCGCTGTGCAAAGTACGTGAGGCCATCTTGTCTACGCATGCGCTGCAGCAACAGGCCTTGCCGTAGCAGGCCTGGCCTTGTGATCACGTCACGATGTATAGGCATTAGCAACGCAGATAGAGGAAGGAGAATACCAAAATTTCATTCCCGACTGTTTGCTTGCTTGTTGTAAATGGGTATAATGTTGGTGCTCTAAATTCGTTGCTGCCCTCATACTTAAAAGTGTCTCTGTATCATGATTGTTTTTTGATAGAGGTGCTATTCAATCCTTGTACTATATGGCCAGTTTTTTTAAAAGCGGCAACTAAATGTAAACCTCACCATAAGAAATATATACGTAGGTATCATACTACTGCAATTTGCAGCAGGAGTCACAGCATGAATGATGGTACTAGTAAATCAGGCTATCACAGTTCTTGCCACAAGCAAACACTCAAAAGCTATGAATACATCCCTGAAAAGCGTCTCTGTACTACGGACGGACCAGCCAGTTAAGTTCAACACAACATGAGAGGTGTCAGCGCCTCTTTCCAAAGCCATTGCTTCCTCTCAGGTCACCAGATAGCCAATCGCAACTCTTGAGAAATGTCAATCACGTTGTACTGAGGTCAAAGATAATACATGCATGCATTAAGTCAAATTCGGGCAAGTGAGGAGCAGAAATTGCAAAATTCGGGGGAAAAGAGTAGGCAAGTTGAGTTTCAATTGACAGTTTATTGCTTCAAGGAAGTGTGCTCATAACTGATGCTAAAGTGGCAGCTGAAATCGTCTGGCAGGGCCCCATTTACCACGTCATTTTCACACCGCTCCTGCAAAAGGTGCCAACAGATGCATGACTGTCAGGAAGACGGTGTGGAGAGAGCTACACGCTGAAATTGATTGACAAGGTTCACAAGGTTTACACAACAGGGAATTGATTAACGACCCACGCAATTCATTCCATCCTCACTGGAACAAGGCCTTTGACAATAATTATTGCTGGATCTTTCACTATAGCAAACAAGGAAGGCCTAAGCAAAGAAAGTACCAGAGGCTACTCAATTCAACGACTCATCTATGTCTGGTGTCTTTACCCATCAATCTTATAATCTAGTTGTGTATTATTTCAACACACCCATCTGTACAATGTGGCTCCATTTCCTTTCCTTTCTCCCTATAATTTCCTTTCCTTTCTCCCCTATAATTCTTGCATTTTTGAGTTAGCACACACCTGGAAAAAAGCCATGATGAATGAAGATCCGGTAGCGATAGCATAGCCATAGCCTGTAGCAAAGTCTTCGGTTACCTCAGTGTATGTGTCCCAAACTCCTGGATGCTTCTGCACGAGGGATGGTTGAAGTGCAAGGTGCCCTTTTGTTTGTAAGAACCTTGCACGCATAAACCTCGGGAACTGGAAAACCCGCTGAGGAGCTGGCGGTGTACAACTTGTTGCTGATGGCCTTACTAGATCATGGATGTAATATTTGTCGTAACATCAGCACCAGATTATATGGTGCGAACAAGATCACCGTACGTATCATTTGGTGATCATACCAATTGGTGTGAACATATCATATGGTGTGAACAGCTCCTGCACATTTTTTCATAAATCTAAGGTACACACCATGTTCGAAGCAGTGTTCACACTTGCACGCACCCCTGTTTATCACTCCCTCTTCCCTCACACACACACACACACACACACATACACAAACACATGCACACACACATTTCCAAACACATGATCACAAACTCACTTGGTACACAGGCTGGTGTATCCAGTTGGATGCGGTGCGCACGTGGGTATAGGGGATGGGCACTCGGGTAGAGTACAGCGCATTATATTTAGAAAAGGCCTCTGGGAAAGAGAGAGGGAGAGAGAGGGAGGGAGAAAAGAAGAAACCGAAGGTGGTGAATCAGCAACATAGGGGAAATTGATGCTGTGAATATGAACAATGATGGTTTTACTGACTATGCTTAGCTTTTAGCTTTTAACTAACAATTACTGTTGATGTGCAGCTGGGGAAGACTTGCTGCTTGCTGCCGAGCAAAGTGAGGTCGAGTTACGGAGGGGACTAGTTACGTTACGGAGTGGTCTAGTTATGGAGTAATCTAGTTACGTTACGGAGTGGTCTAGTTACGTTAGGTCTAGTTACGGAGTGGTCTAGTTACGTTACGGAGTGGTCTAGTTACGGAGTGGTCTATAGTTACGGAGTGGTCTAGTTACGGAGTGGTCTAGTTACGTTACGGAGTGGTCTAGTTAAGTTAGGTCTAGTTACAGAGTGGACTAGAACAATCAAGGGACGGGATTAAAAAGGTGAACAGAGCAATTTGTTCCTTTAATTTATCTACAGGTAAAGAGGTAAGAGGTAGCAAGACAGACTTGGCAGAGCTTGCGTTGGTTATTTGGTGCACGTTCACAAGTTACAATACAATGACATGAAGGACATGAGGTTGTGGAGCAAGTACGTACACAGTGCATATTGTGCAATTAACAAAGAGTGCAAAGCTTCGAAATAGGGGGGGCATGCGCCAATGTGGCACGCCTCCTCACATTCTCATACGCTTTTTAAAGTCCATTGTTCACCAAACACGTGGCTGTCATATAAAAAATGAAGCATACCACCTCCTTCTATATTCAGTCAGCACGTCATTGACAGTCAACACATGGACACAAACACACGTACACACACTTGCACACAAACGCATGCACACACATTCTCACACAAATTTCCTATATACACCCACACCCACATCTGCACTCACACCCACACCCACATCCACACCTGCACCCTAACCCACTCCCACACCCATAACCCCATCTCCCCACCAAAGGCAAGCACACACACACACATACACACACACACACCTGCAATCCCGATACCCTCCATGGCGGACACAGCAATCACATCCTGCGCATCCCACGCATGCCTTCTCTTTGGCTTGTCCAGTTCAGGCTGGTTGCCTGGGAAAAAGGACAGATCCAGCACCGGAAGAGTCTAGCAGGGTCCATATGTACACAGAAATTGAAAGTCTTGACAATGGACAGGTGGTGCCCTGGCAAGCTGAAGGTGAAGCTGAAGGTGGTGCTGAAGGTGGTGCCCTGGCAAGCTGTCAAAGACGGTTGTGGCAGCAACACTGTTTGGGCAATACTGCAGGACAGCAGTTATATAACTGTTGCAAAAGGCTGCCCTTTGGTACAGGAATAGCCGCCACACTTCCAAAGGCGCTGTTTTTCGAAACCCCTCTCTCTGAAACAGCTATAGATGCCACAAACCCTTGCCTGCTGTTGGCTCCTCCCCCTTTGCAGAAGCTGGGATGCTCTCAGATTCAGTGGAGGGGCGTCCGAGGGCAGCAGTAAGGGTCTGTGCTGCGTAATCACGTGCTTTGAGCTCCCAGGGCACGCCACTGCAAGGGGTCATGGTGTCCCAATTGAGTGCGGTGCATTTGGTTTGTGTTCCATGCATTCGAGTGTGCACATGTGCGCACGTGTGTGCATGTGTGTATGTGAGTTTGTGTGATTGTGGGAGTGTCTTTAGTTAGACGCGCATGTGTGTATGGATCAGCTTGGCGGACTCTAGTCAAACACATTAGAATACAAATCTGGGCGTGCTTTCTTGAGAGGACAGAATTGCGGCTCTTTGCTGCTGCTTTATAAGTGACAGCTGGCCATTCACTGCCTACGCACAAACAAGCGGCCCCTGTGATCAGCAGCCTTCAGCTGATTGCTGCTGCTGTTTGCAGCTGCCCACCTCTCACCCACACATCCACAAGCTGTGTGTCTCCGGAAGGGAGTACAAAGTATGCATCTGATTCACCAGGCCACATTTAATTATGCATCTGTTACACCAGGCCACATTTAATCATGCATCTGATACACCAGGCCACATTTAATCATCCCAGCCGGTACCAAATTGGCTGCTTTTCCTTAATTGGGAGTGGTCAATTCACTGCCAACGTAGTTTTTTTTTCTTTTTCATCCTGCAAGCTCAACTGCAAGAGTCCCCATACACTACACTGTGATTGCCTAACCGGAGCATGCATTCACAGCTGGGAGGTTGAGGTTACTAATCCCCGTGCGAATGACTCGGCATGTTTGCTGAGACCATTGCGGCTTCTGCAAAGGGTCAACGCACACACACACACACACACACACACACACACACACACACACACACACACACACACACACACACACACACACACAAACACACACACACACACACGCACGCACGCAATCACAAGCACGCACACACATACACAAGGCAACACTTACACACACATTTAAAGGCATGAGTTCACACCACAAAAACACAGACGAGATGCTGTAGTGTCCAACCTTTGACAACAGGCCACCAACTATTTTCACCACCACTTCGGGTGGAGTTTCGGACGTTTGGCAGCAAACAGCAGAGGCACGTCTGGGTCTATAGGAAAACTCTGGTAGCAAAACTCTGGTATGCTTGTCACTCGTAACTTGCACTGTCAAATGTCGTGCGTGTCATACGTTGTATGTTTCATACATCGTACGTTTCATACATCGTACGTGTCATACATTGTACGTGTCATACATCGTACGTGTCAAATGTCATACGTGTCAAATGTCGTTTGTTTCATACGTCATGCATATCATACGTTGTGCGTTTCACACATCGTACGTGTCATACAACGTACGTGTCATACATCGTACGTGTCAAATGTTGTATGTCGTGCGTTTCATACGTCGTGTGTTTCATACATCGTACGTGTCATACATCGTACATGTCAAATGTCATACGTGTCAAATGTTGTATGTCGTGCGTTTCATACGTCGTACGTGTCATACATCGTACGTGTCAAATGTCATATGTGTCAAATGTCGTATGTTTCATACGTCGTGCGTTTCATACGTCGTACATGTCAAATGTCATACGTGTCATACGTTGTACGTGGCGTACCTATAGAACATCTGGCCGTCCACCTCCATGCACTGTGTGTAGTCGCGGAAGCTGGGAGGGGTCGACGGCTCTGGCACTGTGTAAGACGTGTTTGTGGCCTCGCTCATAAGAGCCCAGTACCTGCGCAGCACGGTCGAACGAAAATAGCACAGTCGACAAGTGCTCTGGCACCGTCTGGCACTGTGTCTGGCACTGTGCTCTGGCACTGTGTAAGACGTGTTTGTGACCTCGCTCATAGGAGCCCAGTGCCTGCATAGCGCGGTCGAACAAAAATAGCACGGTCAAACCGTGCATGGAGTACAGCATGGAGTATAGCACGGTCGAACGAAAATAGCACGGTCGAACCGTGCATGGAGTATAGCATGGAGAATAGCACGGTCGAACAAGTAACATGCTTAGCAGACATGTGGCGTGAGAAACGTCGGGAAGAAGCAGGTGATGCTGTGTTGTCATGAATCACAAAACATAGGCAGGCATTGGTTTAGAGCAAACATAGATGCATAAGGAAATGCTGTGAGTTGTACGTAGAGGGTCGTGCCACCTAGACACCCCCCCCCCCCCTGCTGGAAAGCTAGGCGCTTGCATTACACATACCTAGGGTTGGCCCAAACCATATATATACGGTGTACATACAGTATTTTTGGCAGGGAAATCACCAACTATACAGTTATATACGGAGTATATACATGGTTCTGGCCAACCCTACACATACCACTACTGAGGTCGGCCATTAGAATACAATACGGATAGGATAGGTGGAATAGGCAGCGATCCCTACCAAAACTCGATTGCAATTGCTTGTTGATGGGACAAACAGGGCAACTACTCTTTAAGGGGCAGACTCACTTTTGCTCATTCCTAGTCACACCGACAGATCTCTTGGGCATGTTTGCTTTGCGTGCAGATCTGAGCATGGCGTCTGCAAGTTTCAAGTTCCCGTCCATCTGCAGAAGCAAAGCACACAAGTATGAAATTGAATCCATACAGTAGCAGACAAATTTTATTAATCTTTTTGGTTATGGGCTTTTCCCTAGCTTCTGCTCAAATGCCCCCCAGAGGCAACTATAGCGTTGTGGCCTTACCTTAAACTGTAGCAGGCCCCTCAATGCTTTAAAACAGCCAGCTGTCAGGGGCAGAGGAGCAGGGCATGCAAAAAACCCCCGTGGACTATAGAACAGCAGGGCCCATGCAAACGCCATCACACCATCCGTGACCACAGCACCTCAATACTCAGCCTCGTTCTGTTTGGTCACAATGGCCATGCCATCTATGATCTGTGATGCCAGGCCCATCTATGATATATAATATATAATCTGTGATGCCAGGCCCATGGCACACTTCTATGATCTGTGATGCCAGGCCACCATCTATGATCTATGATCTGTGATGCCAGGCCCATGGCACACTTCTATGATCTGTGATGCCAGGCCACCATCTATGATCTATGATCTGTGATGCCAGGCCCATGGCACACTCGCCATGCATGACGGTGCCAAAGCTGCAGTAGCCTCACGTGGTTGAGAAGCCCAGAGCCCCCCGCTATTTGCCACAACAACGCGCTGATGCCTACCAAAGTACCATAATCCGTTACAGCAACTTGTGAGCAGCGGTGGTCCGGGCCAGAACAGCGAAGGGGGGACGACGTGTGCAGTTTGCCATTTCTGTGCCATTTTTTGTCCCAGGAGAGGGATTCAGCAGCCATGTGTGCCGTGTCACTGGCGATTCGTGACGCTGCAGGTATCTACATATCCACACACAACTCATCCCAAGCCCAATAACTCATTGCACCGGCCCTTGCCCTCGCAAAATATGTGACGCTGCAGGTATCTACATATCCACACACAACTCATCCCAAGCCTAACAACTTGTTATACCGGCCCTTGCCCTCGCAAAACCACAAGTGCGTAAATTGTCCGTGACATGTTTCTAGGTATACACGGCTGTCATGGCAAAAGACTTACGTTGTCCTTGTAAAAGGTGCATTCTCCGAACAAGGCGTCCGAGTTGGATATGGGCACCTCTTCAGGACGGAAGCACTGGTTGGGGTAGCCGTGTGCCTACAGTCACACGTGCACGCACACAGCAATTTATGCGTGTGGGTCTGAGGTCCAGCAATCTGGCAACATTCACCATTGCTGTGATACAGAAAGGGGTCGTACGTATGAACCGGCTGTTCCCACCGCTGAGCTTCTAGCCGCGCATGACACACGTGCACGTGCGTTAAAAGAATGCCTGCCCATGCCCAAAACCGAGCACACGCACCTGCATGGCCCAGGACGCCTTCTTGCACGTCCAGTTCACGCTGAACGGTGACACACACACGTCTCCGAGCCTGTAGCACGCCACGGCAACATTTGAGCATGTGTGCGTGTGTGTGAGTGAGTGTGTGTGTGTGTGTGTGGCAATCGGACCGCAGCTTCATTGATTGATTCAAGGGTGGAATTAGGGCCTCTGCTTTGTGCCATGTCCAGCGTTAGGTTAGCAGAGCTACCCTGGATGTGTGATGCCCAATGGAGATGTGACACCCAATGGAGATGTGATGCCCAATGGAGATGTGATGCCCAATGGATGTGTGATGCCCAATGGAAATGCACCTGAGCTATATCTCATTCTGAACCCCGCTCAAATCTGCACCCACCCCTTGCGAGATGAGAGCCGCTGCTCCTCTGATCGACATTAGGAAAGAAAAGGTGTGCAAGGAATCAAACTCATTGCTAGCGACGCCTTCCCATTTTCAATCAGCAGAGACGCAGACCGTTCAGCACTGTGATCCACATATGCGCACTTTTTCTTTCCTCCAAGATCAAATTCACTTTTTAACAAATTCCATATCCCACTAAGCAAATCATCCTACGCAACCTACGCAACCAACGCAAGAATAAAAAGCTGTACCCCACAAACCCTAACCCTACAGAAGCTGTGCACAGGGGCCCCATCTTGTGTGTCAGGCTTACTGCACAGAGGGAAAAAGTGCCGCCACCTCAACATAACAACATAATGCTCTTGTTAGTGTACCAAGCACAAGTTGAGGCTTCGTCGCTGCCAAGTAGAGGAAAACCACCACCACAGTGTTTTCGAGTACCAAGCATGAGATGAGGCGTCGTCGCTGCCAAGTACAAGAAAACCGCCACCACAGTGTTTTCGTGTACCAAGCACAAGTTGAGGCGTCGTCGCTGCCAAGTAGAGGAAAACCGCCACTACAGTGTTTTCGTGTACCAAGCACGAGTTGAGGCGTCGTCGCTGCCAAGTACAAGAAAACCGCCACTACAGTGTTTTCGTGTACCAAGCACAATTTGAGGCGTCGTCGCTGCCAAGTACAGGAAAACCGCCACTGCAGTGTTTTCGTGTACCAAGCACAAGTTGAGGCGTCGTCGCTGCCAAGTAGAGGAAAACCACCACCACAGGCTTTTCCCCCCTCACAGCTCCACAGTGTGGAACACGAAGTAGAGCTCCCCTCCTCACCATCCCAGTACAGCATGAACAGTAGGTGGAAAGAGGGTGGTGCGCTCTTCTAAGACATTAGAAACACCGAGAGCCACCCCGGAGGCGCGCCTCACCTCGTGATGCCCCTCACCTCGTGATTTTGTCTGTGGCCCTCACCTCGTGATGCCCCTCACCTCGTGATGCCCCTCACCTCGTGATTTTGTCTGTGGCGTGTGCAGCAGAGCAGTGAGGGGGGTTGAGGATGCCCCCTAAAGCGGGGGACCACCCTGAGGTGCCGAAGTACACGGCCTCAGTGATGCTGGGCCCACATGCATCCAGCACCTCCAGGGCACAAAGGGCCGCTGCAGAGGGTCCAATGCCTACGTGTGTATGTGTGTGCGTGTGTGCGTGTGTGTATGTTTGTGTGTGTTTGTGTGTATGTTGATGTGTGTGTACATGTGTGCGTGTGTGAACTGGTGTGTGCGCGTTGTACCTGCGCATGCGTGCGTGTGTGCTTACGAGCTTTTCTTGCAATGTTTGTCTGTTGTTGGGAATGCCCTGCTGGTCAGCGGATGTAATTGCACAGGGGATTTGGTTGCTGTTGATCGATCTTCAAACAGAGAACCAAGGTGTGTCACGTATCGAATAGACAGCACACACAAATGAAAGGTCTTAGATACACGTCCTGTTTCCCCACAGATGCTGTGCCATGTAGCTGTCAACTAGTTTGCCCAGCTTCTCTCCCTCTTGCATTGCATCAATGAATGGCTTCAGGATGATTGATGGAAATGTGAACTGTAGAATTGTTCACAAGGTTCAGGCAGGGAAACGTAAGGGCATTTAATGCACTCAATTACGTGGCTCACAAGTGTAAAACGAGGTAATGCATGCTTCAGGCACAGTGTTGTGCTGAAGGGCCTACCTTCGATGCACCGTGGCTACTATTGTGACAATTAGCAGAGTTCTTTCGGCTGAGGCTCAGCGCCTGTGCTGGAATAGGCTGCGAGGCTTTACTGGCCCATGATGGCTCATCTCTTGATTGATACAGGAGTTTAAGTCATGCTGCCCCTACCTATCATACTACTGTCATGTATCATGAATCATACTGTTCTCCTTACAGAGCAGGGGAACAATAAATCCTGTTTTAGAGAGTCATAATTGGGTGGGGGGTGACAGAAATGAGGGGTGAGGGGTAAGGGTTACTCTCTGCCGTGATTCGTGCACAACGCTGGCTCTAGCTCAAACCAGTTCATCAATCCCTGACGAGGGAGGCAGATTTATTAGCACACCCATACTTCATGCCAATTCAATGAAAATCCACATATTTGCACACTTTGACTCAATGATCAGGCGTCGAGGTACATGTGTATGATAAGGTGTACAGCGCATTCCCATCCTTAGTAGTACTACAAGCAACATATTTTTCTAGTGTCACAGCAAAAACCTTTGGTCAGCAGAGCTCTGTCCCATTGTGAGGTTTCCTTGTGGTTTAGTTCCGTCCTTTTGATGCCTGGGGCCTCTCGATCAGGCAGCTCACCTGTTGTTGCCACGACAACGGGCTGGCCAAGCAGGCTCCCAGAGAACACACTGCCGCACACTGTGGAGCCTCGTGGCTTGGCCTGCTTGTGCTTCAGGTTGGCTAGGATGTAGTGCGCTTCAGAGGTCCCCGAGAAGTCACCAGGATCTGCAGGGGATGTGCATGGTAGATTGGCGCTGATCATGCTGTGTATTAAGATATCTTGATGCAGCTAACACAAGTCTTTGCGTTGTTGTTGGCCTACCTGCTGTGAGGATGAGGCTGAACGATTCCTCAACGCCTCCGCTTGCATCCAGGTAGGCTTGGCACTGGTTGCCGTGGTGCCTGCTCCTCAACACAATCCCATTTGGAGACCATGTGGATCCACTGCACGGGTGCAAGTAGGTGCGAAAGGGCAATTTGGAGTTTTTTGTTTGCATCATGTGCTTGCAATTTTGTTGCAAGTTGGCCTCCCCTCTCCATCCTTCTCCTGGCACTTACCTCCTTAACAAGGCAAGGGCTTGGACAAGCACCACTACCACTAAGCCATACGACGCAGGAGATGCCCACCATCCCCTGTGCTCGGTTTTATTAAGCAGGCTATCAACCATTTTATTATTATTACTTCATTTGGAGTTTTCACGTGTTATAATCAGCAAAACGATATCAAGTATCATATCCTAGAACTATTACAACCGGTATCACGCGGAACCAATGGGTCGTTCGTCTGATTGGGATGATATAATTATCTAAAATTTTATTTTTCTAGAAATGAGGAGATAGCAGGGTTAGGGCCTTGTGTTGTTGATCAAATACCCATGCTACCCTTTCCGAACGGGCTGAGCAGTGGCCCGTTGGGTTTCGGGCCCGTGGCCCCATTCCCGCTACTTGGAAGCAACTTGCAACAGGCTTCCTCCCCCCAATTCCAAACGCTCTCTCCCGAGCTGCTGCAGCTCGTGGCCAACGGCAGCCAGAACCAGCAGCAGGCACAGCAGGCCCTCGACATGCTAGGCCTTGCTTCCCAACCCCCGAGCGACAGCACGGGTGTTGCAAACGGGTCATCGCGCAGCGGCAACCAATATGCGTCGAGGTACGTGTTTATGGTAATACACACATACACGTGAGGGAGGTGGGGAAAGACGATTTTGTCGTCATGTGCATCCGTGGGTTACTGTGTCTCAAGCCATCGAGCACATGCGCGTGTAGAGCCACGAAGAACAACCTTCGCAATAGAACAACCTTTAAAGGAACGGACCCACACCCCGCAGGCACCAGGCTGCCGAGCAGAGGAGGAGAACTCGGATTAACGAGAGGTGAGGAAGTGGAGAGGAGGACGACCAGCATCAGGTTTAGAGGCCGTGAAGTGCACTCACACAACAGACAAGCGAGGTTCCTAGGCACCAGTTGTGGTTGGGCAATTAGAACGGTTTGATAGCAGAGAAGGAAGGTGGACGTATGCATGCAAGCACATGCACGTGCACGTGTGCAATGCGCACACGCACCCATGCACTCACATGTAGGCAAGCACGCACGCACAAACACCCATGCGCACACATTCGAACACACGCGCAAGCACACACACACACACACACACACACACACTCGTGCGCACACACATACACACATGCTCGTACACATACACTCACATGCACACGCGCGCGCACACACACACACACACACACACACACACACACACACACACACACACACACACACACTCTCTCACACACACATCCTTTTGCATACAAAGTGACACGTGCGCTAAATCATTGAATAAGCTTGCACACTCGCACACTTGCACAAGTACTCATACACGCACTCATAGATACAGACACACCAAAACAAACACAGAGGCACACACTTTGAAGCATACTTGCATGTATTCTCTGTTATACAACCACACACTCGCAATTCGCAATGCTCAAGGGACAAAATAGGTTCAAACCTTGCGCACACGGTTGCATGATGCAGGCTGGATGCTCTGCGAACACTTGTGCCCCATGCCGAGCGTGCCAACACAGCGTGCTTTTTGGAGGTATTGTGGAGGATTAGCAGCAACGCGTTTCTCTGCTCCTTTTGGCATTACTGCTTTTTGCCTGCCCGAGTAAAGATAGAGCAGAAAGAGCTTTGTTACGCAAACCTTCCTGCTAGGCGTGCATGTTGGCATTTGGGCAGTAGCACACATCCAACCGACACCAGCCTCGCAACTGCTGAAACACACAGGAGGTCATCAAATACATCATTCGCCTGAAAGACCGCAACGAGCAGCTTGAGGGTGCCATTGATATGTTGCGCACGTGCAGCAGCAAACCCGCGACCAGCAATGGGGCACCTGAAGCACCTGCAAGGTGGGGCCCGAACAGCAACACATACACACGTACGCATACGTGTGCGCACACCGACCCTTAAATTCTCCATTCTCCTCTAGAAGAGCAGCGGGTGCCTGCAAGGCTTTACGTTCACTCTTTGTGGTGGGGTGCATGTTTTTTTGGGTGGTTCCAGGAGGCCCGAAAAAAAGTAGTGTACACCATGCCCTAAAACTGGTCAGGACCCCCCTGACCCCCATGCAGTAACCTTACATGGACAAAAAGGGTACCAATCTGCTTTTTTTTTAATAAGCATCCATCTGCATACTCATCAAGACCTGAAACTGAAGTGTTGCAGAGTTATGCGGCAAAAACTGAGATACGGACGCCCATGCACACGTGACCTACCAGGCACCCATAACTGGCTTGCACAGTCCCACATTGCTTCCATTTCTTCAGAACTCCACTGACTATCTCATGCTGGCACAATCCTGTACGTTTGGGGTAAATTGCTGCTTCATTGGCTTGACTCACCCCGCGGTCTGCACCCGAGCGCGTGTGCCTCTGACTTTTAAGCATGTCTACAGACCCCCCCCCTTTAACCCAATGCACCCAAAAAGGGTGTCATTCGACGGGGCTTGAGCTGAGGATTCCGATGATATGC
>Ga0307945_1002377_pt1 | contig 15186 bp, 13 predicted proteins | sample OrgLakmetagen228_FD_201818 | JGI IMG/M metagenome (GOLD analysis project Ga0307945, IMG submission 201818) | Saline water microbial communities from Organic Lake, Antarctica - #228 | ecosystem: Environmental > Aquatic > Non-marine Saline and Alkaline > Saline | place: Antarctica: Organic Lake...
GGATGGCCAGTCTTATTGATAACCTTTATCTTCTGGATTTGATAGTTTTGGTAATCAATTGACAACATGTGAACTCTAAGAGGTACCATTAGAGGGGATCCTCAAGAGACCCTGTGCCGTGTAAGGTGTCCGATTATATTTGTTCGTTTGTTTAGCGATGTTAATATGTAACCACATTGAGGCCGAGAGGTCCGTCTGAGTCATGGGTCCCAGCTCCGGAGAAGGAGCGGTAGTGTGGCGGCGACCCAAAGCTGAGTAGTAGACACACATACATTGTGCAGAGAGCGCACAAGGGCATGGGCCTATCAGTAGATGTGCTGAGTCTTATACTTTGCAAAGACCGTAATTTGATCTGACAGGCCTGACATGGCTACTCAGGAACCTATAACGATCCGAACAAACCAAATTATCAAACAGGTTGACACCTGTAACTTGGCAGCATCAGAATTGTGGCAATACATGGGTGCTTGTGCCAGCAAAGTATCTAATAGGCTTTATGAGGGAATACGCTCACGAGTTCATCATAGCTGTTAAAAATGACCACCATAGTGACCATATCTGCTCCTAACACCATACACTATCTTTGAAAGAAAAGAAAAGACTCCGCTGGTAGTGATGAGCAGCCAGCATATTTAAGGGATCTTATGTCAGCTTAGCACAGCAGCAAGCCAGGGACAATCCGACCTGGTTTTGCCCCCAATCATCAGGGGCCTAATATGTCGTGCCTGTGGGTTTGACTTAAGCGCCTTGCCTTGGAGTATGATGAGCTGGGTAATACTAGGCAACAAAGTGCATTATACACACACACCTCTTGCATGCAGGCATGATGACGTGGTCAGTCAAACAACGAGTCAAGTAGTGAATGCTAGTCACAGTTTGAAGTCACAGCAGTTTGCTCAATCTAAAATCACAGCTCTGTACATGCGAATACATATGATGATGATACATATGAGAAAGATAACACGCACGATGTATTTTTACATATAAGAAAAGCACATGCTGTTTTATCATGTCAGTAGGTAGCACATCCATCACTGCCAACCTCAGATAGACATCGCCAGTTAAGGTCTCAGCAATGCAGCATTCACCTCACATCAAGGTCAAATGATGTAAGGGCGCTAGAACCAGCTCGTTGTCGCAAAAGGTAACACAAAGAGCAATTCTAAACAATTGAGCGACTTTAAAGAAAATGTACGTCATCTTTTAGGGTGCAGGTGGAACTATTTACAACACCCTTTCCCAGGAGTCTCCCCAAAAGTGGTCGGAATTCTTAGAGATCCGAGAAATTGCCTCCAAACCCTGTATATATTTTGTCAGCCATCTGCTAGAACTTGTTCTTACCAGGCACGCCCTTTCCAGTAAGATTTTGTCAGGATCCTGCAACCCTCCTGATTTCATTGATCATGGTTTAATCCTTTCCTGATAAAGGTAAAAAGGAAAATCAAAATAGCCTGGGAGTGAAAAGCATTCCCAACATTAAATCAAGGAAAATATGGTGTTGAAAATTTTTAGCATTCGGCCTGCAAGCGGATCCGAATCAGCGATGGTAATAATATACTGCAAAGGGCACGTCTGATTATTTGATCAATTAAGCAGTTTCCTAATCCAAAAAATGTGTGATCACACCAATATGCAATAAACAGCATAGTTCTACCCTTTTCATGTATTCAGGTTTCCACTTGCCTTCTTATAGGGTCCAGGGTAAATTACGCCGGCCATGCATACAAGGGCTTTCCAGGGTATCCAGGGTAAATTACGCTGGCCATGCACACAAGGGCTGTCCAGGGTACAGTACGCCGGCCATGCATACAAGGGCTTTCCAGGGTAAAGTACGCCAACCATGGATTCAAGGGCTGTCCAGGGTACAGTACGCCGCCATGCATACAAGGGCTGTCCAGGGGATCTGATGCATGTCGCCTTGTGGAATGCTCTCACCAGGCTGACCACACTCCTGGCCAGAACATTTTGGTTTAGTGCTTTGAACAGTGTGGTTAAGCACTTGAACAGTGATTGTAAACAACTATTTGCTAGTCAAGGAGGAGGGTTGCACCTAGATAAGGTACTCCTTTCCAACGGGTGACGATGTCTGCCTATTTGTAGCACAAAGCATAAAGCAAAAAGGAAAATTCTTTTCTGAAATGACTGTGCTCATGCTCCATTATCTTTGAACTTTACCATGCTCACACTAAAAGGGTAAACAATCAATGTGATCAAAGCGGAGGGAATGAAATGAAAGAAAAATCTCACCTACTTTAAACCCACAAAGTTACGCTTGTCACGCCCAATCGTTGGCAGCGACGAATCGTGTAACAGAGCAGTTAAGTTGGTTGGCAGTTGAGAGTTTCTTTATGCCTTGTTCAATAATCTGGATGGCCAGTCTTATTGATAACCTTTATTTTCTGGATTTGATAGTTTTGGTAATCAATCGGCAACATGTGAACTTTAAGAGGTACCATTAGAAAGGATCCTCAAGAGACCCTGTGCCGTGTAAGGTCTCCGATTCTATTTGTTCGTTCAGTCATATTATCAAGGTGTAACCACAATGAGGCCGAGAGGTCTGTCTGATTCATTAGTCCCAGCTCCGGAAGGACCAGCAGTGTGGCAGCCACGCAAAGCTGAGTAGACACTGATTAGTAGACACACATACGTGTGTGCAGCGAGCGCAAGGGCATGAGCCAGAGAACTGGTAGAAGCATTAGGGACCACAGCAATGCAAACCCACTCCTCTGCTGGATGGTTTTTCCACTTGGAGGCCTTTCTTGGTCCGAAGGCGCAATCATATTGGTTGTTGTGCTGTCTTATAATTTTGTGCTGTCTTATAATTTGCAGTGACAGTAATTTGATCTGACACGCTGATGAACTTCAAGCTGAACGGTCTTCCCATACCCCTCACAAATTTTTGCTTCTCCCTTTTCTCTGTTGCACGAGCTCATGCAGACCTGCTTCTTGCAGGGGAAGGAACCCGTTGAGACTGGAAGTGCCCCTTTGTCGTCAAAGGCAAGTATTCACTACAATGAACAACAGAGTACTCTGCAGCCTGCTGCAGAAGTACTCACGTTCTTGGAGGCGAGTGCAACCGAATGTAAGTTGGAACTGTCTTGTCACAGCTTGCGCTGTAGGAACCATCCTTTTACATAGCACCTGGTCTTTAGACAGCGTTTAGGTTTAATTTTCCCCTCTTCCTCTCGACTTTCACTTCTTGCTGGCTTTGTTGGCAGGTATGGGTGTCAACGTCCCAGCTTGCTAACTTTCTTGTTAGCCAGTTCAGTGTTACAGAATTTATCAGGCAGTTTTCTCTGCTCAGTTTTTTGGGCCATTGTCTTCTCACATTCGATGGAGCCAAGCCGGACTAGAACCATAAATCTTGTTCCCTTTGCAATTCAGTTGTATGGGTGTTTTTGACAAAGGATCTAGGTAAAAAACGGGACCAGGACAGATCATGAAACAGACAACGCCCCTGTATTTTGTTCCCTGCACACTACCAGGAGAACTATGTTACTTTTTGTATGCCAGTAACAGCCGAGAACATCATCAACTGACTGACCTAGTTATCAATTTGCACGTTTATCATTTTGCAAACAACCAGCTGTGTCAACTCACTCCATTTTCTGCCAGCTGGCAATAAAAGCACTAACAAGCATGCACAAATGGAGACACAAAACATTTTGTTAAATGGGTTTCAATTAAAAAGAAACCGTACATTAATGTCCTTTTTCTGCTTGGTGGTAATCATTTGTACATTTGGTGTTCACTACCATTACAAAATTTTCCCGACTTTTAGGCTTACCACGCACACACGCACACACCTTAGCCTTATTTTCTGCAATATTTCAAGATGCCTATGGCCCAGACCTTGAACAGCAGGCACGATTGCAGTGAGGGAAATTGAAAGCCGTGGCAGCTTCAAGGTTTCACTAGCACAAAAAGCTGTGGGTTAAATAATACCCCGCCAACGAGCTGTGAACATTAATCTCCTCACGCACCAGATCTCTGACTTAAACCGCCTTGCCAAAACATTCCTGTTCACAAGATAAGGAATGTCGTTACCACTTTAGAGGCAACTTAGTAACCTTCATATGCAAGCGCGCCAACTAGTCTACAACCACGCCAGTAACCTACACCTAGTTCCGAAAGGAAATTGTGTATTCCTAGTTGATCTCAAACGTATCTCGGAAGTTGCCTCCGTCCCAAACCCCTCTCCTTTAAAAATAACCACCCTCATTAACTGCGTTACCAAACCGCTTATGGTCCTGGGCATAAATGGCTTTCATTTTCTCACGTCAGCAAACAAAAACTTGTAAAATAAAATCACCCAACTCTAAAAAAGCATTCTGTGGCACCTAACTGGCTTGCAGTCATTGCTAACTTGCCAGAGACAGAGGATATAAGCACTGCCACCATCTCACAGATTCTTCAAGACAATACAACTTAACACATTTGACACACGTATCAGTACACTGGATCATCATGATGTGCCGATTATGCAAACACTCATTCTCAAGAAAGTGTGCCTATCCACGCAACACCTGCACCACAATCACGCTCAGCAATATGCTATATGCATCCTATTATTGATTACCTCATCAGACGGCCACTTCCCACACACACATATCCGCCAGCAGATACTGAAGGACGCTTTAACCAAACTTTTGTGTCAGAACCTTGCTCAGGGCCACATACGTCCCCTTTTCCCGCTATGACAGTACCAGATGTCAATCGGAACTTCAAGGACGTGCCACTAAAAACGTACCAACACCTCCATCAATGCAAACATTCTCCCCTCCAGACCAGAAAACGCACGGCATACAACAACATACCCCATACTGGGCCCTCTCAAGCACAGCAACAACCCACCACAACGATGGCAGCTGCCCCTCAACCCCACGCTCTTTAAAATGTTCCAGTGTGTGATTGTTGTAGGTAGTGCCACCCACTCCCAAAATGATAGTTTGGAGGGTAACAGAGGCTTCTTGAAGGGTTGTGAAGCAGAGGCCTCTGTGCTGTTCCTGGCTGCGCGGCGCTAAGCTAATTCTGAGGTCTAGTGTCCTCACAGTACCGGCACTTGATCTCGAAGAGGTGGATGTCATGTTGAAGAATGCTGAAGAATACTGAGTTTTTTGGGTCAGGGCTGTCTGGGGTAGGTGGATCTGCTGTTGCTTTTTTGTTTTCACGGAGATGGGAGCAACCAGTACAGCTTCCGGACGGCTGGAGGTAAACCTGCTTTTGTCTGTGAAGCGGAGTGAATTTTCAAAGCCACTTTGGTCTAATCCTAGTTTTAGCTGTATCAGGAACAGCTGTATCAGGAATCTGAAGATTCTGCATAGCCAGCCGTTGGCTGCTGCCAATATCACGTCAACAAAGCAGGATTTTACGCCTGTTCTGCTGATGGCTTTGAAAATCATGCTGCACACTAAATTGAGGCTCTCAGTAAGAGTAAAAGTAAAAGTTTACGCTGGAAGTCACCAGCGTGCATCAAGGAAAGTCTCTCAGTGATCCGGCTCGTATCCACCGAACTGCTGGAGGGGGATTTTTACACTTGTGCCAACACCAAGCATAAATTCTCCTGCAGAGCTGCACGTTGGATAGCGAGAGGATCTTTGCTGCTGCTGCTGCTGCTGCTGCTGCTCGTTTTCCTGCCGCAGGGCGGCCGTGGGTGGCAGGGCCGTTGGCTGGGGCTGGGCTGGGGGCGCTTGGGGGGGCGACTTTGGCTGCAGCTCCCTTTCTCACGTACTTATTTCTTATCTTAAAACTAAGCTGCCAACTATCTAAGGCACAAGCATAAAAAGGATGGTCAGCACAGCGCAAGCTGTGCCAAGAGAGTACCGACTGACATTTGGTTGCACTCGCCTCCAAGAAATAGAGTACTTCTGCGAGTACTCAGCAGTTTTCTTACTTGCGTGTGTTGGCATCCAGAAAAGATTATTGCACCTTATTGCACACCTTTTGATCACGTGCGAGCGTGCCCTTTTAATACACACCTTACAGAAGGACAAAATGTGCTCCACGATTTCAGGCTCAGCCATGAGAGATTCTGCTGTGATTTGTGATAAACTGAGAGCCACCACCCTCCCACAGTGACTGAATAGGTCCCTTTCCACAGTAAAATCATGAACTAGCACTGTGCTCTTGTGTCCGTTATAAGAAGATAGTGATTAATAACAGGAGTGCCGGATACATTGCTTTATTACATGACGGTTTCCAGCCCATGTTGTTCATTATAATGCCTCTTCTGACCTGGTTTAGGCTGTTTGTTAACTCTTTGTTGTACCTTCTGGGGTCTCTCAGTGTCCCCCGGCGTCTTTTTTTCTGGTGAATCATGTAGTTTAAGGGCTGGTTTTGTGCCTTTCCTTAACGCACGCCGGCTCTGTCCGAGTGAATACCTTAACATTAATTATACTGCACGATCACGATATGCAGCACTCCTGCTATTAAATCAACTGATTAAATCAACAATGCATCCTGTCGCGTTCAATTCAAGCGCTAGTCAGATTAATGCGCACACAAAGAAGGGAGGATTTCGCTGCAGCTAGGGCTGTGACAGCCCGTTCATAGAAGCACGTCACACTGAAGCCTAATCCAAAAAAGCAGGGATAGGAAAACAGAAAACAGGATGCTCTGACGCAATATACAGGATGCTCTGACGCAATGATTGTGTAGAACTCGCTGTCCGATTGTCACTTGATCCATTGCCATACTGCCGCAGCGGCAGTCCGAGCCTATCCAAGTTTGTTGCCGTTTACCTGCACACAGAACGAGGTGACATGCTCGTTTTATCTTTTTTGAAGAGGGTCGATGGCTCGCTACAACCACCGGGGTCGCTGCGATGAGGTCTCTGCCGGCCACGTAGGTCAAATTGGTAGGAACGGCACAAGCAGGTACGTAGAGGCAATATCCTGAACTTGACCTTACCCCTTTTTGCTGCTTTAGTTGCAAGTTGCTCAATAGCACACGCCTGAACAATGGAGGCAACGACAGTCGCGCATAACGTGCAAGCGTGCGCTTTTGTACTGCTGGGCATGCGTCGAGATTCATTGAATTTTTCCCTCTTTCATTCTGCAGGGAATGTGTTGAGATTCTTTAGGTGGTGCGGCCTTTTCTGATATTTTATGAAATGCCCATAGTGTCCAAACTTTGAACTGCCTGCGTTCTTTTCCTTCTTGACAAGTTGAGAGAAGCAAAGCATTAGCATTATACCAAGCATGGAGCCTCCACCTTGCAAACAGTGCCTCGATTAGAATAAGTGCGCTTCTCACAGGTTATGCACAGAGGGCAGCAGAACCGCCTGAGTTCACAGCACCAATCACCATGCTTGTTAGCATCAAAGACGCCCAAGCGGGTGAAAGCGCAACCGAAAAGGTTTGAAAAGTCCCCCACAATCAGCTCAAAGTATGGCCAAACGTAACCAGAATGTTCTCAGCACCATGTTCCCCCTTGGCACTCACCTGAGCCGGGCGGCGTGGGGACTCCAGGTACTGCTTGATGTCGGGCAGATCCGCAACACGCTCACGGTGGGCCATGAGCAGTGGGTACTGCAGATGGGAGACAGGAGCACATATGTTTAGGGTCGGCCAGAACCAAATGTGCGCACCATACATGACCGTATATACCTAATATGTTTAGGGTTGGCCAGAACCATACATATACGGTGTATATACGGTGTTTTTGGCAGGGAAATCACCAAATATACGGTCATATACGGTGCATATATACGGTTCTGGCCAACCCTACGTATATTTGGTGATTTCCCTGCCAAAGCACTGTGTACATACCATATATACATAATTCTGGCCGACCCTACATATAAACAACAAGCAACAAGCAGCGCTGAACATGAACACAAGATGTAAAGCTTGTCATGCAAACCCACAACACGCTCACTGTGTGCCACAAAGTGTGAGTGCTGCAGACAGGGCATGGGGGGTTGCAACGAGCAGCGTCACACATGAAATGTGAGCCGTAGTTAATGCTAGGCAAATTTGTAACACACTCTCAATTTGCCATGAGCACTAGGTAGTGCATACAGGAGCACAGGAAGGTACTGCACACGAGAAGGCACAGGAAGGCACTGCATATAGGAGCGCAGATGTTTGCAGCAAGCAGGAATAAATGCAAACACTGTCACGTGCTATCATGAATGTATGGCGGTGTTGCAGGCAGGTCTGCAATGCTAGGAACACTTGAAAGTGCTGCGTGTAAGGAAGATGAGCAGAATTTACACTTCACTAATACAATATATCCACTCACATTTGGCTTGATCTCATCCTCAAAGATCCTCATCAGGTTGTCCACCATCTGCCTGTGTAAGGACGGGCGTGTGCCATGAGTGAGACCCACGAGGCTCCGGTGCCTTTTCTACTCCCACGCCTTAGGTACACCCTAAACAAACAGCCCTTCTGTCTGGACAGGCTGAACATGCACCTTGGGTACACCCTACACAAACAACCCTCCTTTAATGCATCATGGACATGTGTGCGTCATGTAGCACACAGCGCAGGAGGCACTGTACAGCAAGTTAGGGGGGTGAAGAAACAAAACACGCAGCGCCATACCCACGACGTTTCACAAAGGATGATCATCCCTGGTCAGCCTAAATTATTCACATCGCTCATCCTAACATTTAATGTGCAATTTGTCACTGGCTGTACTTAGATCGCATGCAACTTGCACATCCAGCACCTTGCACACATTCAGCACCTCGCACGACAGCGATCCAATCTTCTCACTCTTGTCCCGTCAGTTTTTCAAAACAAAGCACTCCATTTCCTTCATAGAGGGGTCCTCCCAACTTTTCGATCTAAACCTCACAGAAACACCTGGACTGATAACAGCCACCTGCATAGTATATAAAAAACCTCTCATAGCACAAAAACTCGTTAAGACAAAGCACTGATCATCACTGAATGCTAAAATATACTTTCTTCGATGATCAATCCTCCCAACACATGAACTAGACCATTTCTGCATAGCAATCAAGCCACCGAATGCCATATAATTTATATTATAAAGGAACCATTGCGTTTTAGGTTTGAAGGACAGACCAGTCAGATCACGATTCAGGAACATTTCTCCACACCAATAAGTGTGTACCTTGGAACTAAAGTAAGTACTACCTACATAAATACATTTCCGGACAGCAGGTAATTGCCAACAACCGCGCAGGCCCCACCCCTACACAAGAACATGCACCTTGCACAAACTTTTAAAGCAAAAAAAGCAGCACTTACCAAATCATCAAATCTCCCATAACCGCGCAGGCCCCACTCCTACACAAGAACATGCACCTTGCACACACTTTCAAAGCAAAAAAAGCAGCACTTACCAAATCATCAAATCTCCCATGCAGCAGCGATCCCCGGAGATGTACGGCTTACCACTCTGGCGCAGGAACCTGCGCTTTTGGGGAGAGATGAAGAGATGAAAGTGCTGTACAGAAACGAGGTTGTGTTCTTGGTAACAAGGGGGGGCGAAATGCAAAGGGGTCAGGAGCTTTTGATAGGAAATCGGCTTAATCAGTGGCGAGGGAGGTGCTGCACAGAAAAGGGAGTTGCGAATTTGACGACGGGACAGGGTTGTGAAAGAAAGTGAGTCTTGTACACCCAAACCTCAGGCTATGCACAACACATGCGCCCGTCCCAACATAGTAGCAGAGAAGGATGAGGATGACAAGCCCTGGGGGATCAAGCTTGTGTGTGTGTGTGTGTGAGTGTGTGTGTGTGTGTGTGCACGCATGTGAGGATGGGATTGATTTGATAATGTATCAATTATACAAATTTCAGAGTAGCAGGAACTTAGTAAGACAACCTATCTTTTACACACCATTCCAGACCAGCAGATTGATAGCTTGATGCCATTGAAACACTGCAATGCAGGCTGCCATCTGAAAAACAAACAAAGTGCACAATCAATCCAAGTGTGCGCTTGGCCTGGATGATGGGCTGTAGCTTGAGTAAGGTTGGCCAGAACTGTATATATATACATCGTATGTGACCGTATATTTGGTGAATTCCCTGCCAAAAGTACCGTATAATATACACCGTATGTGACCGTATATTTGGTGAATTCCCTGCCAAAAATACCGTATAATATACACCGTATATAATTATAATTCTAATATATACTAATTTGTACTTATCTACGACCCATGAATCAGGCTAAACTGCATGCATGTAATATGTAACTCTGGCCAACCCTAGTAGTACCTCAAGCAACAATGCAAGGTGCAGAAAGGATGCTTACCATTCTAGATAGTCTAAGTGTGCGCCTCCGTTCCGGCCAGAGACAGAGTCCTTGCTCAGGTGGGTCTTGGCAAATTCTTCCTTTTTGCTTTCGGCCTGCACGCGTAGAGCCACAGCAGTTTATATTGTAAATATCAAAGAGTGAGCATATCACATTGGGCTGTCCCCGTGAACCCCCCCCCCCCTTTTGCGTTTGGCCTATACGCAAAGATGAATGGTACGGGTAGGAGGGGGGTAGGAGTGCATTTTAGGGTGTGTATATGTGTGTATGTGTGTGTGTGTGTTGGGCTATACGCGTAGAGCCAAAGCAGTCGATATTGTTATATCCTTGATATCATATTGTTATGTTGTTGATATCAGAATGTGGCTACGTCATGTTGCTATATCGTTGATATCATATTGTTAAATTGTTGATCTCAAAAAGTGACCACATCATAAAGGAAGCTGTGTAATTCTTTCTGTCTGTGTATTACAAACATTATCCTCAAAACCACGACTTGCTAATTCAAGTCGTGTAGAAACTAGCACTTAGTATGTGTACTTAATACTTAATCATATGCCTTTTGTTGTACGAGAAAAGGAGACCTAGCCACTCACCAGCCAGTCCTGAAAAATGAGGACCGGGCACTCACCCAGAAGTAATTAAGTTTTAAGTTTTTTGCCTTTTGGACAAAAAAGGGCAGCCAAGCAACTCACCAGCTGGTCCTGGTAGATGAGGACCAGGTACTTGCCCAGCAAGGACTCCACGGCCTCCATGGCCATATCATTCACCACCATCTCCGCCTCATTCTTGCCGTTCAAGTCATACTTGCGCCCAATGTACCTGACGCAGCAAACACAGTCCAGTATGCAGCATATCGACGTGTACCATTCACCACCATCTCCGCCTCATTCTTGCCGTTCAAGTCATACTTGCGCCCAATGTACCTGACGCAGCAAAGACAGTCCAGTATGTAGCATATCGATGTCTACCATTCACCACCAGCTCCGCCTCATTCTTGCCGTTCAAGGCATTATTGGGTTTTCCACCCTTTGTTTGACGATATGACGATGCTGACGAAGAGTGTGTTGAAAAAATTGCATGAAGAAGGGATCGGTTGTTGCTGTACTTCTACGCCTGAGGAAGGCGTTATATATATATAGCGCGTTGCTGGACGTTCAAAACCCCAGGGGTGTAAGGCACAAGCTATCTTTGAGAGCCTACAAACAATTCTAGAACAATCCGGGGGTTGAAAAGTAGGTACGTTCAAGGACCGTTCAAGGTGGTAGAGGACCGATGTCCTTTTCAGGGGTAGACGTAATAATAATCCCACTGCAATAATCCGCACACCATTTCGCTGTCAAGGAAACCCAAGTTGCGTTTTTATTTCTGCAGCTGAGGAGGTTAGTCGTTCCACTGCACGCTGCGCCTCCCCAGCTGCCTCTTTGGGTGCATTCATGGACACACAATATATACGTCGCACACACTATCTGTTGCACTAATTGTTGCATAGCCTGCTGCCCTTCTTGGGTTATTTGAATGTTTATATTCTTGTATCCGAGCATGGCATCCCTCTACAGGGTGTCGCACACACTATTTACCTCGCACACACTACTTGCATCGCACAAACTTCTTGCTCTCACACACACTCCTTGCTCTCACACACACTTCTTGCGTCGCACACACTTCTTGCGTCGCACACACTACTTGTATCGCACATACTACTTGCATCGCACATACTACTTGCATTGCACACACATCTTGCTCTCACACACACTACTTGCGTCGCACACACTACTTGCATCGCACACACTATTTACGTCGCACATACTACTTGCATCGCACACACTTCTTGCTCTCACACACACTATTTACGTCGCACATACTACTTGCATCGCACACACTTCTTGCTCTCACACACACTCCTTGCTCTCACACACACTTCTTGCGTCGCACACACTATTTACGTCGCACACACTTCTTGTGTCGCACACAATACTTGCGTCGCACACACTACTTGCGTCTTACACACTACTTACGTCGCACATACTACTTGCGTCGCACACACTACTTGCGTCGCACACACTACTTGCGTCGCACACACTACTTGCGTCACACACACTACTTGCGTCGCACACACTACTTGCGTCGCACACACTACTTGCGTCACACACACTACTTGCATCGCACACACTACTTGTGTCGCACACACTACTTGCGTCGCACACACTACTTGCGTCGCACACACTACTTGCGTCACACATACTGCTTGCATCGCACACACTACTTGCGTCACACATACTACTTGCGTCGCTGCGGTTTACAAATTTATAACATCAGACAACTTTGATGTACCTGAGGATAGCGTTGCTCTTCATGATGTTTCACACATACACACTTGCATGATGTAGATTAACATATTATGTGTACACCTTCATACCTGATTATGTTTGATGTGTACACCTTCATACTTGTCTACGTGAACACCTTCATACCTGCTTATGTGTACACGTCGATAACTGTTTATGTTTGATGTGTACACCTTCACACCTGCCTACGTGTACACCTTCATACTTGTCTACGTGAAAACCTTCATACCTGTCTATGTGTACACGTCCATACCTGATTATGTGTGATGTGTACACCTTCATACCTGCTTATGTGCACACCTACCTGCCATCTGTGTACACCTGTACCTGCCATCTGTGTACACCTTCCTACCTGTCTATGTGTACACCCACCTGAGGATGGCGTTGCTCTGCAGGATGTTGAGGCCGTCATCGATAAAAGCAGGGGCCTGGCCGAACGGAAAAGTCTGCTTGTCACTCTTCATTGCTGCAAGCGTGAAGGTTGAGCCAGGCAGTTTCAGTGCACACACACACACACACACACGCAAGTCATCAAAGCGTGAAGGTTGACGGAGCCAGGCACTTTAAGCAAGCTGCGCCACCAATCTGGTCAACGGACTCTCAGAAAAAAAGAAGTTTACACACATCGCAGTGTATTTATAGGGTTGGCCAGGACCATATATATACGGTGTATATACGGTATTTTTTGGATGGAAATCACCAAATATACAATCATATACGGTGCATATATACGGTTCTGGTCAACCCTATGTATTCATCATACAGTAACAAGGCACTGTTTGTCTTGTTTACTCTTCTTTCTTGGATGCTCAGTTGTTACAGAAGTTCACAAACATTGCGCTGTTGTTGTTGTTGTATTAATCACACAGTCATGAGGCACCACGTATTGCGCTAGTTTACGTACGTTAGTGAACGTAAATGTCACTATCACAAGAAGCACAAAAACCCGCACCTACCGAACTTTTCTGATGGTCTACGCCTTCAAGAAGATTACCCAAGCTGTGCAAACATGCTCAAGCACCTTAATTTGCAAGCGTACACTTTTATATTCCAACCACAACGTCTCCCTAGAAGCACACCAATTATTTAAAATCGCGCTTGTGTACCATTATAGATGGATGTATTGGATGTACGTGCATATTCTTGCCTTATGAATAAATAACATGTTAGCTTCTGCAGCACTTCACTCAAATGCACCCACACATGCAAACACGCGCACACACATGCACATGCACGTGCATGTACGCGCACATGCTCAACCCCTGCCCAAGAAACACCCACGTCTATGAATGTAAGGCCACCCCCTGGGTACCTGCAAAGTCTACGGTCTGCTCCGTCCACTCTTGCTTCACCAAGGACAGGGCTATGCGCATGACCTCTGCCCTCCCTCGCAGCGGCCCTTTCATGTGAAAGTGTGTGTGTGTGTGTTGTGTTGTGTTTGTGTGTGTATGTGTGTGTGTATGTGTGTGTGTGCGTGTGTGTGTGTGTGTGTGTGTGTGTGTGTGTGTGTGTGTGAGTGTGTGTGTGAGTGTGTGTGTGCGTGTGTGTGTTTGTGTCTGTGTGTGTGTGTCTGTGTCTGTGTGTGTGTGTTTAAGAGTATACATGTGTGCGAAGTGCAAGTGCCGTTGTGCGTGCGCAAGGTGCGTGTGCGTGCATGCGTGTGTGTGTGTGCGTGTGTGTGAGTGTGTGTGTGCGTGTGCGTGTGCGTGTGTGTGTTTTTGTGTGTGTGTGTGTGTGTTTGTGTCTGTGTGTGTCTGTGTGTGTGTGTGTGTGTGTGAGAGAGAGAGAGAGAGAGAGAGAGAGAGAGTGTGTGTGTACATGTGTGCGAAGTGCAAGTGCAGTTGTGCGTGCGCAAGGTGCGTGTGTGTGCACGTGTGTGTATATGTGTGTGTGTGTGTGCGTGTGTGTGTGTGTGTGTGTGTGTGCATGTGCAAGCACTCACAGTAAACAATGATGGGCTTCGCCATATTGAGTTATTGAGTTATTATATATTATATCTAATTATGTTGCTGCCTACGCCAGCAGACTCACATCAGGCATTTCTGCATTAGGGTTAGGGGTTGCAAGCAGGAGACCCTGCCTCTCCTCTGTTTTATGTGTTTGTACATTGTGCAGGCATCATCAACACTCAAAGCTGCAAAGCCAATAATTAAAAGCCCATTGCATCTGTGCCCTCCTCGCACTCACAGGCGTCACAGACACGATGCAGAAGAGCACCCAACCCTCACCGCCACAGTCAGAGGACAGTGATTGACATGCTGGCCGAGATAGAGCGAGTCTACAGAAGGAGGAGAGGGAGAAGACACGTACGTGTCCTGTCGTTGGCACTTTAACACACACGTTGCAGCACGTCATACGACATTCTAATCTCCTCTCCTGTTTGCATCTGTGCTTGCACGGAGCAGAGCAGCTTGCACGAGAAGGAAAGAAAGAAACGGGAGGCCAAGATGCCTCTTTTTTCCCATTCAAACTGGAACAGTGAGTGTCATTAATGCCGTGTCAATCCTTGCCTCTGTGATTTTGTGCATTTAAACCAAATATGAATATGTGCCCTGACTGTATAAGAGGGTATGAGACATCATGTATGCTCACAGATTATGAA
>Ga0307945_1002379_pt1 | contig 15183 bp, 10 predicted proteins | sample OrgLakmetagen228_FD_201818 | JGI IMG/M metagenome (GOLD analysis project Ga0307945, IMG submission 201818) | Saline water microbial communities from Organic Lake, Antarctica - #228 | ecosystem: Environmental > Aquatic > Non-marine Saline and Alkaline > Saline | place: Antarctica: Organic Lake...
ACACACACACACACACACACACAAACACACACACGCGCGCACACAGGGTGACACCGGCGCGGGCAAAAGTAGTTTGTTAAATGCCCTTCTTAAAGAAGTCTTAGTTGGTAAGTAGCAAGCGTGCGTCTTTGTGCATTCTCCTTCGTTTGCACCAGGCCAACTCATACAGCAAATGATAAGTGATTGATGGAAATGAGGACGTGCTTGCAAATTCGATTAGATTAAAGTAGAAGTTTCAGGATCAAGAGTCTTAAGCGTGCGTATCATTGTGTGTTCCAGGGTTAAAGGACAAGATGGTGTGCTAATATGTATTTTGTCGAATCAATAAAATTAACCATTATATTGAATACGACACAGGCACGCAAGCACCATGCACAATACATACATAAACACACACACATATACACATGCTGCCACAGTGCCCACTAACGGCATGCGTGCCTGCACTGCTGCGATCATCGAACTGAGCGCCCACAAGTCGCTCCAATACTCAAGCGAGGTGGAGTTCGTATCCAGGTGTGTGTTTGCATTCAATTGCGCCGCACAGACAAGTGTGCACATCAGTGCCAGGGCAAGCTACCATGTGGTTGGGGTAGGTTTGTAGGGTGAGCGAGTTGCGAGAAATACGCAGTATCTGTTCTCAGCGGCTGCTAGTAGTTATTTATTAACCATTAACGTGGCTTCCTTTTCAGTCGTGATCGAGGCGAAAGCTCTTACCGTGCTCTCCCTTGCATTTGAATTTCGTTTGCACCTCTGCATTTGTCTTCAAAGAAGCGACTGCTAATAGACATGAACTCCTGGTGCGTTATTCGAAAGTCCCTTGGTGAAGGAAGTATTGCTCAATGCTCAGGGTTTTCTTGTTAGGGCAATCGCTTGTGCTCTTCAATTCCCGTACAACTGCTCTGTCTGTACCTCACAGTATGTACACTTATTTAATTGCTGTGGGCTATTGTGTGCGTGCGTCTGTGTGTATGTGTGTTATACGTTCGTGCGGAAGTGCTGCTGAATGAACTTTGAACTTGCCTTCTTACGTGGGCATCATTGTATTCTTACTGGGGACAGATAGCAACAGAGAGAAAAGGGAGGAGGGAGAGGAGCTAATCTGCTATGTGCTAACAAGCGTATGTGTGTACTGTCTGTTTGTGCTATGTATGCGATGTAGGGAGGATTGGCAGCAGGAGGAGGAGGAGCTGTTTGCAGCACTTCAAGATGAGAAGGGATCCCTCATCCTGGAGCGCCCGGTGTGTGCAGATCCATCGCATTTCACCCAACAAAGAACAATCACACTGAGCTACACTATCTTAGGTTCCTAGCCATTTTCTGTGTGTGTGTGTGTCTGTGTGTGTGTGTGTGTGTGTGTGTGTGTGTCTGTGTGTGTGTGTCCAACTAACTGAGTTTGCAACCGCTTCTAGTTGTTATTGAAGGATTCACTGTTGCACAGGCTGTTGCTCAGTGTGCAATCCTACTCTTTTTCTCATCAATTTTATGTCATAGTCATAGGTGCTCTCTCACACACACGCACACACTCTCACACGTACATTATCATGGTCGATATGCGTGCAGGCGGAGAACACGCCTGCCCACGATGCGTACTGGCAGCTGCGCAGCATCTATGGCCAGGCCATGTGGGATGCTTTGCACAGGCGCACAAGGGAGACCGGAGGGGTGCGTGTACTGGCGTGTTTTTCTGGTGTGCACCTGGCATGTACCTGGTGTGTGTCAGTGTGTGCATATATGTGTGTGTGCATGTGCATGTGCAGTTGGTTTATGACAAGCTTGTTTGTGCACTGTTTTGAGTGTTTGCATGGGCCTTGTTTTCCTATGTGGGGCACGCTTGTGCGGATGCCTGTTAAGGGTGTTTGCATATGGTTTGACTGTGTGTGCGTGTGTGTGTGCGTGTGTGTGTGTGTGTGTGTGCAAATGACATGTTCTATAACTATAAGTAAGTACATGTAGGCCAGCACTATATCATCAAAGCACAACAAAATGTCACACAACAAATTGTCACAGTTTCACGCCTAGAGCTAGGCCTGAAACACCATGACTAGCACACTTTTTATGGTTAGGTTTGCTTGTGCGACCGCTACCCCGCAGCCTGCCGTGTTCTCAATGTTGTTTTGCCCTCAGATCACAAGGTTTGTTTCAACATCTCACTCCTTGTTTCTTCTCCTCTCTTAAGCTGCATTCGTGTTTCTGTCTGTGATCTGCAACTCTTCGTTTTGCCTCTTAACCAAAATAATGTTCTGTGATCTCAGGCCCTCAAACCACGTGACCTGGTGGCGGAGCTACTGCAACGGCCCACCTCTTCACAGGATGTGGCTGCCTGGTGCGTTTAGTAAGTATTTCACTACTAACGTAGGCTGAACTCGTGCGTGTAATAACACAGTTGAGCTCTGCTTTCTTCACTGGGCGCGGGTGCCCCATGCTTCCTCTCTCTCCCAATATAATGCGATGTTGAAAGTGTGCAGGTCTAACGTTCATTTTCAAGGCTTATGGGACGTTCAGGTAAGCAAGTTATGCACTTGATCTTACAATTAACATATCAATTCCTGATATATTTGCGTATACACATTGATTTCAGATCTTGATCTAGAGGATATATGGCTTTAGCACATTGTTTGAAGACACTTGATGCGCTCCTTGCCGTCAGGATATGAATTAGAAGAACTGTCTAGCTGACAAGCAAGACAAGCTCAGTATGTGAACAATAGTGTCCATGTACGCGCACAACACAGGTGTATACACACACGCACGCGCCCATGCATTGCGTGCACATATACCCACATACACAAGCACGCACACATGGACACATGGACACTCATTCCTGCAGGCTGCCCTTACAGCTCCCAGCCTCCGTTGGCCCTATTGCTGCTGCCGCTGCCGTGAAGGAAGATATCTGCTGGGAGGTGCTCAACAGCATGAGTGACAAGGAGTTGGAAGAGGTGAGGGTGCTTATGCGTAACCCTTCTCGCACCAGGAGGTGTCGAGGACAATTCATGACAGTGGAGGAGTAGGGCTCTAAGAGAGTAGATTAGGGGAAGAACGTCTACTCAAGCCTTGGGATACGAGGTGTGAAGAAAGGCTGCTAGTTTATTTCCAAGCAGGGAAACTCCCTACTAGTGTATCCACAGTGAAGCGGGAGCAGAACATTGGCTATGACATGAGGTTTATGTAATGGTAAGGCCATTCAAACTTCCAGAGCCCTGTGCACGGTGCGTGGTGCGTGTCCTGTTGCCTGCAGTCGTACACTTCCAGATACTTAGCAAGCATGCATGCTTTGAAGCTGCAGGTACACGACATACTTGCAGCACATACACGTCTATGGCCAAAGGCATGACACACACACACACACACACACACACACACACACACACACACACACACACGCCGTACCTACACGCAGGTTTTTGGTGTTACAGATGTCGATGCTCGGGCCCACTTAGCAGCTACGGTGCAGCAGACCAGTGCACGCACTCAGGTATGTCTTTACGTATCTTGCATTAATGATAAATTGTTGGCATATCGTAGTGACAGTATGCCACGCCGCAAAAATCTTGTTTTGGGGGGTGTGGTCAACTCACTCCCCCTGGAATAAATAAATATTTTGAGGGGGTGCGGATTGCTGCGGATTGGGTTTTCGTAATTATTATTGTTTTTGACGGATCATGAGTGAAAGACTGTTTGTGGGGCTTGTCCAGACAGGGATGGCCAGCTTCTGCAAGTCCCCCCCCATCCACCGAGCAGCTTGAGCAGCAACAGCTAGAGTAAGGGCAGAAGTTCAAGTAGGGGGAAGATGTGATGAGGGCTTGAGTGAGAAAGATTAGAAGGCAAACCAGTTGCCAGCTCACACACATTGGATGACTGAGCAGAACCAGACTCATTTTGATTTCTCATTGCTTTTTGACAATTTTATTGTGTTATGGAATGCACCTCTGAGTCTCTTGGTGCCTTTTTAGTCTCTTAGTGCAGTTCTGAGGACATTTTGCCCCTGCGGATTGGTGCGGCAAGCACTATATATATTGAGAGGGGTGCGGATTGGTGTAGATAGGGTAAGAATAACTATCTTTTTGAGGGGTGCGGATTGAGTACATGTCACTACGGTATCTGGAATTTTGAAAAAGACACATCTCTGCTTATGCATGTTATGACAGTTTTCGAGCCATTTTTTAACATACACCTTTAAATATAATTAACATAAAAAAGCGCATACGCATTTACTCACAATTGACGACGGACATGTACAGCAAAATTGTCCTCTGTCTATTCAGGCACAGAAGCCAGAGATACCTTTATTTAAACAATACTTTTAGAAGACAAGGCCTTGCTTATTAATATTAATAATTATAGTGGCGCTGCGCTTGGGGACCCTAGGTCGTGCAACTCCAAGTCTTGTGTGAAAAGGCATGGCAGGTGTGCAAACCTCCACAGCTATAAAGACCTTATGGGTGATGCAAGATGTCTGTTGGAACTTCTGAAACCTGCCAGCGCTTGCACCGATCACAACAACAAGTGGCCGGAATGCTATTGTGCTCCAGCGATGTTGTATTGAACTTCCTGCTCATCGCAAAAATGCAACAACATGACCCCGCTCGAAAGCAGGCTTGCATTTTGCGGCATCGCCAAATGCTCCACGCAGAATCCGGTATGTCTTATAATTAAGTAATCTGTCCAGCTGTATAAATTTTATATCAAGGAGCTAAAAAAAAGGTCCACAATTGCAACCAGGGCACTGTTCAACAATCGGAAAGCACCATCCTTCTCAGCATGATCTTCTTACTCGATTTGGCTATAAAAGTTTTTGGAGAAAGTCAATCTTTTCTAAGCTATAAGGCTCTCAGTTCCTCTAGCAATCCATAAGCCTAGGAAAAGTCCTAGGGTCCAACAGGAGCACGATGTGATCAGCATGGTGGGTCGTACAGTTTGCGTGACCGGACGCACATACGCAAATTTCATATACCAACAACATTATCCTCTGTTCTTTCACGCACACGCAGGCGCATGATGTGATCAGCATGGTGGGCCGTACAGTTTGCGTGACCTCCAATACAGCGAATCAGTTGCACACACTCATCAAGCCGTACGTGGATTCTGCTGATGAGGGAGGCGCAGCTTCCTTGTGGTACGTATGTGACTTGCTTGTCTGAGCATGTCTGTACTATGAATATGTCTGTATAATGAACATGTCTGTACAATGAACATGTCTGTACAATGAACATGTCTTTACAATGAACATGTCTGTACAATGAGCAGTCTGTACGTCGGTACAATGAGCATGTGTGTACGTCGGTACAATGAGCATGTGTGTACGTCGGTACAATGAGCACAGCATCTGGCCTCTAGGACCAAGGTTGCGGCTTTCAATTGTTTGTGCCTGCACTTCAAGTGGTGTTGCTTGTGAGCCCTGCCGTTAAGGGTATTGGGTGTGGTAGGTACTGTTATGGATAGCACGTGCTTGCATATCAACGGAGATATAAGCATTTTTACGTAGCTTGATTCATTTTGTGAAGGGAAGAAGCGACGCTCCTTATTTAAAGGACACACTAGATCATTTCAAAGGTCATTGCGCTTCCACAATATGTCCATGGCTGCCCACGAGCGAGAAATGCATGCGCCCATCCGATCACCTTAAAGATAGTATGCATAGTATTCATGTTCAAAGGCTTGTGCGTTTCCGCGATATTTTTCATGGCTGCCCACGAGTGACGGGTGCATGAGTGAGAGGTGCATGTGTTCAACACACTATTGTATGGTGTGTATGCTTGTTTGTGCTTGAACCATTTCGCATGTACAACTAGGCCATCTTTTCCGTGTAAAATATCCATGGTCTCTCACGTGCTCGTGTGGTAATTCATTTGTGCGTGTGCACACAGGCCGCTGGTACGGCGGGTGGCAGTGCGTGGTCCCTGGACAGAACTCATTGGTCGGACTGTGCTTGTAGATGCCCCTGGTGGGTGTGGTTCCTCTGTCATGTGTGTACATTGTTGTGTGTGCCTCAGCTCTGGGGTCAAGCATACACCTGCATGTAGTAAAAAACAAAAAAACAGAGGACTCCTCCCAGCATCCTACCTTCTGGCCATACATATCCACTTTTTACAAGAGACGTGGTAAATGAATATACGCATGTACACTGCTGCTGCTTGCTTAGGCGTGTCAAGCTGTGTGCAAGGGACGAGAGGTGGCCGCAATTAGTATGACTTGTTTTAAATTTTACTGCCTCCATGTCATAACAATGTGCCAAGGTGTGCACTTACAATACAAATGGCCTATCCTTCTTTGATTAATGGCACTGCTCTTCCTGCCCCTTGCCGTAAAACTTTGCTTTGCTGTTTCCGTTGACACCCACCCCTCCTCCTTTCATAACATGAATTCAGCTCAACTCGTACCTCATTCTATGTTGTGACCTGCTCACACTCTCATTCATGAGATCCTGTCTGCTCATCTCCCATACAACACACTAGGATGTGACCTGCTCACACTCTCAATCTATTGGAATCTGCATGAGGATGAGACGAGTAGTGAAAATTCGTACACCTCGTCTCCCTGGAACCGTAGTTTTGAGTTGCGACTTATAACCCTGAGAGGGCAAGGTCCCCAGCGTGGGCTGTCAGCTCAGTCCTCTTCCCTTTGGCATGTGCTTAGAAATCAGGCCCTCTCTGTTTACCCTTGGTCGTCAGCCACCATTCCTGAACGCACGTGGCCATCTCTTTGCTGACACCTACCCCTCCTTGCTCCTCTTGTGTGGTGCGACAGGTGTGCAGGACGAGAACTCTTCCAGGGGCAAAATGGTGCAAAGCTACCTGAAGCAAGCCGATGCTGTATGGCTGGTACATGTGTGTTTGTGTGTGTTTGTGTGTGTGCGTTGTGTGTGCCGTTGTCGTTGTTGTCTCTACCAAGAACACATACTGGGCAAACAGGCATGCCCTGCTTGTGTGTGTGCATCAGCACTTGTGCACTTCAGGACGCCCAATCCTCCATCCTGCTCTGTGCAGGTATCCAACATTCGGCGTGCTGTGAATGACAAGAGCACCAAGGTGCGGAGTTTAATAACTTGAGGTTTGCTGTGTATAAAGGGTTAATGGAAGCTGTGTATAAAGGGGTAGGTGGTCAGCTCAATAACTTGAGGTTTGCTGTGTAATAAGGGGTAGGTGGTCAGCAAAGAGCTGGCCACATGCGTGAGCAGCATTCAGGATTTGTAGCTGACGAGCAAGGGTGAACAGAGCTCCACAATGAAAGCTGCTCTTAAAACATCTTGCTCCTGCATGCACACACATGCACAGGACCATATGCACCTTCAGAGCTCCACCTGAACTCTCGCAGAAGCAGGATTGTGGGCCTTGTTCATCTCATTTGAGCATCTTTGCACGCATATATTGCGCTTTCTCATGCACATCATGACCACTTTCACTTAGACCCACTGCTTGTACGTGATCTCACGCCAGGTTTAACGCGACTGGCATATTGATCCCTGGTTTTCCTGCAACTTAACGAGGAATATTCTCCTGTTCTCTTTCACTTTCAGTCTCTGCTACACGTGCCACTGGCACATGACCTCTGTCCCTAAGACGTGATGGGGGCTGCTTCAATACTACACGCAGTTATTGCTGCTGCTTGTGAGCCTCTAAATCGACACTTTCGCTCCTTGTTCTATTGCCCACACACCGCCTCAAGGTGCATCCATGACGCGCGAGTTATATTGCCCACACACCGCCTCAAGGTGCATCCATGACGCGCGAGTTTTATTGCCCACACACCGCCTCAAGGTGCATCCATGACGCGCGAGTTATATAGCCCACACACCGCCTCAAGGTGCATCCATGGCGCGCAATGCACCATTATACAGTGCATGCCTGTGCTTATTGGGTTGTGTAGGTTATGTTACATGCTGGTTGTGTCACAGTTGCCTGTGCTCAATATGTTACATGCATGCTTGTGTGCCTAGGACATGATGCCGCCTGCTCTTCGCCAGCGTCTTCTTACTGAGGGTCGGCCAGGAGCCCTGGCCTTCGTTGCCACACAAACGGATGTCTTGGTACGGTGGCTCGTATTGCAAATGGTGTACTATGCCGTATTCATGTTGCGCGTACTCATGCTGCGCATTCATGTTGCGCGTATTCATGTTGTGTATTTGTGTTTGCATACACTCCATGTATTTATTTTTAAGTGGCAAACAAATGTCCCGGTACAGTCAGATTGCAGGTGCATTTGGTGCATGCAGCAGATCTGGTTTGAACACTATTTCACACTCAAAGCCTTGAGGTATTGGTCACACATGTCGTTATAGTTGTTCAAGGTAGTGGTGTTCACCCCCCAAACTGTTTTTCACCAAATTGGATGAACATTTGGGAATGTGTGCACTTTTGTCTGAGAGGAGGGGCTGCAAACTTAGAATTCTGAAATTTGACCCAGGGGTGGGCAGGAAGCCCCTAAAATTTCAGATCACTCTCAGATCACACATTTCTCACACTCCCAGGCCACAACCTTCATGGGTTCTTGTGAAACTTGCTTTGTTGGAAGCACGTACTCCTCAGCTACCTGTGAGTATGCTGTATGCGAATTGACGGCCAGACTGGCTCACAATGCCGCAAAATGTTAGATTTTTTGCTGTTTTTCACTAGAAACAATCACTCACAGCCATAGAAGACCCGCAACACGCTATTTCAGCCAAAAACCAGTGTATGTACTCATTTCATAATAATTAATCAGCTGACGAAATCTGAGGTGGAGGAATGGCTGCTTGCTGCAATGGGGGCAGTTGAGGGGGCACTCTCCCTATGGCGGCACTGCTCAGGTTGCAGTCTAACTGGACCGCCCCCCTCACCCATTTCCCCCTGCTGCTGCTCATCTGCCTTCCCTTGATGCAGCTCTGAAACGCCTTCTCCCTCCCCATCCACGTAAAGGACAAAATCGTCCTTTGCATCTGCAGCATCTGTCTCCCCCCCCTCATCCTTTGCATCTGCTGCATCTGCTGCATTTGTCTCTGCTGGTGGTGCTAAAGAAAGGGTTTGGGCTGTATTGGTGATAAAGCACGCACGTGCGTTGAAGTTGCTGTCTGCTGCTTGGTGGTGGTGGTGATGGTGATGATGTTGACGGTGGTGCTGCTGCTGCTGCTATTGCTGTTACTGCTTCTGTTGGCGGCGGTGCTAACCTTTCCAGAGGCCCCTTGCACCCATCCAGGCAGCAGCAAGCCAGCTGCCCCCGCTGATCCTTGGGAATGTGCGCATGCTCAAAATATAGCAGGGGGTGCATTTGGTTTTTTATCTGCAGGTCGGTAGGTTGTGGGCAGGCAGAGCAAATGAATAAGGTGAGCGCTCATCCACATACAAGAATTGCAGCAACAACACCAGCAAGCATGCTGAATTTTGTAAAGTTGGGAATGCAAATTCTTGGCGGCGCAGAGGCTGCTCAAAACCCTAATTACAGCACACCAACCTGCACTGCCCTCCACACACTGCGCGCCACCGCCTCCAATCCTCAGCAGCTGTAGATGTTGCCAAAAGGCACTCTGCCACGCAGGACCTGCAAGGTTTGATGCAGCGCATGGTCAGATACGCAGCGTTTTGTGTCAGATAGATCAGCTTGCCAACAAGGCCAACAAGGTGTGCCAAACTGACCCCCTAGCTTCTAATGCATGCCTTTTCACCTACTTCAATCATGCGTGCTTGATTCGCATGCTGGAACGCGAGGAGCAGGTCATTTCAGGTGTGTGGGTGTGCTCATCTGTTCCCCTTCACCACAAAAACCTTAAACCTTCCCAAGCATGCAGCATCGCAACAGCTCTTTGCAGGATGACATGCCCCATACCTTCATGCAGGTCTGGGACAGGGTGGGGCCGCCCTTGTTGCTGCTGCAGTCTTCCAGGGTGGTGCGGATGTGCCTCTCCAGCTGTCGTGCTATCTGCTGCTGATGCTCCTCAAAATAGCGGACTCAAACTCATCAGAAAACATGTATCAAATATCAAAGAACATACTCACAAGAAAACCAGCGAGTTTTAACACCGCCGAGGAGGGTTACACTGCCTGACGTCAAATTTCGCGAACTCGACAGCTGGTGCACGGGGGCTCATAAAACCGATGCGGAGTGACTCCATAATCTTTGTTTAATCCATCTGTCCACTCGGATTTGCTTGCCTGCGTGTTTTGGGAGGGGGTCCCACCTCCTGCCAAAACGCGCCTACCCTGTATCTCCCCAACCACTGCAAATTCTGGTTCTGAGACTTATTTTGACTGAGAACACACATATCTGGTCAAAAATGAGTTCTGAGCAACTTGGTTTGGGAGTGAACTCCGTTGAGGTCTTGCTGAATACAGCTTTGTGTGTGTGTTCTCTGGCTGACCTGCCTGGGCTGAAACAAGAGAAATGGATGTTATGCAGGAAGTTCTGGCTCATCAAATGCTTAATTTCTCAATTGCTTTACTGACAACAGTTTTCCATGGCTTATGCTTAGTGTTCCAGGTGCTTTTGTGTGATGGCATCATACAAAAGCCAGAGTCCAATGTTCCTGCACCTTTGGCTACTGCCTCTCAATTCATTATTGTTATTATATGATTTGCGCAACACCTGCAATGCTGATCACCATCATTACGCTTGCAAAGCTGCCTTTTATTCTAAGCTTTGACAACGCTCTGGTCCTCCTTTGTGTGTGGGGTTGCAGGTGCGATCTGAGATCACAGACAACCTGAACCTGCCAAAAAAGTCGTCAATTGAGCGCTGTGCTTTAGAGTGAGTCAACGCTTTCTCGGTTAGCACTCGCAAAACTTAGCAAGAGCACTGCAAAGAGTGTCCTGCGTATGAACCCATTATTTTTGGGGTGCCTTGCTGCATCGTACAATAATGCGGATAGCCATTTTGCAATAGGTATGCATGTGTCAAAGCAAGCAAGCACACATGTCAAAGCAGGCAGCCACTTTGTTACAGGTTTGCAAGTGTCAAAGCAAGTAAAAGCACCCTCTCCTGCAGAGCAACAGCAAATGATTCCATGACTCCATGAGTATATGTTAATCATTGACACATGGCGCTACTCTGTGATTGGGATACAAATGGGCAGGACAGAACTGTGTACATACACCGTTTATGACCGTATAGTATTTGGTAAAATTTCTGCCAAAAATCCATATATACACTATATGTATGGTTCTGACGAACCCTAAAACAAATTAAACAGTACAAAAAGATCGACGTCACGTGCTCTGTGTTGTATCTCGTTGGCCTTCTTTTGTTGTGCAGAGTACCAATACTACAAGGCTCCTTCAATGCGCTCAATCTTGCCGAACTCCATTCTTATTTCACAGAGGTCTGTCTTGTCCTGCAGGCGAAATGCATACACAAAGCGGCGCGTGGTGCTGGACTTTTACAGTGGTGTGTAGGATATTCAAAAAGGTTGCTAGAAGGATTGAGCCATGCACGCAATCATCTTGTGCGGAATATGATGGGGACGGATCCTGTGGCTGAGTTTTGGGCTCAAAAACATTTGCGAGCTGAATTGTGTTGTCACCTTCAAATTGTTGTTGATGCGTCCCTTTATTGAGTTGTACTGCAGCAAGCCAGGCACGTCAATGGAAAACACGTAACTAGCAACGTGTGTTTGCAGGAGGCATCGATTATGCGCCTGACAAATATCCAGCAGCATCTGTCCAACGGGCTGAGGCAGAGAAAAATTCAGGAACTGTGGGGGGAGGTGGTGGTGGAAGCAGAAACGCAAATGACGACGATGATATACAGATGGTGGAGGTGTGTGTGTGAGTGTGAATGTGTGTGTGTGAGTGTGTGTGTGAGTGTGTGTGTGATGATATACAGAGTGTGTGTGTGAGTGTGTGTGTGATGATATACAGTGTGTGTGTGTGAGTGTGAGTGTGTGTGTGATGATATACAGTGTGTGTGTGTGAGTGTGTGTGTGAGTGTGTGTGTGATGATATACAGAGTGTGTGTGTGGAGGTGTGTGTGAGTGTGAGTGTGAGTGTGTGTGAGTGTGTGTGATGATATACAGATGGTGGAGGTGTGTGTGAGTGTGTGTGTGTGTATGTGAGCGTGATGATATACAGATGGTGGAGGTGTGTGTATGTGAGCGTGTGTGCGAGAGCAAGCTGTATATTTCTGAATCATTCTTAGAGAAGACACTGGTCCTTGAAAAGGTTTGAGACTGTTCTGTGTCTGTGTTGTTACGTCCTCCAGGGTGCGCGCACCGTGGTCTACATACGCGCTTACTTCCACCTTTTTGCACTCTGATCTGTTGCTGGCACCAGCACCCACACCAGAGCACAGAAAGGGGACAAGGGAGCGCCCTCACACACACACACACACACACACACATGTGCACGCACCAAATACAACCTGCACAGGTGCCTGCACCTGCTTCCACTCCTGCGCCCTCCTCCTTTTTCCGTCAGCTGTTGCCGCCAGGCACTGGTGTGAGTGGGCGAAGCAGCGGGGGCAGTGGTGGTGTGCAGTCGCGGCTGCAAAGTTTCATGCCACTGTCACACACTGCGGTGGCCACAGATGCAGCAAAGGTGAGTCTCTGTTTGAAATGCCTCACTGTGTGGCGCAGAGTGGTTTTGCGTCGCTCGTGTGCAGTTGCAACTGTACTTGTTCTTGCCACTTTACATACAGCAGTGGATTCCTTCGATGGGTTCCTTAGACGGGTCCTTGAACAGCTTTTGCGTGCCCCTTGGTGGTGGGCGCAATGGTGTGCACCAGCGTATACTTAGTTCCATGCCACCCTCTTTGCAGTGCTGTTGTATGATGTGTCAGAGTGTGTGTAGGAGTGAAGGGGAGATAGCACTGATAGTCGTACAGACAGGCAGGTTTTGCCCTCGAAGGGCAGCATGCACCTTTCCAAGCCTAACTTGTAAAGGATTCATAGACAAAGTCGAAATGGTCATCTGTGAAACCTGAGCAGGGGGTCGGCTGCACAGAGCCCTAAAAGGCAAGGAAACAAATGCAAGGTTCAATAGCCGTGGCAAATCATTTTGCAAGCACGGATTTCAATTTTGAGACATGCTCCTTGGACCGGGTCCCATGACATCCTAATTAGTAGCAAGAAATAGACCAGAGAGGTGTCTGCTGCAAAGAAGGTTGCTGATAAGGGAGGCAACTGAGGGAACACCATTCTTGTATTAATATAGGACTAATTGCAACTTTGGTACGGCTTGTTGGCCAGCTCTTGGAAACAATGTGCGCCTCCCTGTTGTGTTGTGTTGTGAATTAAAGGGTTATGGTAGCCACTAACTTATAAATAAGTTTAAAGGGGGCTTGCTTGCAAGCAGGAATAGGGCCGACTACCATGAATCACAAAAAAGACAAGAAAAGGACGTTTGTCTGTGAGGCAGTGATGAGAAGCACAAACCAACCTTAGGGAACAAAAGGTTTGAGCTTTGTGACAGTGAGGGGGGGTGCTTGCAAGCAGGGGTTAATAGCCACCTTTTGGCATGATCACAAAATCGGTGATGGGACGCTGATGCAGAAGGCGCAACGTTTGAGCTGCAATTTACAATGCCTTGATTTACTCTCTATCACAACACTAAGCCCATGACGCATCTACTTCCTCTTACGTCTGCATAGTTTGGGTGTCGAAGCGTAGAAGCCAAACAAGCTCGTTGCTGAGGCTCTGTTAGACAGTGGCTACGTGATCCCCACATGAAGTCCCCTAACCACCCCTAACACACCAACATGAACAATTCAGCCATGGTGGCCAAAAGCGTTGCTTCATCGTCTCCTGTGACAAGAAGGCAGCACAATTGCCATTTCTTAAAGTTGGTTTGAATACATGGGGTAACAAGGTCCCAGCACTTGCGTGCACGCGCACACACACACACACACACACACATTCACACACACGCACGCAGGGTGTCAAGGCTCCAGCTCACACGCTTGCTGAGGTGGTGCGCCTGCTCTCCAGCCAAGAGGCGACCTTGTCCGGACGGAAGCAAAAGAGCAGGAGCAGCAGCATCAAGGCACATAGAGGCGGTGAAGATGCTGTGATTAAGGACAGCAGTGCTGATGTGCTCAAGGACGAGCTGAGTTGCCTCAGAGAGGCGATAGCTGTGCTGAAGAAAGGTGAGTGGGGAAGGTGAGATAAGACTTCCGCGGCTTTTATCGCGGACAGGGACAGCGGCGCGTCCTGACCACCACTGCATGCTCAAGGTGGAGGCACTGAGGTGCCTCAGAGAGGCGGCAGCTGTGCTGAAGGAAGGTGGGCAAGAAAATAAACGCGCATTGATTATGCCGTGGATGGGGGCTGTGATAGTATGCCTCAGTGGAGCTAAGGCCTCAGCTTTAAAAGAGGCGGTGATAGAATAAGGTCGGTGGGAAAAACAGTGTGATTGGTGGATACCAGGGTTGTTCAGTTCGATTTCTTGGGAGCAAGGGTTCGATAAAGTTCGTGAAAGTTCTAGAACCCTCGAACTGTTTGAGCAGTTCAATGTGCAATTTCGGAAATGGAGGATTTTGCTGGTTTCCATGGTCATACTCGTCCAAAACATGCTTGTATTGTTCTACATGTATATAATGTATTATAATCAATGAGTGCAGAAAAAAACAGAACATTTCGCAATCATCTAAGGCTCTTTTCTGCATTTTGGCTACAATTTTGGACCCAAATTTTCGAAAAATGGGCATCAAGTTCGACGAACTTTTAATAGCCGACGAACGGCGGTTTTAGGGTTCGTTAAACTGCGTGAAAGTTCGCAAACCCGAACTTTTGACCGATCCCCGAACTGAACAACCCTGGTGGATACATCTTAAATATTAATTCACCGGTGTCAGTCCTTTCCTATATATACCAGGCTTGTCGAGTTGTACGGTACGGTACGATTACGGTCTGTACGGTACGCACCGTACTTGCTAAATTACGGCGTACTACCGTAATTGTCACACCGTACTTTACGTAATTACAGATAAGATACGGTACGGTGTACGGTACGGTGCCAAGCTGGCACTGCCAGTGCAAAAATGGCCTCAGAAAGGCCTCTCCGCCCCAAACACCTCCCATTTTCGCTCCCCAGTGTGCTCCTCCCATGTGCTGACGCCACACAATGCTTCCATGAACGACCCTGAGCTGGATTGGGGCTGCATCAGCTCGGGGGCTGCCACTGCCCGTGCAATTTTGGCCTCAGAATGGCCCCTCCGCCCCAACACTTCCCATTTCCACCTCCCGCATGCTCCTCTCATGTGTTGACGCCACACAATGCT
>Ga0307945_1002380_pt1 | contig 15180 bp, 19 predicted proteins | sample OrgLakmetagen228_FD_201818 | JGI IMG/M metagenome (GOLD analysis project Ga0307945, IMG submission 201818) | Saline water microbial communities from Organic Lake, Antarctica - #228 | ecosystem: Environmental > Aquatic > Non-marine Saline and Alkaline > Saline | place: Antarctica: Organic Lake...
GAAGGGTGCAGGGTGGTGTAGGGTGATGTAGGGTGAAGGGTGTAACGTGATGTAGGATGATGTAGAATGAAGGGTGCAGGGTGGTGTAGGGTTAAGTAGGGTGATGTAGAATGAAGGGTGCAGGGTGATGTAGGGTGATGTAGGGTGAAGAGTGCAGGGTGATGTGGGGTGAAGGGTGCAGGGTGATGTAGGGTGATGTAGGGTGAAAAGTGTAGCGTGATGTAGGGTGATGTAGGGTAAGAGTGCAGGGTGATGTGGGGTGAAGGGTGCAGGGTGATGTAGGGTGAAGGGTGTAGGGTGATGTAGGATGATGTAGAATGAAGGGTGCAGGGTGATGTGGGGTGAAAGGTGCAGGGTGATGTAGGGTGATGTAGGGTGAAGGGTGTAAGGTGGTGTAGGGTGATGTAGAACGAAGGATGCAGGGTGATGTGGGGTGAAGGGTGCAGGGTGGTGTAGGGTGAAGGGTGCAGGGTGGTGTAGGGTGATGTAGAATGAAGAGTGCAGGGTGATGTGGGGTGAAGGGTGCAGGGTGATGTAGGGTGATGTAGGGTGAAGGGTGTAACGTGATGTAGGATGATGTAGAATGAAGGGTGCAGGGTTAAGTAGGGTGATGTAGAATGAAGAGTGCAGGGTGATGTGGGGTGAAGGGTGTAGGGTGATGTAGGGTGAAGGGTGTAGCGTGATGTAGGGTGATGTGGGTAAGAGTGCAGGGTGATGTGGGGTGAAGGGTGCAGGGTGATGTAGGGTGAATGGTGTAGGGTGATGTAGGATGATGTGGAATGAAGGGTGCAGGGTGATGTAGGGTGAAGGGTGCAGGGTGGTGTAGGGTGAAGGGTGTAGGGTGGTGTGGGGTGAAGGGTGCAGGGTGAAAGCATGTGCAAAAAAGGCTTAAGATGGGTGTGCTTCTATTGGTGAACACACTGACAGTGCTTCTATTAATGAACACACTGACAGTGCTTTATGAACACATTAGCAAGCACTTGCACATGGTGGAGGTAAAGCGTTAATGCACTGTGCACTGGCATTATTATGAGCTATGAACACATGACAAGCACTGTGCACTGGCATTGTTATGAACTATGAACACATGACAAGCACTGGCATTATTACGAACTATGAACACATGACAAGCACTGGCATTATTATGAATATATGACAAGCACTGTGCACTGGCATTGTTATGAACACATGACAAGCACTGGCATACGGTTAGGGTTGGCCAGAACCACGTATATATGAACGGTGCATTAACGGTATTTTTTGCCAGGAATTCACTAAACATACGGTCATACATAGGTTGGGCCAGAACCGTATATACACACCGTATATGACCATTGTATGGTGATTTTCCTGTTTAAAACACCGTATGTACATTGTATAAACGTATAAATATATGGTTCTGGCCCATCCTAGTCATACACGGTGTATACATACGGCTCTGGCCAACCTTACGTAAGGTGGATGCAAAAGTGTCAACCTGCACTGACATCGAATGGGCACTGAAAAGGTGCACGCATGATATAAATGCCAACTGCATTGACATTGAATGGGCACTGAAAAGGTGCACGCATGATCACCACTCACAGGTCTGAAGGGTAAAAGTTGGCCAGCTTGGCCACGTAGCGTTCAATAGCTCCAGACTGTGCTATGGTTGTGCCATCCACCTTCAAACACGTGTGAGCAGTTACGTGGTATGTTTCAGGGGGGAGGAGGAGGGAGGGCACATGGACACGCCAGAAACCTGAACAGCCTGACTTGAGTAAGCAGGTGTATATGAGTGTGAACCCGTGTACGTGAACAGGGCCACACTCAGTCGTGCCATCCACCTTCAAACACGTGTGAGCAGTTACGTGGTAGGTTTAGGGGGGAGGAGGAGGGAGGGCACAGGGACAGCCAGAAACATGAACAGCCTGACTTGAGTAAGGAGGTGCATCTGAGTGTGAACCTGTGTACATTAACAGGGCCACGTTCAGATGCATCTCCTTAATCAAGTCAGGCTGTTCAAGTTTCCTTGCTCAGAAGAGCCATCCACCTTCAAACAAATGTGAATTTTCCAGAGGCAATACAACCCTTTTTCCTTAATTGGTTTGTTTTTAGGTCTACCTCGTTCTCTTAGGTCGAGCCATCCCAGGTTAGTGCCTTTGTAATCCAAACTAAACTGAACTATTGACCTTGTGTGAGCAAATACATGACTTGTATGAGGGGGAGGAGGGGACAGGGACTGGCCATTGACCTGTGCCATATGATAAGAGGTTGCCAACACCATATTATACATACGGCATTTCTATCTGGGAATTGCCCATATGTACGGTGTTATACACAGCGTATATACACGGTATGGCCAACCCTACGTATGACGATCGGTCAAATGATTGATGCACAGGACGGATACACAGAAACCTGAACAGCCCGACTTAATCCATTTAATGAAGGAGGAGGTGCATCCGAGTGTGAACCTGTACACCAACAGGACCACACTCAGTCATGCCATCCACCTTTAAACACACGTGAGCAGTTACGTGGTATGTTTCAGGGGGGAGGAGGAGGGAGGGCACAGGGACACGCCAGAAACCTGATGAGCCTGACTTGATTAAGGAGGTGCATTTGAGTGTGAACTTGTACACCAACAGGACCACACTTTGAGTCGGGCTCTGCCTGAGTCAATCTCGTAAAGAGAGGACTCTGAGTGTGGGCAATGCAATTTCAGGCCTTTGGGCTATGCGTATATGTGTGTGTGTGAGTGTGTGTGTGTGCGTGAGTGTGTGTGTGTGTGTGTGTGTGAGAGTGTGTGTGTGCTAGAAGGACTGTAAAGTTCTGAGCTGATACTGGTCCTCCTCTTCCCTATCAGTTATGGTCGGCGGATGTGTTTTCTGCAAGTCTATGAGTTAAAATCTGGTCTTACTTTTCCCTCACATATGATCAGCTCTTCCCTCACATATGATCAGCGGATGATTTTCTACAAGCCTGCGGGTTTCTGTTTGGTACGATTGCCTTGAGAGCCTGCACATGGACCGGCTTTCTGCATGCCTGTGAATTCCTGAGAACATTACGTACCTCCAGTACGGGCAACTGACCAAAAGGAGAACCGGCCTTTAGTTGTGGCCATTCCTCGAAGGAGATGTGCTTGTCCTCAAAGGGGATGTTGGCCATCGTCAGCATCAGCCTTGCATAGCATAGGGGTGGTTGAAAGGTAGTGTTACATTTTTGTTGAGCACCTGCAAAAGTTATTTAACCTTACCACCTTGATTGTAACACATTTGGTGATGTTACTGTGAGGAATGATGTGAAAGTTGCCAGCTTATGCTATTAAGCTCATAACAATGTTGTCCCTCAGTCAAATGAGACCCCTTGCTGGCCAAGGCAACCTAGCAGCGACAGCAATTCATCAATCGTGTTGAGCAGTGGCATAACCAATCGATCTAGATCACCATAAATCAAAAGCCGGAAACCACGCAGTACTTCCTTAAAGAGTTCAGCAACATGAAACACAGCACCATCGCCAGTCATACCTTGCAGGTTCTGCTTTGGCCTGCAAGGAGGGAAAAGGAAGGAAGGTGAGGCTGCTACTTGTGTGTGTGTGTGTATGTGTGTGTGTGCGTGTGTGTGCGTGCGTCGTGTGTGTGTCTGCATGCGTGTGCGTATGTGTTTGTGTGTGTGTATGTGTGTGTGTGTGTGTGTGCGCGTGCGCGTGTGCGTGTGTGTGTGTGTGTGTGTGCGTGCGTTTGTGTGTGTGCGTGTGTGTGTGTGTGTGTGTGTGTGTGTGTGTGTGTGTGTGTGTGTGTGTGTGCGCGTGTGCGTGTGCGTGTATGTGTGTGTGTGTGTGTGTGTGTATGTGCGTGTGCGAGGAATGGGGGTAACCGTGAACTTACTCATCGGTGATTATGCCAAGGTTTACTCCCCCTCCCACCCCCCTCTCCCTCCCTCCTCTTTCAGTTGCAAACAAGTATGTACGTGAACATCAATGCCCGATCAATAATACCGTCGAGAGACTCGAGAGCTATTGGCTGGAGGGAAGAGTTCGCAGCCACGAACTCATCTAGCAAATGAGCGGTCGTGCTCATCAACTCGAGTGATGCCAAGCACGGCATACTGTGACACAAAGAAACATTTATGTGACCACATAGAACCCACCGCGAGGGGGAAGTACTTCAGGGAAAGTTTGGGGGCCATGCTGCTGTCACAGAATGGAGAAAGCAATATGTTATGATAGATAAAAATAAAGTGAGTATTGTCGGGAATCTTTGCATGCCAACAATTCCAACGAACTCACGCGAATTGTGTGGAATTTCCGAATTTCGTCAAATCAAAGTTCTGATCTACTGATGGTGTCTACGAGGAGGAGCGCACAGAGTCAGAGCGTGGATGTGCAATGTCCGCACGGGTCGGCGGTGTGTGCATTTTCCCTGTTGTTAGTCGATAACCTAATGCATTTCATTTACCTGGGTATTGCGCATGGGTCGGCGGCCCCCAAGTTTTGGTCGCTCATGTTACTCGTTCACACACACACACACACACACACACACACACACACACACACACACACACACACACACACACACACACACACACACACACACACACACACACACACACACACAGACAAACACACACACACACACATATACACACACGAGTGCGCGCACGCACACATACACACACATATATATACACACATGCACACATGCACACACACATACACAGGCACACACGCACACGCACACATGCACACACAGGCACACATGCACACACACGGGCACACACACGGGCACACACACACACACGCACACACACACGGGCACACATGCATACACGCAGACTCACACACACACGCATACACACATACGGGCACGCGCGCACACACATACACACACACTTTCTCACACACATAAATACATAAATACACACACACATACACACACAGCATGGTGGCGAACCAGACATCCAGTCTGCTCCTGCAGCTGAGCCTCCCACCTCTGGCGCTTTGCAAACACCTCCTAGGACTACAAGGTCCACTAGGTCACGTGCCTCAGTTTCACCCGCCCCTGAGCAGCCCCCACCCCGAACAGCGGTTAAAGCTGCGGCCACACCAAGGCTGCAGCCCATCGCAGGTGTGCTGCCTCTTAGTTTTAGCCATTAAGTCAAGCTTGTGTGGCAGCTCTTTGGGGTGCAGGCGCTATTTTTGTCAGGGATGAAGAACTGCAATTGCATGTCCATGGCCTTAGCAGATGATTTTAGCATACAGCCATCAAAACAACACAAGCTCGTTGCTTTGTCCCTGTCTCTTCTCAACATCCAACTGCACCACAATACACACGCACGCAAAAATACGCGCGCACCCACGAGACTATATACACGCACGTACACACACAATACAGAGGCAGCAGCAGAGGCAGACGCAGTAGCAGCGGCAGCAGCAGCTGCAGCGCCGTCTAGGTCAAGCGCTGGCAAAGGAAGGGCAGCCCCACAACCGACACCCAATAAGGCAGGCAAGACCCCTCTCAGGGGTAAGGCCTTGCAGCAGCAGCAGCAGCAACAGCAGCAGTCTGAGACGCAGCAGGAGCATGCACAGGAAGAGGAGCGGGGGAATGACGGTGATAGTCTGGAGCAAGAGGGGGAGGGGGAGGCAACGGGGGCCGTGCGTCGGGTGCTGAGAGGCAGTAGTGTGAAGGTCAAAAGGCAGCAGCAACAGCAGCAGGAAGAGCAGCACCAACAGGAAGCGCAGCAGCAGCAGCAGCAGGAAGAGCAGCAGCAGCAGCAGGAAGCGCAGCAGCAGCAGCAGCAGCAGCAGCAGGAAGAGAAGCAGCAGCAACAGGAAGAGCAGCAGGCGGCTACCAAGGAGCACCCCCGGCAATTGCTCAAGCGTGCTAGCGTGGCGGAGCGGAAGCAGCAAGAGAGGGTAGAGGAAGCGGAGCAGCAGCAGCAGCAAGAAGAGCAGCAGCAAAAGCAGCAGCGAGAGCAGCAGCAGAGGCTGCAGCAACAGCAAAAGGAGCGGCAGCAGCAAAAGGAGCAGCAAAAGCAGCAGCAGCAGCAGCAGGAAGAGCAGCAGCAAAAGCAGAAGCAGCAAGAGCAGCAGCAGAGGCTGCAGCAACAGCAAAAGGAGCGGCAGCAGCAAAAGGAGCAGCAGCAGCAATCTGCGGTGGCTGCAACGGATGAAGGAGCTGATGCCGACGAGCAGGGCCCCAGCAGCAGTGGGAGTGACCTCTCCGAGAACAGCAGTGCAGGTGCGAAAGGAGAAAAGTTGGGTAGCAATGTAAGCAACGAGTAGGTCTCAGCCATTCATTCACAACTGGCTTTGCTTGACTAGAGTTGTCTGGACTAACCTTCTTCCTCAGAAAGAGTGCTACATGCAGGCAATGCACACGCACACACACACACACACACACACACATAATGCACGCCCCTGTGTACCGCGTTGCAAGGTTTCACATGGTGTGTTTGGTAGTGTGTAGTATGTTTGGTATGGACTGGGTATGGACTTGGGTGTGGACTGGCTGTGTTTGGTAGTATGTTTGGTATGGACTGGGTGTGTTTGGTGGTGCGTTTCGTATGGACTGGGTATGGACTTGGGTGTGGACTGGGTGTGTTTGGTAGTATGTTTCGTATGGACTGGGTGTGTTTGGTGGTGCGTTTGGTATGGACTGGGTATGGACTTGGGTGTGGACTGGGTGTGTTTGGTATGGACTGGGTTTGGACTTGGTTTGCTTTGTGGTGTGTTTGGTATGGATTGACTGGGTATGGACTTGGTGTGTTTGGTATGGACTGGGAATACAGATCCCTGTATGACACATGCTCCTGGCCAACCCTATGTATAGGGTTGGCCAGAACCGTATATCTGCACCGTATATGACCGTATGTATGGTGATTTCCCTGCTAAAAATACCGTATGTACACCGTATATACCTATAAATGTATGGTTCTGGCCAACCCTACCTATGTACAAGGCAAGAAGAGAAGCACCACTGCAAGTACGAAAGGAGTAAAGAGGCAGGCACTCCAGGTGCTTGAAACTGTAAGTATAAAAGAGGCAGGCACTGCAGGTGCTTGAAACTACAAGTACGGAAGGGATTAAGAGGCAGGCACTGCAGGTGCTTGAAACTGCAAGGATAAAAGACAAGTGTGGGAGCGTCGGTAGCGACGCTGAAAAATTGGCGAAGCCCATCACGCGCTCAACTTGTGCATGCAAATGCATGTGTGTGTGCCTGTGTGTTTGGGCTTTTGTATGTGTGCGCGTGCGTGTGTCTGTGTGTTTGTGCGTGTGCATGTGTATGTGCGTGTGTGTGTGCGCGCACGTGTGCCTGTGTGTGTGCGCATGCGCATGCGTGTGAGCGTATGTACGCATGTGTGTGTATGCATGCGTGTGTGTGTATGTGTGTGTGCCTTGCTGCCCCACAGATGCTGCAGTGGTGTGCATGATGCTGTGCTGGAGCAGCCTTTGCTGAAGCAGGCGTGAGGATGTGCTGCTTCTGCTGTTCCCTGTCTGTTTAGAAGGCAGGTGCGAGCATGGTGCTCGGGCTGGCCACAATATCTGGACTCCGCTTTAACATAGTGCGCAGCAAGCACCTGCACCGTGCGGTCCATGCCCCGCAAACAGTCCAAGCCAACACGGACCGCGTCCTGAATGGTCCCGTCCAAGCAAACTTCCGCGCGTCACGATCGGACGATCGGCGTCTGACTAAACTAAAATTATATAGTCCATTGAAATTAATATTACTTAATTCTGCTTGCACGGTCAACCGTGAACTTTGCAGTCCGATCACAACCAAGGACTCCTGGCGCAGCATTGCAGCCAGGGAAGTGTGCTGATGGATGCTGCACCATCAGGAAGTGGTCCGGGGGCCTGGCCGAGGAATCCTGGGCAACTTCCTGGGGCTTCCAAACATAAAACTTGTCTCTAAAACTGTACACACAGCACCCCAGGATCCCAGGATTCATCTGACACGGTGATGGTTTGGGTTAGGAGCCTATGTTGAGTCTCAGCCCGGGAGGTGCCCAGGGTGGGCCTGGGGAGGAGGGCTAGACCCCCCCAAAACAAAAATTGTCTCTGGCACTTCACACACCACACCCCAGGGTCACAGAATTCATATGGTGCGGTAGAAAGTTTGATTAGGAGCCTATGTCAAGTTTCAGTCCGTGGGGTGGCCTGGGTGAGCCTGGGGAGGCCGGTGTGAAGTGGGGTGGGAAGGAGTCAACGCTAGGGGCTCACACTCCCACGAGGGGGGCTTTGCCAAAAAAAGCGCGACAGGCACTAGAGGTTTATTATTTGGAAGAATTCGATGAATTTGTAGGCTTTGCCAGAACCCTACATACTCACGTATTTACAATGTGCATTTAGTCTTTTGAGCAGGGGATTTCTGTGAACGTTCATATACCGTGTGCGTATACAGATTTGGCCAACCCTACGTTTAAGAATGATGATTGATTAAGATGATTGATTAAGAATGATGATCAAGAGTGAAGAGGAACGTCACTTCAAGTGCAGAGGAGACAGAAGGCAGGCACTGTACTGTATAGAGTGTTTTACAGGCTTTTGCTTTTTGCTTTATCCTTTTATCCTGATTGATGAATTGACGGCGAATTTTAAAGAAAGCTGTATTTGACAGAAATTTGAGCGAAATGAGGTGATGCGGGATAAGTGCAGCAGGTTTGATCTTGCACCAAACATCAGATTTCACACCTAAGAAATAATTGAGACATTGCACGTTTGCTGAAACTATGTTCAAGTGCGCCTTTTTGTTGCGCCGTGTGCTGTCAATTATACTCGCTAATCAAGTATCTTTCAAACTGTGCACGTGCACACACACACACACTTTCACACACACGCACACTCACTCACACACACACACACACACACACGCACTGTCACACACACACACACACACACACACTCACACACACTCACACACACTCACACCTGCAGATGAGGATAGTGAGGACGAAGAGGGTGGGGAGGGGCTGATGGCAAAACTGGCCGCCTCCATACGCTCTGCATTGAAGGTGAGCTGCCAAAAGAAAAACTGCCTCAGTACACGCTGCATTGCAGGTGAGCTGCCAAGATATTACTTTCCCAAAATAAACCGCCTTTGTACACGCTGCATTGCAGGTGAGCTGCCAAGATATTACTTTCCCAAAATAAACTGCCTTTGTACACGCTGAAGGCGGGCTGGCAAATGTATAGGTTCCAAGTAAGGACCTGCTCCCGTTTGTGCTTAACCGCATCACACTTGACCTTGTCAACACGGTCAACACGAATCTCTAGGACGAAGACAATAGCCGTGATTAAGTCAACGGGTGGTTAGCATTTGCTTTGTCCGCCATCGCTGCGATGAATCACACAAGTCAGAGCTGGTGGCCGTGGCAGCACAAACAACACTAAACAAACACGCAACTATACTGTATAACTATACAAATTTGCCTATCGTGCACTTGCATTGGGTGTGTGTCCAAAGCAATTCAAAAGATAGGCAGTTGTTGTATAGCACAAGCGGCACGACTTCGTTGGCTCTGCCTGTCCAAAAGCAATTCAAAAGACGGCAGTTGTTGTATAGCTTGTGCTATACAAGCGGCACGACTTCATTGGCTGTCTGTCCAAAGCAAATCAAAAGACGGCAGTTGCTGTAGCACAAGCGGCACAACTTCATTGGCTGTCTGTCCAAAACAAATCAAAAGACGGCAGTTGTTGTATAGCACAAGCGGCACGACTTCATTGGCTGTCTGTCCAAAGAAATTCAAAAGACGGCAGTTGTTGTATAGCACAAGCGACACAACTTCATTGGCTCTGCCTGTCCAAAGCAATTCAAAAGATAGGCAGTTGTTGTAGCACAAGCGACACAACTTTAGCGTGTTTGTAGTGTGCCTAACATTGCCGATGTACCATGTTAACGGCTGTTGTTCAGGTTTGGCGATAACCGTACAAGTACACCGTATATGACCGTATGTATGGTAATTTGCCTGCTGAATATATCGTATATACACCGTGCATACGTATGAATGTATGGTTTTGGCCTTCCCTACTGTTCTTCGCACAGGTCAAAGCCGGTGGCCATGGAAGTGTGAACAGCACCACTTCAGTGTCTCTGCCTTGTGCCAAACTTCACCCATGACTCTCTGCCATGATGACTCTCTGCCCACCCATGACTCTCTGCCATGATGACTCACTGCCAATGACTGTGTTTCAGGTCAAAGCCGGCGGCCGTAGCAGCACAAACGGCATCAGCAAAGCCAAGGCTTCCAATGACAGTCGAGCAGGGGTGGCTGAGAAGTCTGAAGGTGTGACGTAGATTCCGCGATGAGTGTGTGTGTATGTACGTGTGTGTGTGTGTGTGCGTGTGCATGTATGTGTGCTCCTGTTGAAGTGAAGCTGGCTATGTGTCTAGATTGTTAGTGATATACCTACATAAGTAGGTATGATGGGCTGCGAAGTGAGGAAGACTGTGCACAAGGCTCTAAGTTGCACACAAGCATAAAAGGGGAGGTGGAGTTGATAGTGTACTGGCATCGATTTAAAAAGTAGCAAGGTGAGCTGAACGTTTCAGCATTTTTTAGGAGACAGCAGCAGTTGCTATTGAGCGCAATGCAGCACCAGCTAATTACTACCATAAACTTACAAGTGAGCTAAATAGAACCATAAACTAATTAGGTAGGGAGGCAGACCACTCTTTCGCTCTCAGCTTGAAGATGGAATGGGAGTAGGGTTGGCCAGAACCGTATACATATATACGCTATAATTGACCGTACATTTGATCAGATCCCTGCAAAAAATACCATATATATATGTGTGGCTCTGGCCAATATATACGCCGTAATTGATCGTACATTTGATCAGATCCCTGCAAAAAACACCACATATATATAATATATATATATGTGGCTCTGGCCAACCCTAAATGGGAGCAAATGCCTCTCAGCACACTCAACTCAAACACACCACATGCACAAATGGTTTGAAACAAGCACAGGAGATAGAAAGGCACAGACCACGTGCACAATTGACTCACACACATCACACACACATTCACACACACATACACACACGCGCACACGCACGCACACACACCGCAGGAGGTGGGGGTGCGCATGAGCTGGAGCAGGAGGAAGGAGAGGAGGCGACTGGATACACACAAACGCATGCACACACACACGCGCACACGCACGCACATAATTGCAGGAGGTGGGGGTGCGCATGAGCTGGAGCAGGAGGAAGGAGAGGAGGCGACTGGGCTGCACTGGAAGTCTGAAGTGCCTCGGCCCAAGCAGCGGCCTTCGGAGCGTCAGGTCATGCAGACGCGTGTGGTGGGCGAGAAAGAGAAAGGGCTGGCGAAGCAGGTGTGTGGGTGAGGGGGTGTGGCAGGAATCGTGAGAGAGGGAAAATGGAGGACTGTGCAGACATGCATGGTGGAACATGGAATCCACAGAATCCACACGGCTCGTGGTGTCCACAGAAACAATTTCCCCCCTCTGCGCATCAAACCACCCATGTTGACGGTTGCTTTGTATGAACACAGACAGCTCACATGTAGGGTTGGCCACAACCGTATATCTGCTCCGTATATGACCGTATGTATGGTGATTTCCCTGCTAAAAACACCGTATGTACACCATATATACCTATAGATGTATGGTTCTGGCCAACCCTACTCATATGGTGTCGCCCGGTCAATACCCTTCTCACTCTTTCTACGCGGTCGTACCCTTCTCACTCTTTTCTGCACATTTGTACCGTTCTCACTCTTTTTTACACACTTGTACCCAACCACCTTCATTGTCTCGCACAGCTCATGATGCCCCACCTCACCCACACGCATGTGTGTATGCCAGCACGCAGCTCATGATGCCCCATCTCACCCACACGTATGTGTGTATGCCAGCACGCAGTTTGTGACGACCCATCTCACCCACACGTTTGTGTGTATGCCAGCACGCAGCTCATGCTGCCCCATCTCACCCACACGTATGTGTGTATGCCAGCACGCAGTTTGTGACGACCCATCTCACCCACACGTTTGTGTGTATGCCAGCACGCAGTTTGTGACGCCCCATCTCACCCACACGTATGTGTGTATGCCAGCACGCAGTTTGTGACGACCCATCTCACCCACACGTTTGTGTGTATGCCAGCACGCAGTTTGTGACGCCCCATCTCACCCACTTGTGTGTGTATGCCAGCACGCAGCTTATGATGCCCCACCTCACCCACACGTATGTGTGTATGCCAGCACGCAGTTTGTGACGCCCCATCTCACCCACATGTTTGTGTGTATGCCAGCACGCAGCTCATGCTGCCCCATCTCACCCACACATATGTGTGTATGCTTGTGCGCAGCTCATGGTGCCCCCCCGCGACCCTGCCACTCAGAGCAAGCAGAACAAGTCAGGCAAGCGCGACACCGCCGGCAAAGGCTGGTTTGACCTGCCTGCCCAGGTAATGATCGTGGTAGTGGATGAAAAGTCTTCCAATTAGGCTGTAAGTGCGACACAGCCGGCAAAGGCTGGTTTGACCTGCCTGCCCAGGTAATGATAGTGGTAGTGGATGAAAAGTCTTCCAATTAGGCTGTAAGTGCAACACCGCCGGCAAAGGCTGGTTTGACCTGCCTGCCTGCCCAGGTAAAATTTGTGGTAGTGTATGGGTATGGGTGATCTATCATAGTCTAGCCTGTCTAGTGTAACACGGCTGGAAGAGGCTGATTCGACCTACCTGCCCAGGTTTATGATTGTGGTGGTTGTGTATGGGTGATCTACCATAGGCTGGTCTGTTTAGTGTAACACGGCCGAAAGAGGCTGGTTTGATCTGCCTGCCTGCCAAGGTAGATATGGTGGTTATGCATGCGTGAATGCATAAACACTGAAGTGCAAACTCGTTTTATAAACCTATTGCTTGCAATTGCTTGTATTCAAGCCTCTATCTCTCTCTCTCTCTCTCACACACACACACACACACACACACAGACAATTGACGCTGACATGAAACGTGAGCTCCGCCTTCTACGCCTCCGTGGTGCCTACGACACCAAGCGCTTTTACAAGTCATTTGATTCCACGAAGTGAGTGTTTCTTGTGTGTGTGTGTGTGTGTGTGTGTGTGTGTGTGTGTGTGTGTGTGAGCGTGTGTGCGTGGGGGGGGGTGTTAATTTGAGTAATTGCAGTGCAAGATGGTGAATAAATAAGCCTGCAACACCAAGCAGCTTTCTAACTAGTTATTCAATTCCACCAAAGAGAGCATGCCTGCAAGACATGCACCAAAGAGAGCATGCCTGCAAGACATGCATTGCATGTAGACGAGTGGCACTGACCCATAAGACTAAGCGCTGTTATAAGGTTGGCCAGAACCATGCATGTAAAGTTTGTATACGGTACTTTTTGGCAGGAAATTCCCTCACCAAATATACGGTCGTATATGGTATATGGTGTATATATGCGGTTTTGGCCAACCCTATGCTCTTTACAAGTTGTTTAAATTTGCCAGAGTGTGTGTGTGTGCAGTATCGATGGCCAAATGAAGGGCTTCTTGCGATAGAAGCTAAGGAACGCAAGGTCATCTATTGCACACGAGACATTTACAAGGCTGTGCTCTCGCGCGGAAATACACACATATACCATATATGTATACATACATGGTGTACGTATGCATAAGCCCACGCTTTCGCTCAAAAACACGCCAGCACAAATACAGGCTCATATACACACATACTCACACGCACACACACATACGCATACACATACACACACTGCACAGGTTCCCCAAGCACTTTGCCATGGGCACTGTGGTCGACGGCCCTGCAGACTATTACAGCGGCCGGATGGACAAAGCACAGCGCAAAAAGTCAACTCTCACAGACCAGCTACTGGCAGATACGGACGTCTCAAACGTGAGTACAATTCTATGTGCAGTATATGCATCTGCCAATTGAGAGTGTGGCCGAGCATCTTTACTAGCCGATACAAGCCCAATGCAAAACGTCCACTCTGCCGGCTTGACTCTGGCAAAAACACAGCTGTTCCAAACAGCAGTGTGGTTCTTACAGGGTGTGTGTGTATTTGTGTGTGGGCGCCCGTGCGTGCGCATGACAAATATCAGTATGGTGCATCTATGCTAGCCACACAGACAGGCCCAACGCGAGAAGATCCCACAAACCTGCATGCAGCTTCTCGCTGTCTGCAGAACCACATTATTTCCTATATGATTGACTAACCCTGTCAAGCTGATGGTAGTAGCAACAGTGTGGGTTAAAAGCAGCTGCTCTGTAATGGAGTAACTGTCGCTGAAGTTCTCAGTTGCAATCGTGTCCAGCCAAAGTCTAAGCCTGAAAACCGGGTGTGATAAATTGCCCTGAGGGTTTGGAGGTCAAGTTTGTTCGATTCCCTGCAGAGAAGCAAGAGAATTGTTCCAGTTGCCAGAGGTGCTGCGTGAGTGCGCCCTAGGAACAACCAAATAAACAACTGAAGCCGTGCATGTTTGTACCATCATTTGAGCAGAACATCAACGACACACACAAAAGAGCGATCAAGAAAACCTTTATTAACTGCGCCTCGCTCATGTTTCCCCTTCTGTTGTATTGCTGCAGTCTCGCAAGAAGCGCTTTGGGAAGCTGCAAGAAGGAGCTGTCGCGCATCAGAAGTTCAAGAAGCGCAAAACGGACCTCCCTCGCGACAACAAGTCAAAAAAGAAGCCAAAGCACTGAATGGCTCCTTGATGGAGTGGTTGGGAACATGAGTAGCAGCAGTTGTAGATGGTGGCTGTCCTCTCAAAACAATCCAACATGGACTTCCATAGCAGGCTGCCTTTTCTGTTACCTTGCTGATGCTCCCAAATTAATTGGAAAACAACACCAACGCCTTTCACAAAACCTGCACTGGAAAAAGGATGTTTGCACTATTCTCGAAAAATTCTTAATGATAAAGTAAACTACATGTCACTCCTGTACCAGCAAAACAAAAACTACCTCTGTCTGGAACAAACAAGCGAAATGCGCATCTTAGTGATCTGGAACGAAGCTGCCAGGGAGCAACTCATCTTGGTTTAAAGTAATACAAAACCTGTCACTAGAGGCAATCTGGAACATTAGGGTAAGGGTAAGGGTTACACAGCTATATCCGCCAGCGAGGGCAGTTGAGCTATAGCATAAAAAAGCCAGCTTCAAGAAGAGAAAGAGGCCAGACTGAACAAGACACCAGAAAAAGAAGCTAG
>Ga0307945_1002381_pt1 | contig 15179 bp, 14 predicted proteins | sample OrgLakmetagen228_FD_201818 | JGI IMG/M metagenome (GOLD analysis project Ga0307945, IMG submission 201818) | Saline water microbial communities from Organic Lake, Antarctica - #228 | ecosystem: Environmental > Aquatic > Non-marine Saline and Alkaline > Saline | place: Antarctica: Organic Lake...
CACACACACGCACACACACACAGACACACACACACACACACACAACACACACACACACACACAACACACACACACATGCACACACACACACACACACACACACACACACACACACCACACACACACACACACACACACACACACACACACACACACATGTACACACATATGAACATACATATGCGCATACACACACAGACGCACACACACACACACACACACTGCACACACACACGCAAACACACCCACACACATACATACACGCATACACACACAAACACACACAGGAAAACACACAAACATGCGGACGCTTGCATTCACAAAGGCAAACACGCACACACATGTACATGCAACTACACATAAACACACACACAAGACATACCTATATTAAATATACATGTACACATACACGCATGCATGCACGCAAATGCACATGCACACACATGTATCGTGTATTGTATATATTCACGCATGTGTCTGCCTTTTTGCTTATGATGATGTTCACGAATGAAGTTGGTACGTGTTGCAACCAATTTCAGTAAAACATGAGTCGCTGCCAAAGTTCTTCGCACAATAGACACATGTCTACTGTTCCCTTTTTTCAAGTGCAATAACAGAGCTACACTAGCACGAGCACTTTTTTGTGGCAAATGACTATCTATGTTTATTGTGTGTGTGTGTGTGTGTGTGTGTGTGTGTGTGTGTGTGTGTGTGTGTGTGTGTGTGTGTCCAGGGCCGCTTCGTGAGGACAGAAGGTAACTGCCCTTGCACTTACAAGAGCCCTGCTTGACCAATGTATGTGTTCATGCATGCGTGCCAGCATCTTGCTAGGAGAAAAGGAAAGGAAAGAATGAGCACAGCACAGCACAGTGCAGATCTAGATCAACACTCCGTGCCAAACTGAAGCAACACAACTCCATCCTCATGTGTGCATGCCACCACACAGCGAGCGTGTGGAGGCTATTGCCGACATCCTCCGTGACCACTTCTGTGCAATCGGCATGCATGACGCTGAAGAGGTGTGAGTTGCAGACGTGCACCAGCTCATTAACTTGTTAATAAAATTGACTGCACTTGATTGGAATCTTTCCTTGATGCGCATTGAGCACTTTCGGCAAAGTCTTTTATTTCTACTTTCACTTGGGGTGGGTTGGAGTGGCAAAGGAAAAGGAGTATTCTGAATTGGATCAGAGCGTGTGCTTGAGCACTGAAGGCCGCAGTTTTGTGAAAATAATTAAGGTGCTGCTTACAGAGGGAGGGTAAAAAATGTGCCGGGCACCAATCACGTGGACATGAACAGCATTCTCACACATGCCTTTGGAGCTTGATGTATGTGGAAGGCTGGCTAGTATACGGTTATGACTGTAAATTGTAAAAATACCCGCCGAAAAATAGGATAAACGAAAATTTTCTCATACTGTACTGCGCTTTTTGAGGCCCTCGCAATAAGTCAAGCCGAAAATAAATAAAGTTTTTTCAGACCTCGCAATACTTAGACTTTTTAATGCGGTAGTTTCTGGGTTCCCCCAATGGAACCCCATCGCCCTAAGGGACAAGCATCAGTATTTGACCTAGGTTGCACCAAACGGAAGCGCACAGAGGACGATGGTCCCGCTCGGGAGCTCATCATCTGCCTCAGACCTGATGTGCAGCAGGCAGTAGCAGCCAGGGATGCAGCCATTGCAGCCAGCATTGCATCCCGCCCTGCCCCAGTTTAGAGGCCTGTGGGGAGGCCCAAGGTGCTTGCACCATTGGGGGTGCAAGCCCCTCCCGGAGAGAGGCATGTGTGGGCAGAGCTGCAACTCAGGTGGAGTGGGGGGGAGCATCCACCCCGCGCTTGCATCTGCACTTCACAGCAAAAGCAGCAGCAGCAGCAGCAGCAGAAGCCCAGAAGCTGAAGAAGCAGGCAGTGTGGGTTAGGATGCACCTGCAGGGTCGCACTCACAGTGCGAGGGCCAGGGGCAGGGGCAGGGGCCTTGAAACCCTGGAGATTTCAGAGACCACCACGGAGGAGGACGAGGAGGGGGGGGAGGCAATGCAAGAGTAACTCCTCAGGCTGAAGTTAGGAGCCTTAAAACTGGTCTCAGACTTTGATGTAAACCAGCACTGAATAGATACAGAGAGGAGAGCACAAGAAATCCCCAAATTCGCAAAGTTCGCAAATTTCCTTAACTTTTCAGGGGCCTCGCAAAAGCTTAATGCTCGCAAATTATTTTGGCACCTCGCAAAAAGTAGGCCTCGCAATACTAAAAGCGCAGTACGGTAATATATGTGCTTAGGAATCTACCATCGATGTGTCATGGTAAACACCATCAACAAGCAAACGCATTGGCTTACCAATTGTGTGCATATCCTACGACATGCACCTAAACAGAAAAAGATGCTAGGTATGATTCTGGTTTACCCTATATGTGGAATGTGTGCTAGCATGCGCAATTTGCTGAGATGGATGAAAAAGAAACAGTACCACGGAACTTAAGGTACTGTCCAATAATGATACTGCTTCTCTACGCAGTAGGGTGGAATTAAAGAAAGGTTTAGAGTCATCGTTTCTAATAGTGAAGGACGATGATTGATTGGGAATTGAGTTTCTGTGACATAAGATGTGAGGGTGTAATGTGAGTTGTGAGCCGTAGTCGTAAACAATGACTGAGAGGGTGTAATTGGATATGTTACGTTGGCCATTGTGTTTTGCAATAAAGAGAAGCGCTACTTGTCAGGGAGGACTGCAAAAGGCGAGCGCTAATAACAGCCTTTGTATTTTAAGTACACTTTCCGTCATTGTCAGGAGCATCCACTTATTCAGCCAGGCTACTGCATGTACTCTGTTGCTGATCAGTAAAGCTAGACGCATTTCACTTCCCATTTGTTACCATGATGCTGCTTGCTGTATGTGGATGCTGCGTCATTCCCGCCACCCCCTCTCTTTTCTTGTCAGTGGTTTCTGCTCCACTGCCAGTAGCTGTATCGTCGCAGTCTTGATTTATAACCCACTCACCTCCTTTATTACATTCGTTCTGTGTCATTACAGGACAATTCGGACGAAGTGAAGGACCACTTTAGCTCCTGCCTAGCAAATCGCTTCATGGGTGCAGTGGAAGTCAACAACGCAATTGCGTGAGTCACGTAGCATTTTTGCAATTTGGCATGCACCCTGTGTGCCACACTGAGAAGCCAATGTGTAACTCTATGCACTTCTGATGCCGTTTTTTGTTGGCCCTGCTATGTCTACTCTTGCTCCTGTGTGCTCTTGCTTGCACCGCTATGCTGCGCTACCTAGCTGGAGAAACTTCTTCACAATGTGCTTCTTCACTCGCACCTCACAACACTCCCTCTCTCCTGCTTGCAGCCTAGAAAATTGCTTTGAGGAGTTGGACGGGTACGATGACGACGGCTTGCATTACAATGTCGCGTCAGAGCTCATGATCAGCGCGGGACAGGTGTGTATCCATTTTTACTCATACAAGTGTTTCTACTTTCCGCAATTAATATACATATCCCTGTGTGATTTCTTACCGAAAAAAGGTAGGGTGCTCTTGGCGTTTGCTGGGATGGCATTCTTGCCAGTATGATTGCTGCAAGGCAGATCAAAGATAACCGGGTATACAGTCAATAAACGGCTGCCCTTGCCATATGCCTAGAAATTACTGCCAAGATTAAGGCAGTCAGGCCTCTTATGTGGCAGTGGGTAATTTGAGAAAAGGCACCCCCTGTGGTGTGGTGCCTCTGGTAACGGTGTAAAGCAGTAAATTGTAAATCAGAATAAATGAAATTATTTCCGTCTTAATCTTCTTCGGCACAACTGGCATACAACTACGTGAACTATTAAGGCACCCTACTCTGCACATTGCCTGCCCATTTGTTCAGGAACTCTGTGTTCCTTGGGGTGCCTCTGTTTTTGCTGTCTTGTCTGTAAGCTCTGTCAACTGATAAAGATGGGCTTCTGCTCTGCTGGAATTGCGCGCTTGCAGTTGGGGCATGTCGAGGCTATCAAGCTGCTGTTTGAATACGGAGGAGACGACTGTGTGAATACGGCGGACGAGCAGAAGTACGTTTGTGCACGTGAAGTTCAACAAGTCTATAATAAGCAAAGACCCGGCAGGTGCCGCTGTCCATACTAGCTAGATGACAAAGGAGATACAAGCGAGTGTGTAACGTTCCATCCCACTCTAGCAGACTCTTCCTTGGCCTGTTGTCTCTTGTGGAGGTTTCTTTGCGCAGTCTAGCCTAGCTGTTGAGCATGCCAATGTATGATCCTGCCCGTGCAGGAAAGGCACTCCTCTCATGTATGCTTGCCACAACGGCCACACAGGTGTGTGCGTGTGTTTGTGTGTACGTGTCTATCTGCATGTGTGTCTACGTGTGTGTTTAGTTATGAGTCACAGGCAGCCACGTTGCTGGCAATATGCTCAGGGTACTAAGGATTCTCAGAAGGCGTTATTCATTGCATGCGCAGCACGCTTGGCCTTATGTGGAATGATCAGAATAATTGTTTCCACATGTTCATTCCTTGACAGAGCGCTCTGGCGCTGAGGTTCCCATTTAAGTGAGCTTGCACATTGCACTTACACCACACCACACACATGGTAACCACACCCAACTCCCCTCATGCATGCTTGCAGCGGCGGTTAAAATTTTGGTGGAACCCCCAATGAAAGCCTCTTTGGACGAAACAGACTGCCACGGCTACACCGCCCTCATGATCTGCTGCTTTTGTGACCGAGCAGTGCCCGCACAGCTTCTGCTGAAAGCTGGTGCATCGGTGTGTGTGCCTTCATAAGTAGGGAGATCAAATTATGCTCAGAGCTGATGCACCGGTGCATGTGTGCTCGTTCATAAGCACGGAGCTAGATATTTCAGCTCATTCATCCAGTCTTGTTAGCAACTCCCAGAGCACGCACACATGCACAAACACACAACCACACACATATCCTCATCGGATGTAAGCAGGTTGACATGGCTTGTGAGGAGCAGGGCCGCACAGCCCTTTCTTACGCGGCGTCGTATGGGAGCCTGGATTGTTTACAAGTGCTCGGCACAGCTGGCGCTGACCCCTTTCATGAAGACCTAGAGGTAGGTAGGATTGAAGGCCATAGAGTGTTTCCGTGTGCTCATTCCATGAAGAGCTAGAGGAGAGTCTGGAAGGCCAATATGACCAGTTGAGTCTTACTGTGCTAAATGCTTGTATTGTGAACATCTAGAAATAGGTTATACAATAATGACCAGCGAGTATTGTTTTGCTGGATGCTCATTTCAAGAATGCCTAAAGGTATGTTGTATAAGCCAATAAGTGACACTGTGCTGTATGTTGATCACTTGAGGCCAACCCAATACTTTTGCTCTGTACTCTGTAGTATACTCTGTATTGTATGGTCAGGTCAGTTTTCTCTTGCAAGTGGCACCTGTAGAAGAAAGAGGGTAGAGGGGTGCAAAATAGCATACTGCTTCCTATAAGCCACTTGTTTCACTGCTTTCTCTAAGCTACTTGCTCATGTAATATCCCGGCAAGAGAGCAGATGTCAATCGTCTGCCCCTGTTCCCTTCAGATTCATCAGCTTTCTATTCAGGAGGATGCTGGTTGCATGGGGTCGGGCTTTTAAGTCAAGGTGCTTGTCGTCTTATTAAAGACGCCCATCACGTGCTGTCCATGCAGGGCCAGAGTGTGCAAGACTTAGCAGACAAAAGCGGACGGCCTGGGTGCGTGGAAGCAGTGAAGAAATTACAAACCAAGGTAAGGCGTCCTTTAGTTAAGTCTCTGCTCGACAACACCGTTGTTGCGCCTCGCATTCGCTCCGGCTCACGCCATCAATTGCCAGGATCGTTTTTGTAATGTCACCCAATCTATTTTATATATTTACATCATGTTTATACGGTGGTTGTGGCCAGCCCTGTTAGGGTGAGTTGCAATTAGAGAGCTGCTAACCAATGAGATCCTCTCTCGTACAAACATATACCTTTCCATTCCTTTTATCCGAACTCTTTTGTCATCATCTTCCTTAACATGGGTTTGATCATTCAGTGCTTAAAAACAAGTCGAGGATGAGCCCATGGGCGTCCTCTTTATTGGTTTCGTGAATACGCGGGATAATAGTTGTCATCCTTGGGAAATGTACCAAAACATAGGGGAGGCCTTGAACTCCAAGCTAGCAAGCCGACTGAGGAATGCTCTGTTGCACACACGTGTGTATGACTGCAGTTCCGGATGCAGAAGAAGCTGGAGAGGCGGAAGGTCGGAGATTCGAAGGGCACTCCAGGGCCCAGGGGGGGTGACAGTGTGCAGAACGAGGCAGAGAAGCAGCGGGCGGTTGCGGAGGCAGAAGAAAGGTGACAGCTGCATGTTTTGACCTGATTGCAGTTTTGCCAGAAAGCACTTGACACAGACCAGCTGGTCAGAAAGCTACGACAGGTGTATGTGTGTGTATATGTGTGTGTGTGAATCCAGACGCTCAGCCCTCAAACGTCGTATTATTTTTGAGAGTACTAGTGCTAGCGTCTGAGCGCTGGATAATGTGACAGCCAAGCTTGCTTTTCTGCTTTTTAATTTATCAGACAGGAGTGATTAGGTGTCCATTTAGGCAGCTTGCCGCCACACACTGGAGCTTGACATTGACATCTTTCAGTTTTGCAACCTTAGGCCTGCTTTTGACATGTACGCATGTCAGAAGAAAGTCTCCTTGTTGTTTCTTGTATTTCTTAGGCCTACCCACCCCTTACTAACTTACAGAGCTGAGCAGCTTCTGGCAGAGATCGAGCTGGAGGATATGAAGACTGCAAACCAGCAGCAGCACTCAAGCCAGCAACAACCGCCACAGCTTAAAAAAGAGAAAGGCAAGCCTCTTAAAGGTAACAAGAGGAACCTTGCAATTGGTTTTTTGTATTGCACCCCTTCAAAGCAGGTGTTTGTTGGCGGTTGTTTTGCCCCTGCCTCATTTTCTCGCTGCTTGTTTACTGAAATACAACCCCTGCCTAGACACTCCCTCGTCTAGTGCCTAGTGCTCTTGTCAACGAACCCTTACAATTGTAACCCTTCTCTTCCCGATGCTCTTCAGCCGTTGCAGCTTGACAAATGCTGCCCATTTGTTTTTCTGCGCCTCCTTGTTCTCCCTGTTGGCACAGTCCGCACAGCAATGCCTCACCACCATGCGAGCTAAAGCGCGGTAAGAAGTCTCCACCCCCCCTTTGTCTTTTAGGCGCAGCATCCAAAGCAGGCCACAAAGACGACCCCCCAGGGCACCAGCACCACCAGGCTGCCAAAGCAAAGGATGAGGCACCTTGCGAAACGTCCCTGCTCCCGCCATCCCATTCCGATATTCCTGCTGAAACTGCTGGCCCTCCTTCCACCTCACAAACCCCTAACAAGCCTAGTACCCAGCCGCCAGCCACTGTACCTGTCAGTAAACCCACACACCCTGGTACAGTCACATCCAATGGCACCGTCCCCATCGCCCACACGTCCATGCAGCAGCAGCAGCCGCATGTCACAGAGCTGCAGCAACAGCAGCAGCAGCAGCAGCAGCGGCGGCAGCAGCAGCGGCGGCAGCCAGAAAGGATTCAAGGAAACGAGAGCACAGACGCTAGCAGCACCACCAGTAGCAGCAAACGTACCACAGCAAGCGCTGCCCACCACCCAGCCTCTTCACCCCTTGCGGAACCCCTCCTCCCCCCCTTCTACCCCTTTGACTCGCAAGGTGAGATGCAGGCGTACCAGGCAAAGCACGGCTTAGAGCAAACAGAGTGCTTCATATCCAGAGCTGTCATGTTGGCGCAATCGGATCGGACGCGAGTGGAGGACCCGGAACGCTGGGAGGACATGTTGCTGCACTCGGCTTTGAGTGGGGACCCTCCACCCAAGGAAACAGAGACGTTGCGGGGCCAATGGGAGGCCGTGCTGGGCGAGGCGGGCAGGTCAGTCAGGATGCGTGCTTCTGCTTGTGTGTGCTAGTGTGTGTCTGCGTATGATTTTGGGGTGCCCCTTTTATTAGGAGATGTGTGCATTTGTTCTAGGGAAGGGAGGTGTATACTACCTGCACGTGTATACTAGCTGCACGTGTATACTAGCTGCACACGTGTGCTGTTTTAAGGATTGTATTGCATTGCATTTTGCTCTGAGCCTTACTGACACTAAATCCGTGCCCAAATGTTTTTACTTTACCTCGATTAGACGGTAATTGGTCCCCTGTCCAAGGTGAAGGCCTCTTCCCGCTGTTTGTCACGACTTGACAAGTGTATAGCCGACCTTGATCCGTGCTACTGTCTTCATGTTTTGATGTGTGCTTTTAATAGTATATTACATTGTACCTGCATACAAGCATGCATACACACTCAGGTGTCGCGACGAGAAAGTTCACCCAGTGCTGCTTGCAACCGTCCAGCGTCTGATGCCTGTCTGCAACCAGGCAGGCATTAGTGTCAAGTACGGTCGAAAGGTGCGAGGGAGCCACTTTAGGTGCTAGATCATCGTGATGACGTGTCCAGAGCCTTGCTCTCCTGTTGTTCTTTTGTGCTCCTGCTGGATTTGCTGTTGTATTGGGCTGTTTTCGAAATAAAACCTGCGTCCCCTCATTCTCTTTGCAGGCCTCACACCTTTCTCACCTTTTTGATCAATGTTTCTGGAGTGAACTTACCAGAAGGCCTTTCTATAGTCAGGCGCTTCTGCCTGTTAACCACTTCAGTGTGTTTTTGTTACATGGCATCACTGTACTCTCAGCGCAGTTTGTCAAACCAAAAACACCAAAAAAATATCATTCTCAGTTTTGATATTGTGGGAGCTGAGGGTCGTGCGATCTCATTCCCATGACACCTTTGCAAATATTTTTCAGAAACGGAAGCAGCTAGCTTGCCCCTTTACTAAATCATAAAACTAAACTCCCTAAGCTCAGCCTGCCCTCTTTGCTTGCTTTTCCTTCCCTTAGGTGCTGCAACGCTTGGAAGTTGTTGCCCCTGCTCGTGAGGGCCTGCAAGCTGCCCTGCAAGCACGTCCCCGTCGCTCAACTCAGCTTGAAGCTGCGCTCCGAAATGCCAGACCAGCAGCATCGCTATTGAACCCACAGCTGCTGACAGAAGCAGAGGTGCGTGTGCGTGTGTGTAAATGCAATTCACGTTAGCTTGCGTTTGCACCGGTGTCCAATCCTGTGAGCGTGTGTTTTTCTCTGTCATGAACACTGATGTCTATGCGTACATCAACGAGAGTTGTGACTGTCCACTGCTCTTCCTTTTATAATACCTTTATCCGTGTACTTCTGCTGTGGTCAGAAGCGGCTTATTTGCAACTACGCAAAGCTTGTCCACCCCTTTGCATTCGTAATACCTATTTCCCGTGAATTATAAAAAGCTCTTTTTTCTCTCTGTGCAGGCAGCACTGGCAAGCAGCAAGGAAGACGAAGAGCGTGCCAAGTGGTGTATGCTGGCTTCTCAGCTTAAGAGCGGCTACAGCACTACACCCCCCTCCCCTCTTCCAGCAGATACTGTGAGCTGCATTAGCAATGGCATGGGGCAATCACCGCTAACACAGCAGACACAGCACACAGCACAGCACGCAACACAGCCGTCTGCCACAGCTCTCTTGCCCCCTCACTTGAGCCTGCTGCAAGGCAACGGGACTGCAGCCACAAGCTATCCTAGTTACAGCCCCCCTGGATGCATGATGCCCGTTGGGGGTTTGCCCTTTCATTCTAAGGCCAGCCTTCAAGGCAGCTTCACTGCAACACCTCACGCCGGTAGTGGACTCGCTACACAAGAGTTGCAGGTTTGTGTGTGCGCGTGTGTGATTGTGTGTGTGTGTCCTTTTGTGGCTCTCTTTTGGGTTCATCACTTTAATGTTGCTATTTGCAAGCGTGCAAGCATTAGGCTTGCCCCAAGTTGCCCAGGCGGTGAGATTCACCCAATTTCCTTTTTTTATCGAGCTACCTTCCGTCAGTGTTTTACTACACAGCATTGCCCCAAACAGCTGTAGGCATTAAGGTTAGGAAGGTATGAGCGCAGATTGATGTACAAAGTCTGTCCTGCTAATCTGTCCTGCTGGCTGGACCAAGTACGCAATTCTCCATTTCCTGTTACCTTCAGGGTCCTGTGGCGCCTTCGTTAGACGCAGCTCCTGAGGAAGAGATTGAGTGTGTGATTTGCTTAGAGGTGAGCACTTAGGAATCAGCATTCAGTTTTTGGGGTGGTCCCATGAACCACCCCCCCTTTCCTGGCCAAGCAATGTCAACGAGCCTAAATCAGCCGTATCTCCCATACCATTTCACCGTTTTGGGACCTAGAAGTTGCGTTGGATAGCTGAAGTTTATCTACGTGCCTGCAAAAATAGCAGGCAAAGTTCCCCGTGTGCTCGCTATTGGAAATGTAAAGGTACAAAAACAGCATTGCTCACATAGTGCACCAATCCACGTCCTCTAAAATTCATATGCCTAGTTAATTCTGTTGTAATTCTGGTACATAAGTGAGGATGTAGGTGGGCCAAAAAAGCTCCGGCTGAAACTATGGTTTCTAATTTTGTAATGGAATAAATATTTTCCAATAGCCTTGACTGTACCCTGTAATTCTGGGTACAGAAACCGGGCTAAAACTCGCAGCAGGTGTGGAGCGACAGATGTTTCTGTCTTTTTCCCCTGCGTCCCTTGTGTGCGTGCCTCCCACTCGCAGGTATTCCCAATACCCCTGCCCTGAACTTGACATAACAGCATTGTTACACGGCATCTATTATGCTTATATCCTGAAGTAGTAGTCAATTGCTGCAAGTTCAGGACTGCACCTTTTTCCTGCCAAAGTGGGTGCATAATAGGCACCGGGCCCCAAACAGATTCCCCATAATGTCAATTTTCCGGCAGGTTTAATTGGTGCAAGTAATAAACACATGTTGGTTGCATTCAGATAAGGATGAGGGGGTTTCATACTGTGTGGAGTTGATTAAAGGAGGTGTGCCTGGCCGCAGAAATACAGTGGAGGAGGGCACGGGCGTGTATACGCTTTTGCCAAACTTATAGGAAGCGTTGGTTTCATAAACTAAATTAGAGTGCATTGGCCAAGATTTTGGCTGGGCTGCAATTGAAAATGATGCAAGCTCTGATATAAATATTAAAACAAGTCTATCGCTCAGGTGAGGAGGGAGGGCCTTGAATAGACGAATTATGATTGGCACTGTTTGAGGGTACTTGAGCATGGGGACGTGAGTGTAATGAAATATTTAGCATACTGTTTTAAGAGATGGAAGGAGTTTGACTATGTCATCTTAAGACACAACAAAGGCACTGCCCAATGGACACAGGAGAGCTTGTTTGTATTTTTAAGGCCTCACAGATTGCAGCAGATAATCAGGCCAGCCATCCCTGTGAGAGTTCTTGCACCAAAGCAGAAAAGTACATTTAAGTATGTAGGAACCTTTATTAAATGTATCTCAGCACCCCTGCACACTCAGTTTGTGGCGAGAGGTGCCCAGGTGGGCAGGGTGGAAATCCCTGCCAGAAAATGGTTTTTAAAAGCTCCTCCCCGGTACCATCAACTTACCAGGGGTGTTTACAGTAATATTGGGGACATTCAGGTGAAGGTCCGAGGGTCTGGGGCGAAGGTCCGGTTTTGGACCCTCTTTTGGCAGGGAAACTACGAAAAACCAAGGCTTTGGGCGGGATGCATGGATTGTAAAGCTGAATTTTGAAAAGCGGCATATAATAACATTGATATAATAAAAGCATTAAGAGCATAAAACATGGCAAGCTCATGGTCTGAAATGAGTCAAACGGCGCTGACAGCCTACTCAGAGCTCCTCCTGAGGTGGGCTTGTCAATATTTTGAGAAACTCGCAACAAAGTCAACTCGCAACAAAGTCATCTGGTCGAGCCAGATTTTTAGTTGGATAGCTGAGCACAGGTCCTTGTTTTTTGAAAATCTCAGCTGTCGGTGCCCACCACGGCCCATCTCCAGCATTCCAGATCATAATACTTGACAGGGCATGTCTTGGGCGTATACTGAAGGGCTCCCGGCACTCAGGTGATGGCCAGAAAGCGTGTTTCCAGGGTTTCCAGAAATTGCACCATTTTTGCCCAGCAAACAGGCCCATGCACTAATTCCTTTAGAAACAAATTTCCAACCCCCTTTTTTTTGCTTTGATGGGCATGGTTTTGACCCTAAACCTATCTGGGAACAAAAGAATTGGTGAAGTTTGGACCAAAACCCGCATTTCTACACCAATGCCACCTTTCTGGCAGGGAAATGGCACAACTCCAGCCACCCACTCTCATCCTTGACCCCAAACTCATTAATTGTTATGCAGAAGTGTTACATTTATGTATAGAAACCATTGGGTGACCTCAGATGTGCAGTTCAGGAAAAAGGCATAATTCCCCCTTTTTTGGTGGAGCTTGGCTGGGCTGACAGATAAGCGGAAAAGTACCTACCATTTTGTACCCTAACTCCCTTACAAAAATACACACATTTCATCATCTTGTCCAACTGCAGGCGGAGCAATCTGTCATCTGTGTGCCATGCATGCATATCTGCTTATGTGCTAAATGCGCGGAGGGGATTAGAGGGCAAGGCTCTAGTAAGCCCGAATGCCCAGTGTGCAGAGGAGTCCTGGAGGATGTGTTTGAAATTGCTTGCTAAATTGTACGCTTCTTGCGCACTCATAAGAGGCTTACCTAAAACCACACCCATTTTACGTGGTGTGCCTCAATTTGTCTATTGGGGCATCATGACATCTATTGAAGAAATCTACCACATCTCCTGCCTGTACAAAAAAAATGAATAGTGTAGTCAAGAGTTTTGAAGTCCTCTCATTTAATTAATACTTCGCTTTCGTAACGGAGTGTTCCAATGCCCAGTATCTAAATGGCTCTTAAATTAATTATGCCATTTAGCATCCGAGTCTTTATCTACCAAATGTCACTCATAATAGGTAGCTAAATTTTACTAATCGGACTTCACATGCATTGGCATTCGACGAAACGGGCCACAACAAGTTAAGGATCAGCTGTGTATGACCTGATGTTCCCAACAGATGCCACAGATGTGGAAAATATCTCTACAGAAAAGCAAGCCCGCACAAGCAAGACTCCGTCTACAAGGTTTACAAGGTCAAAAAGCATGCTCGCCTGTTCATAAAGTAAACTGAGTTCATGAAGGAAAAGAACGAGTTTGTTGGTGCAGAAAAACAGATCCTGTCTGTGAAAATAAGGACGCATACTTCCTGCGGGGAGAAGCAACCCATCTGAGGGTGTGTGCAGTGGGAGAAAACGTTTCTTTCATCCTGGACATTATCTATGCCATTTGAAAGGGAGCTATACTATAGTAGGTAGTACAAGGGGATGCTCATTCCCCTCTCCTTTTTCTCCTGATCTATAGCTGTACATATGGAGCCCCTCCTACGGTGGCTTCAAGAGGAGGAGGATACGAACATGGCTGTACAAAGGACGTGCAACCCCAAACAGACCTAAAGCGCCTAGCCAATAGAATTAGCAGTGAAGCCTTTGCTTATGATCTCATCCTCTGTCTCTGCACCAAAATAGCAAATCTCCGTGCACAAGCAGATAAGCTGCTCAAATTCGCAGACCTTTGGCTGTCACGACGAGGTTATGGTATCCAGCTTATGCATGGATTGCAAGTATGGGCTATGATGGATTGCAAATATGGGCTATGAATCCAAGGTCTCTGACCTGTTCCTAGAGACCTTAAGCACAGCGCCAGAAAAAGCTATGTAAATTGAATGGACCTAGGGCCCCCAAGCGCAGCGCCACTATTTTTCTTTCTTTCTTTCTTTGAATTTGGGGGCCCATACGCAGGGAACATTTGAAAAACATGCCCGTTTTGGGGGGAGTTGTCCACCTCTGACATAATCACCATTCTGAATTCACAGGCAATGCTGGCAATACAAAAGAGTATGCAAAAAAATAGCAAACAAGCCGGGGGCATCCAAAGTTGTCAACCAAATGTTTGAGCTTGACAACGGCGTTAACAAAATAATTGACTGGCAAAAGATCCGCGCAAAAGAAGGCAAGGGCTCAAAGTGAGTGGCAAATACCAACTTCCCAGGAGCAGTATTTGACCCACTGAAAGCCTAGTGCCATTAAGAAATGGTTCCTTCAATATCAAATAAAAGCATCCTTTACATGTGCAAGCAGATTTCCACCTGCACGCAAGGATCTATCTTCAAGATCCTTGGTGCGAAGTCTGTTGTAGACCCCACAGCAAGGAAAAACGGATGAAGTAGAACGAATGAAGTAGAACGAATGAAGTTTGTTGGACACGGATGAACGGATGAAGTCTTTTGGACACCCCATAGCAAGGAAAGAACGGATGAAGTAGACGGTACCGACCACGAGCAAGGTGTTTTAATGCAGCACATGCATTTGCACCTACCATTGGGATTGCCTTATTCAAATTTGTTGTATCACAACCATGATGCTTGCCCAAGACAGACCAATCAGAAAAATGGTACTGTCCAGCCTGCCAGGACCTTTTGAGGAGCAACGGGGAATTCAGACGGACAAAGAGCAAAATGTGGCTGGTCAATTGGGAGCCAACATGGGAAGCAGCAAAGATGATCAGATGAAAACTCTAGCTATGCAAACATGGCGGAAGAGTATGAGACAAGCAATATGTCCACCTCTTGAATCACAATTGAACCCACAAACAAAAACATGGATAGCCTGGGTAGGGATAAATTAACAGATCATCTCAGATTTACATCAGTGTGTACCCGTGCAAAACGAAGACGTCTTCAAGGTCGAACTTGACTGAATGTCCTTTAAGGTCGACCTTGACTGAATGTTCTTTTTCGTCCTTAAAAATGGACACACGCAGTGCCCTCCCAGTCACACACTGCAAGAACAGGGATGCAAGCACTGGCTCATTCAAGCACAACGAGAGAGGTGGCACGAACTCTACAGTGAACCACGAAGAAACTTCTTCACATCTGAGGTGCCACTAGTGCTTAAATACTTGAACAATACTGAATGGGTGGCTCACAGAACAGAGGACGTGGTGCGTGCATACTCAAGAGAGGTTCCATTCATGTTGACGCTTGCCTGAGCGCAATACCTTTACACGAACAGCAGTGTGGGCGGCACTATCTACAACACTCACACTCTGAAGCCTTTCAAGGAACTGGGTCTCGATTCTCAAAGAGTTAAGAAGCTTGCCTCCAAGCTCCATGTGCACTCCGTGAACTTTGCTGCTAAACTTGTCCA
>Ga0307945_1002386_pt1 | contig 15168 bp, 15 predicted proteins | sample OrgLakmetagen228_FD_201818 | JGI IMG/M metagenome (GOLD analysis project Ga0307945, IMG submission 201818) | Saline water microbial communities from Organic Lake, Antarctica - #228 | ecosystem: Environmental > Aquatic > Non-marine Saline and Alkaline > Saline | place: Antarctica: Organic Lake...
CACCTACTCACGCCAGCACCCACACATAGAGTTGGCCAGAACCCTATATATTATATATACACCGTATATGACCGTATATTTGGTGATTTCCCTGCCAAAAATACTGTATATATACACCGTACATATATGGTTTTGGCCAACCCTACCCACACACCCACACCCATACGCCCACGCCCATACCCGTACCCACATTTGCACACGCCCACGCCCATACACCCACGCCCATACCCGTACCCCACGCCCACACCCGTACCCCACGCCCGCACCCGTACCCCACGCCCACGCCCACGCCCACACCCACCCGTACCCACACGCCCACGCCCATACACCCACGCCCATACCCGTACCCCACGCCCACACCCACGCCCACCCGTACCCACACGCCCACGCCCATACACCCACGCCCATACACCCACGCCCATACCCGTACCCACACTTGCACTTTGTCCCTCAGACGGACACTGACATCCACACCAAATGCCCAGCCGCAGCCACACACTCACCGATCTGCTCCTGCCTCAGTGATGAGGTTGGCCGTCAGTTTTGCAGCGATGGATTCACGCCCCTGCGTGGAACAGAGTGGAAAGAAAGGCCGCAGGTCGAGTGTCACACAAGCACGTGTCATTTGCGCACTTGTCATACACAGTTATACACAGTCATACAAGCACGTGCCATTTGCGCACTTGTCATACACAGTTATACACAGTCATACAAGCACGTGCCATTTGTGCACTTAAAGAAGCAAGAGCCTAGAGTGCGCAGTGGCACAAAAGCTTTTTCGGCTGATGTTTACCACACACACACACACACACACACACACACACACACACACACATTGTGCACCTCCTTCAAATGTGCACAGCGACAGGGAGGGAGAGCACTCTGCGTATACGGCTGAGAGCGCAGAACAAACAGACCAAGGTCCATTTAGGCAGTAATGCATTTAAATTGTACACGTGCTGTTCGTGTGCAAAAAAGGGCTTTGAGTACGTGTGCGCATGCATGTGTTGCATGGCGCGCTGCTTTAAATTGTACACGTGCTGTTTGTGTGCAAAAAAGGGCTTTGAGTACGTGTGCGCATGCATGTGTTGCATGACGCGCCGCTTTAAATCGTACACGCGCTGTTTGTGTGCAAAAAAGGGCTTTGAGTACGTGTGCGCATGCATGTGTTGCATGACGCGCCGCTTTAAGCAGAGCTTGATTGGGGGTGGTGTCAAGTGTTGAGGTGCTCGAATTAGTCCTCAGAAGCGAAAGGAGAAGATTTAGGCCCTAGTTGCTCCACGAAAGGGAAGCGTGATAGACAAGAGAATCAGAGCCAACTCAGTATATGACAGGATAGGCTCAGCCTGACCTCCAGGTCCTCAAAGGCGAACACAAAAGAAGAAAAGGGATCACACTGCATATAACTGACACACACAAACGACATGCTCAACGACACGTACCAGTCACAGCAAACGCACTGCACACACCAACATCTACACACATTACACACACACACACACACACAAACAGACACACCTGCACCCGCACACACACAAGCATACACACGCACCTTGACTTTGCGGTCGGCACGTGCATAACCATAGTAAGGAATGACAGCTGTGATGCTGCGTGCCGACGCACGCTTGCATGCGTCAATCATAATGAGCAGCTCCATCAAGTTGTCGTTCACAGGGGGGCATGAGGGCTGGATGAGGAACACGTCACATCCACGAATGGATTCCTGTGTGTGTGCGCATGTATGTGTGTGCATGTGTGTATGTGTGTGTGCGCGTGTGTGTGTTTGTGTGTATGTGCATACGTGTGTGTATGTGTGTGTGTGCATGTGTGCATGCATGCGTGTATGTGCATGCATGTGTGTGTGCATGTGTGCGTGTGTGTATGTGCTTACGTTTGTGTTGTGTATTCTACACCCTCTTGTACCAACTTTGCACGCAACATGGTTCAAGAACAGGCATCCCAGCCCCACATCCATCTGCCTTTTTTACCTCATTCATTTCATGGCCAGTGGATGTGATGTCAAATGTGGGGCTGGGATGCAACATGGTTTAGCGCTGCACTGTGAGCTAAACCCTGGCTCACCTGGATCTGGACGTAGATTTCCCCATCTGCAAAGCGCTTGCTGGTGATGCCCCCCAGCTCCATACCCAGGTAGTGGGCGACCTCCTGGGCCAGTGCCTAGATAGGAGGATACAGTGTGTGTGTGTGTTCTGAAGAATACATGTATGTGTGAGTGTTTGCTTGCGATGCGTGTGCTCGCATGTGCGTGTGTGTGTGTGTGTGTGTGAAGCTTGCACGTAACAGCCCACACATTGTCAGCACTGTCTGAGCACAGACTTAACATGCCGGTGCAGCCAGGGGAGTGACAAAAAGTCACACACAGCACCCAACATTTCCGTGGACAAATTCCCCACAACACACATACAGCACAGAACAGTCCGCACCTTGTTGGCACTGCCTGAGAAAAGCCTGAGCAGGCCGGTGCTGCCTTTGGTGTGCCGGATAGGGGTGTCACCTGCAAAACATTGAGTTTAGCAAAAGCAATTATTATTAAGGTTCTTCAGTCACCTGCAACACAGGCATTCAGCACAAAAGTTTCTGTTATAGCTGTAAGGGCTACACCCAAAGGAACAACGCACACGACAAGTTGTGCATGTTAATCATGGTCCCATGTATGTGCTGCTTCAAAAAGAAAAAACAATTAGAGCCCTTCAGGCAGGCTGCACAATCAGCTTTGGGAAGCACCTGCGGCGTAGGTATCCAGCACAACCAATTATAGCTACGCTTTGCACACCAGCGACACAGGCATTCGGCCCAAGTGGTAAGGAACAGCCTACGTAGCACAGTCTGCGTTTCTGAACCCTGAGCAGTAACGCAGGCACCTCACGACATGCAAGCAACCGCCCACCTTTTTCAGAAAGAGAGCGAGGGAAAGAAACACAATAACGAAACCACTCCCCACGATAACAAAGAAACACAATAACGAAACACTCCCCACGATAACAAAGGAAAACACTCCCCACAATAACAAAGAAACGCAATAGCGAAAACACTCCCCACGATAACAAAGAAACGCAATAGCAAAAACACTCCCCACGATAACGAAGGAAAGCTCCTCCCCCCACTTCTGCTACAATGCGAAGCTTTTGGGTACATTGGTGGCCACACTCTTACACGTGGTGTGTACACAATTTAGGTGGCACCGTGTGGAGAGGTATCCTTGACAATCTAGACAATTGTAGTAGTGTGAAACGTCACTCCCACGAGGGACACGTCAATACCACAAGAACAATTGTTTAATATTGCCCGGATGCAGGGCTTTGGATTTTTGTGGTCTCGAAGGCCAGTGGAAGGTCACTTTTCGACCACTCATTCAGAGCGTATAAATACGCCGGCTAAAATTCACATACGGTGTATACGAATACGGGTACGGAGAAAATTTATGTATACATACGTATATGTACGTATATATACGGCGTATATATACTTATACGGTTTGGGCCAACCCGACGCATGTGTGGCCAACTCTTGATACAACTACAGATGCACAACACCATCATGCGGACAATAGGCGCACATGCACCTACACGCATCAGATGAACCCATCAGAATTTTAAGCTAGCTAGCACTTGGTCGACACGTCGATGAAATGCTGCTGCCAATTGGTATCGCAACAATTGGTATCGCAACCCAGAAAAACCTGTGCCCCAATCGTCAGATGTGAGAATGAGGTGCTTGGCAACACATGCTTACGCTGTACGTCACCCTGTGAGGCCTGTGCTATACAATTTCAGCTAAGAGCACGTGCGGCACCTGTTTTGGGTTCCTGTTTGATTAATTTATGCGCAAGCTGCACCGTACAAGAGCTGACTAGGCACGTTGCTTTCACATTTATACTTAGAACCAGTCTGCAGAACCAGTCTGACACATACATGCACAGGCCTGCAGCATGTTCAGCAATGTCACTCACGACCACAAAGGGCATTGTGCTTGCCCATATGTGACGCAGGCAGGCCCACTGCACTTCCAGCAACACCGCTCACAACCACAATTGGAACTGTGCTTGCCCTTATGTGACGCAGGCGGGCCCACTGCACTTCCAGCAACACCGCTCACAACCACAAAGGGAACTGCGCTCGCCCCTGTCTGGCATAGGCAGGCCCACTGCACTTCCAGCAACACCGCTCACGACCACAAAGGGTACTGTGCTTGCCCCTGTCTGGCGCAGGCAGGCCCACTTTAATTCCAGCAACACCGCTCACGACCACAAAGGGTACTGTGCTTGCCCATACGTGACGCAGGCGGGTCCACTGCACTTCCAGCAACACCGCTCACAACCACAAAGGGAACTGCGCTCGCCCCTGTCTGGCGTAGGCAGGCCCACTGCACTTTCAGCAACACCGCTCACGACCACAAAGGGAACTGTGCTCGCCCCTGTCTGGCGCAGGCAGGCCTGCAGCACTTTCAGCAAAGACGCTCACTACCACGGGCACTGTACTCGCTCCTGCCTGACACAGACACGCAGATGCCCTGTGTATTTTAAGCATAGACGCTCACGGCCACAGGCACTGCCATAGCCTCCACAGACAGCGCTACTATGAGAGGCACAACCGACGCGGAACTCACAAAGAAAATCTACAAGAGTTCTCAACAGTTGGTTCCCCTGCTGGTTGGGCACACCTGAACTGACAAGTGCATTCATCACACATAGCCAGCGAACGCATTCACCAACACAGATAGATCTTTCAAGCTGGTCACGCCTGGAACTTGAACTCGCAAGAGTAATCAGGACCCAAGAAGGTCATGACTATACTTACCAACAGACAGCACTGGACGGTTGGGCACAACGCCTTGGGGTGCAGGGGGCCGGGAAGATGTAATGGGTTCCTTCAAGCCGTCATGCCGAGACGATGTCTTCTTATAGGCAGGCACCTGCTCCTTGACCGGCTCAGCCACCAGGCTGCATTTCCATGTGTGCGTGTGTGTATGCATGTGCGTGCGTGTTTATGTATGTGTGTGCGTCTGTGCGTGAGCTGCGTGTGTGCGAGCTGCGTGTGTGTGAGGTGCGTGCGTGTGTATGTGTGTATGCACTGTGTGAGTGTGTGTGTATGCACTGTGTGAGTGTGTGTGTGTGTGTGTGTGTGCGTGTGTGTGTACGCACTGTGTGAGTGTGTGTGTATGCACTGTGTGAGTGTGTGTGTATGCACTGTGTGAGTGTGCGTGTGCTTGTGCGTGTGTGTGTGTGTGTGTGTGGGTGTGTGTGTGTGTGTGTGTGTGTGTGTGTGTGTGTGTGTGTGTGTGTGTGTGTGTGTGTGTGTGTGTGTGTATGTGTGTGTATGCGTGTGTGTGTGTGCATGTGTGTGTATGTGTGTGCATGTGTGTGTGTGTGTGTGTGTGTGTGTGAACTAGTCTCACTTGGGGGGAGGGAGTCCGCTTTGTGCTGGGGTTTTGGTGTCGAGCGCATACACGGGACGAGGCAGTCGCCCTCCCCCTCCTCCAGCTCCTCCCGATGAACTGCTAGCCTGAGAGGATTGCAAAAAGAGTCGGGGACACACCCTCAAACTCACGTGAAACACCAAAAAAACCGAGGGAGAGACAGCCGGATTACGCAGCAGGGATCCAACTACACCATGTCAGGTTTTGCAAAGGCCAGCAGCAGACCCTAACCCAAACAAAAGCATCATGAACTCACATGCTTGGAGAGTGGTCGGGCAACCTGAACGGACACATTGACGCCTGAACACGCACATATCAGTGTAAACAATCGATATCAGCATGTACGCATCTGTGGTGTTTGTCAAAATGGCGTGCTCGGGAGCACGTTTTGGCTCCAGGACGTGAAAAATGTGAAGTAACCCTTACCTCGAGGACACGCCTTCCCTCTCAACGACGCGTTAATTTGCGATGTTTCGTTGAGGAGCATCGCGGGCGCTGTGACGGAGGGGGGAGTACGTGCTATAATTTGTACATTGGATACCGATTGCCTTTGCACTAACTTGACAGATTTATTTATTAATTTGTTTATTGCTAGATACTTCGTGATTTATTTGCCCCACCTAAAAAGTTGTCCGGTTTTTAAGGCATTATTATAATTGCATAGGTATTCGCTCTCGACAATGGCTCTCCCGCGTCAGGCCCTGGCTTTAGCCGGCCTGCTTCCCAAATCATTGGGCAGCGCGGCTGGGTTTGCTCGGATGGGGGGGGCCTCCAGCAGCACTGGCCTGCATGCCATGGCCTTCTCCTCTTCATCAGGTGACAATGCACAATCTCAAGAAATGCCAGGGCATGCATTCTTGTCAATCACACTGGCCTGCTCATCCCTCCAGTTGAGGCTCACCCTCTACACATTGATACACAATTGACAATTCATTTGCACAGAGGAGGAGGAGAATAGGTCTGCTGCTGCGGACAACAAGGTGCGTTTCATCGCAAACACATTCACGAACACACACACACACACACACACACACACACACACACACACACACACACACACACACACACACACACACACACACACACATCACCCTAAAGCAGCAAAGCACGATTAAAAAAAGGACCTTCCTGTATTCATACGCTTCCTTACAGACCTCCAGCAATGGCACCCCCCCTGCTTTTGGCTCCTTGGCGGGTCTAACACGCGGGGGGTCGCCCGTGAGTGCTCTGCTCCCCGGGCGACCACTAAGCCGCATGGGTGGCCTTGCCCACGGGCTACACAGTCCTCAACAGGTGGGAAGGTCATCCTGTTGGGATTCTCAACGAGCTGACGAGTGAATTCAGCCAACAGAAGAGTCAAAGTGCTGTGCATGGCCTACAGGGATAAGGAAGAGGGCTGTGAAAGGCTAGCTACCCATCTTGCATTAAAACTGCAAGTAGCAGGCGCAGTGATTCCTTGCAGCACCAATAGCGATGCTTGCAGCGCCAATGACCTTGCCCTTCTTTGCCACACCTGTAAGCACCCACCCACTCTCGCACCTCCAGCACCACTCATCCAAAATACAAGTGTCCACACCCACACATCCACCTTTCTCCATCTCCCCGCATATTGCAGCTCATGCAGCAACGCTCCTACAATGCGTGGAGCCCAGCCCAGCGGTATTTTGTGGAGGGTGACCATGTTGTGACTTCTGAAGCCAACCGTGCATTACAATTCACAGGCCTGGATTCAGGTGCGTTTTAACGCGCGCATATCCCAAACACGTTTATGCTACATTCAAGGGCGCAAGGATAAGGGATTGCAACGTTGCTGACTTCCTGACGTGCTGATTGCAATGCATGAAGGTGTTGTGTTTTGTAGACGAAGGAGGGTTGCTTCACTGTCGTGCACTTATGTTCCATGACAAGAGCCCAACAGGCTTCAGGTTGTTGGTCCTAGAAATAAGAGCCGGATATTGAGCGTGTGTACGAATTACAGGCTGGAGCATAGGGGAAGAAAAAAGCTAGCCTGGGCCCCAGTTTTGCAGTTGTGCAGTTTTATCTAGTTGGCAAAGGGTTAAATGCGTGTGTATTTGGTCTATTTACAATTATATGGCAGGGGATGGCAGGGCAGGTTTCATTTGTATAATTATGTACAGCAAATGTTTACAGTTCTGGCCAACTCTACGATATGTGCGTGCATTCTGGCCAACCCTACAAGTGCACAAGTGCAGATGTCAAGATTTGATCCTGCATTAACCGCTAGCTCTGCAAAAAAAGGTACACTGGATATGGCTCGTGCTCATGTATGCGCACGCAATCTTGCCTTTTCTTGCCCCTCCCCCTCGCACAGCCCCCGCAGCTACCGAAGCCCCCGCAGCTCCCGCAGCTCCCACCGCTTTGTGGTCATTCCAAAGCTCCCTCTATCCCCTGTCTTCTCTTCCCCTCCTCCCCCCTCAAACAAAAACCATTGACGCGCACACGTACACACACACGCAGGCTCCTTCTACCCCTTCCTCATCTACACCGTGGTAGCCACCGCCATTGCCTCAGCCTTCACCGTCATCCCCTTTCTGGTCGCCCCCGCACGTGTGGACCTCGACAAGAGCTCTGCCTACGAGTGCGGCTTTGACGCGTTTGGTGATTCGCGCCAGACCTTCAGTGTGTCCTTCTACCTGGTGGCCATTATGTACCTGTTGTTTGATATTGAGGTGAGGCTGCACAAAGGATCAGGTGTAGTGTGTGTCCTTTGACCTTCTACGACGTTCACATTAAGCAGTGTAGCTTATGTTTCCCTTCTCATGTGCCACGCTAATGGCGTCACATGCCTAATTCTTCTCTGCCCTGCGGCAAGTCTAATCCATACATAACGTGCCACGTCAACAGCAAGCATATTCTGTTTTATTGCCATTTACTTATGTCGCAGGTTGTATGCTGCACCCCTGCGTCATGCGCCAAGCCAGCAGCAGTATAATTTGTTTTCTGGCCGTTTAACTGTGCGTCGCAGATTGCGTACTTGTTTCCCTACGTCATGTGCCAAGCCAGCAGCAGTATAATTGTTTCCTGGCCGGTTAACTGTGCGTCGCAGATTGCGTACTTGTTTCCCTACGTCATGTGCCACGCCAATGGCACCATGTTCTGGACCATGAACCTGTTCCTTGGCATCCTGACAGCTGGCTTCATTTACGAGTGGTAGGTGTGCTGTTTGGTTGAGGGTTCACAGTTAGAATTCACTGAGGGTGTGTCTGTGCACGGAACCTAAAGGTTCGTCCAGCGTGCATGCCAACAAGTTGTTTAATTGAGGGCAAGGATACGAGGATATACTCCAGGACCAATGTCCAATGTCCATTGTCAAGCACAAGATAAGAGAAAGAGAGAAATTAGTCTGTGATGTATCTGAGAATGCATCACTGCGTGCATCTAGCGTTAACGCACTCCAATAAGTCAGTAAGCATTCAAATATAGCGACACCCCTGCCTGTCAATATGAAAAGTGCAAATTAATTTTGTATTGCGACCCACAGTCCCCACGCTTGGTAAACCCCCCGGCCAAAAAGTAAATTTAAAATTGTTCGATGTTTGTTCACCCCAAGGACTGCACCGTTTTGTACAATGAGCACACCGTTGGACGCATATTGAAGACAGCTTTCTAACGCACTAATTTTCAGACGGCTTTTTAGGAAAATGGGGCAGCTAGATTTGTTTGAGTGGAAGAGAGGCAGTATTTGCAGGTTTCCGGACCGTTTGAGGACGCCTTACCCTGATTTAAGCTCATAGAAATACTCAGTAGTTTAAGATGCTTTATTCCGGGGTCCCCTAGATACGCGAACTGGCAGGTCCAGGTTGCAAAACCCCTAAACTGCCAACCAACATTTCACCCAAATGGAATGCTCCATTTTCTACAAAGCGCACACCATTGGACGCGTATTGAAGCCAGCTTTCTAACGCACCAATTTTAAGACACTCCTTTTGAGAAACGGGGCGGCTAGACGTGATTGAGTGGAAGGGGTGGCAGGTTTAGGTTGCCCAAAACCCCTCAACTGCCAACCCCTATCTATGTATGAACCTTCATCGATTTGACACGTGCCGTCCAAAAGTTATGCTTCCTACACCCTCCTTCCTGGACTAACACTTCCTGACTCTACCGACGATAACACACTTTTCATGAAATTAAATGTAAATCTTTAAAACGGTGTTAGTGCACTGAGGTGCCAGCAATTTCTGGCATAGTTCAAGATAGACTTGTGGCATGAAACTTCCACACGCGTTGTGCTTGCAGGGGTGTAGGAGCTTTGGAGTGGCGAGAGAGCGGCCAGAGCTAGAAGTTTGCGTTTTAATGACGGTTGTGCCAGGCTGCCAAACATGGCTGCACTTTCTTCAAGAAAATACGCCTGTGTATAATGGCACAGCTTGTAAACTCATTTGTTTCTTTTGTGACGATTGCATGGAAGCTTATTCTAATTTTATTTGCTCAACTTGTGGCAAGGGTAAAGATGGATTTTCGGTCGTGAAAGGCCTTTCTCGAAATTCGAAATTAATAACTAGGAAAAGAGATCTCCGCTCCCGCTCCCTGGCCTGCGCACTGTACAATGTTACAAGGTTTACAAGAAAAAGTCAAGAAGTTTGGCTGCTCGCCTCTGCTGAATACTGCAAAAACTGATGATCTAATCATGGTTAGCGGGCATTTCTTTAAAAAACAGCGTGCCAAGCGTGGAAGCAAGTGAAGCAGCGATTATCAGCCTATAAGCCCTTTTGTTTCCACAATCGCCACACTGACATAATATTTACAGTAAAAAACACGGATTAATGCAAACTTGAATTTTTAAAAACGTGGTTTCGTGAGATCGGTTCATTATTTTATTGTTTTATTATTTTACAAATTTTTAAGAATTCAGCTGTGAACAGCAATGGATAGCCTTCACATTTCAGTCCAGGAGAGTATTCTCAAACACCTAGACAGCAGAGCATTGGGCTCAGTTTCAGCAACCAGCAAAGCCATCAGGGATGTCGCTGTCTACATGGCGTGTCGTATTAGGGTGAGCATAAACGTGCACTCATACAAGCACGCCATGCATGCATGCACGCACGCAAGCACGCACACCGCACACTCACACACCCACACACACTCACACACACACATACACACACACACACACACACACACACACACACACACACACGCACGCACACACACACACACACACACACACACACACACACACACACACACACACACACATACACACACACACACAGACACACACACTCTCTCACTCACACACACACACACACACACACACACACACAGACACATACACATACACACACACTCACACACACATATACACACACAGACACACAGACACACACAGACACACAGACACATACACAAACATACACTCAGACTTACACGCGCACGTACGCAAACACGTACGAAACCACACATGCGCGCACGCATCGCGCCACACAAACACACAAATAACATAAATGTGGCGCAGATGCTTACACGCAACGCGCATGCCTGTGCAGGTGCCAACACAAGTCAAAGATGGGGAAGAACTCCTAACATGCGCCCGCCGCCTCACGCGTTCCTTTCCAAAAGCCAATCACCTCACGCTGGAGGGAGCCTACAATAGCCTGACCCCCGACGATATTCGTACCTTCCTGCTGGACTCTCCCATCTGTTCCCCCCCGCCCCCACCCATGAGCTCCCATGCGCACGCAAATGAGAATGGATCCTCCCATGCCAACGGAAAGCCCAGCCCTCCATGGCCTCAGATCGAGGGGCTTTCGATACGGGCTGTTGACCTTCCTGAGCTGCCTCTGTACCTGTCCACCCTCCTCCAGCTGCCCATGAGGTGTGTGCGTGTGTGCGTATACAAGGGGTGAATTCACTGCTTCTGCGCCTCTTCAACTTGTTTTAGATGGCTGTTGAACAGCAAAAGCATCTATTCAATCGTGACCTGGTACAAGCAGCACGTTCTGCACTCCAAAGTTGTCGCACCAATGTATTAAATGGTAATGCCCCTTCTCACAGGGAGGGTTACATATAAAGGAGGGCCGATCAAACACATCAGTCATGTTCAAGTTCACTATGTAGCGCCTATTTCCCACAGTTTTCCAACGCAGACACAAGGGTAGAACAGCTGACTGTGTTTGATGATTCCTCTGCCAAGACAGAAAAAAAGGGTCCCAACTATTTAGTGCAAAGCCTTCCACTGTGTTTGGTGTATGCGCCTCCCTCTCCTGACAATGCCCATGTGATAATGCCTTCTGACTGGCGGTTAATCTGAGAGCGCCTCGACCACTCTGTCCTTCTTAGGTGGAGCCATCTCACCAGCTTCACCCTCTTCCACACACCCCTGTCGTGCCCCTTGGACTGCACAGAGCCCACTTCTTTGGATCAGCTCTTGCGTCAGCTGTACGCGTTTGAGGTGTGCACGTTTGTGTGCCGGTGCGCGCATGCTTGTGTGTCAGCGTACGTACGTACTCGCTATTGTTGGTGTGTGCGCTAGCCAGCAAAAGTTGCGTTGTGCTCCCCCTCTCCATTTCGGCACAGCAAGGGGCTTAAAACAGTTATGACTGCTCAGCATATCTTTGCCGGTGTGATATCGAGCAGAGACACACATGTGTGTGTGTGTGTGTATATATGTGTGTGTGTGTGTCTTTTGCAGGGACGCGCTGTGCCCCACCTCTCCATTTTGGCGCAGCAGGTGGCTGACCACGAAATGCGGCTCAGCGCAAACATCCTTGCCACCCTCAAGGTAAGACTTCAAGTCAATATTGGATCTTGCTCTCAAGGTGACATCTGAGTCAACAGTCCTCGCCACCCGAAGGTTACACCAAATTCAGTAATTCATGCCACTCTCAAGGTGACATCTGAGTCAATAGTCCTTGCCACCTATTGGTAACATTTATAAGTCAATAATTCTTGCCATCCTCAAGGGGACATCTGAGTCAATAGTCCTTGCCACCTATTGGTAACACCTATAAGTCAATAATTCTTGCCACTCTCAAGTTGACAACTGAGTCAATAGTCCTGGCCACTCAAAGGTAACACCAAATTCAATTTTCCATGCCACTCTCAAGGTGACATCTGAGTCGATAGTCCTCGCCACCTATTGGTAACATTTATAAGTCAAAAATTCTTGCCACTCTCAAGGGGACATCTGAGTCAACAGTCCTTGCCACCTGTTGGTAACACCTATAAGTCAATAATCCATGCCACTCTCAAGTTGACATCTGAGTCAATAGTCCTTGCCACCTATTGGTAACACCTATAAGTCAATAGTCTATGCTCTAAGTCAATAACAGGTTCCATCTAAGTAAACGTCAGAACACAAGTATCACAAAGTGCGCGCAGTGTGGGCACGCAGCGCAAAGCAAGCGTATGAACATTCTAGCCACTCGTTACTTTGGTCGGCGTGCTCGGCCTGTGCAATAGGCTGCATTGGAAGGCAAACGCATTGGAAGGCAAATGCATTAGAAGGCAAATGCATTGGAAGGCACACACATTGGAAGGCAAACGCATTGGAAGGCAAACACATTGGAAGGCAAATGCATTGGAAGGCAACTGCATTGGAAGGCAAATGCATTGGAAGGCAAATGCGTTGGAAGGCAAATGCATTAGAAGGCAAATGCATTGGAAGGCACACACATTGGAAGGCAAACGCATTGGAAGGCAAACACATTGGAAGGCAAATGCATTGGAAGGCAACTGCATTGGAAGGCAAATGCATTGGAAAGCAAATGCATTGGAAGGCAAACGCATTGCACTGCGCAGCGTCGATAGGCATGTTATCATCCTAGACATCCTTGAGGCGAATGACAAGTGTTGTTGGTTATTGTATATAGCGCCACGATGCAATCGTCATAGCAAAAAAGCTCAAGCAGTTTACATCTACATCGTTGGTTTGTCAGCGAGTGTAACGGCATTCTAAAAATGACAAGTGTTGTTGGTTATTGTATAGCGCCACGATGCAATCTTTATCGCAAAAAAGCTCAAGCAGTTTATACATCTACATCGTTGGTTTGAGTAACGGCATTCTAAAATTGATGAGTGTTGTTGGTTATTGTATATAGCGCCACGATGCAATCGTCATCGCAAAAACACTTCAGCAGTTTACATCTATGTCGTTGGTTTGTCAGCGAGAGTAACGGCATTCTAAAAATGTGTGTGGAATTTCAAGTCGTAAGATATTTCACAAAGTATGCAACGTGGTTTGCGGTAGTGCTTTTTGAGACCTTGTGCATCAATAACAGTAACTGCAATAAGCACGCACGGCCTTCCTGACAAGAATATCCTCCACCCAAGCTTACGTAGTCAGTGCCATGCATGTGATAGACATTTCGTGAAAGACAATGCGGGACGGTATGTGCATATGAACGCGCACGCACATCCAATACCCACAAACCCAGTTTCCCAAGCCTAGCCTCAAACACTGTACAGCTCAAGTGAGGCCAGGCAGTGGCTGTCCCGCGAGAGACGGCAGATGTGCACACGTGCACGTCCACACACACACACACACACACACACACACACACACACACACACACACACACACACACACACACAACTAGCACGACCACATACGACCTGCACGTCCACACTCACACTCTTTGAAAACACAGGTGTTCCAGGCCCTTTCCAATCTACCCAGCCTGCGGGAGATAGATGTGCGGTCCTGCTACCTCCATCCCCACAACGTGGCCCTGTCCGCTCTGTCATCCTGCACCGCCCTCAACAAGCTCACACTCCAGATGCCAACTGCGTTCCCCAAGATCACAGGTGGGAGTCAGTCGTGCGTTGGTTTCGGGCCAGCTGTTTTGCTGGCGTGCAGGTCTGAAATCGGAAACAAGAGCCGAGGCAGGGTGCGCTTTTGATCACGCTGATGATGTAGTGACCTTGGTATTCATCATTAGGGTTGGCCAGAACCATATCAACACGGTGTATATACGGCATTTTTGGCAGGGAAATTACCAAATATACGGTCATATACGGTGCATATATACGGTCCTGGCCAACCCTATTCATGCACGTGGCCTCGCGCTCGTCACAGTGTACACTTCAAATGCCGAAGGCTGTTACCAAGGTCACAGATGAGACTACATTGTGATGTTGGAACTCTCCATGCATGAGACTCCGAGCATACAAAGCTCATGTGCAAGTGCTGCCTGCTCCGTAAGCTGAGACGGGGTCAGTGCCCTGCTCTGAAGTGTCTCCTCAGCAAGCGGAAGTGGCAGCGGAGAAGGTACTATGTTTATAAGGCAAAAGCATAGAAAAAAGGGAGCCCTTTAGATAATAGGTTGGGGAGGGGCATAGAGGTAGTAAAGGCATGTTTTTTTCATCCAGCAAAGGCCTCGTGTTTTCGAATGTAGACACACACAAAACCCAGCCGTAGCTGTAATTTTTGTGGATGCATGGCTGTAAGCGTACGCCACACCAAACACCCACCAAGCACATACGCCCTAACCAATACGTACGCCCTAACCAATACTTACAGTTGCAAATGCGCTCCTTCATTGATGATGACATGGTTTGTGTGTAGCTGACTATGGTTTGCCATATGTGTACCTCCAATCGTTTCTTTGTGTGTGTGTGTGTGTGTGTGTGTGTGTGTGTGTGTGTGTGTGTGTGTGTGTGTGTGTGTGTGTGTGTGTTTTTTTTTTTTTGTGTGTGTGTGTGTGTGTGTGTGTGTGTGTGTGTGTGTGTGTGTGTGTGTGTGTGTGTGTGTGTGTGTGTGTGTGTGTGTGT